>Ga0209257_1000475_pt1 | contig 73111 bp, 69 predicted proteins | sample AraplaCvi_mCL_r2_FD_184277 | JGI IMG/M metagenome (GOLD analysis project Ga0209257, IMG submission 184277) | Arabidopsis root microbial communities from North Carolina, USA - plate scrape MF_Cvi_mCL_r2 (SPAdes) (version 2) | ecosystem: Host-associated > Plants > Roots > Endosphere | place: USA...
CCAGAGCTGGCGCGAGATGGTCCAGTCCTGGATGTTCTCCATCCAGTGGTTGTAGGTGTTGACCCAGTTCTCGGGCACGAAGCGCACCTCGCCCGACTTCACCACGTCGATGGCCTTCTGCGCGATCGACTGGCCATCGGCGCCGGGGCGCGTCATGGCCACGTACCACTGGTCGGTGAGCATCGGTTCGACGATGGCGCCCGAGCGCGCGCAGCGCGGCACCATCAGCTTGTGCTTCTTCACCTCGATCAGCAGGCCCAGTGCGTCGAGGTCGGCCACGATGGCCTTGCGCGCGACGAAGCGGTCCAGGCCGCGGTACTTCTCGGGGGCGTTGTCGTTGATGGTCGCGTCCAGCGTGAGCACGCCGATCATCTCGAGCTTGTGGCGCTGGCCGACGGCGTAGTCGTTGTAGTCGTGGGCCGGAGTCACCTTCACCACGCCGGTGCCGAATTCCTTGTCGACGTAGTCGTCGGCAATGATCGGGATCAGCCTATCCACCAGCGGCAGCTTCACGCGCTGGCCGATGAGATGCTTGTAGCGTTCGTCTTCCGGATGGACCATCACGGCCGTGTCGCCGAGCATGGTCTCGGGCCGGGTGGTGGCCACGGTCAGCGTGCCGCTGCCGTCTTCCAGCGGATAGGCGATGTGCCAGAGCGAGCCGTCTTCCTCTTCGCTTTCGACTTCGAGGTCGCTCACCGAGGTCTTGAGCACCGGGTCCCAGTTGCCCAGGCGCTTGCCACGGTAGATCAGGCCCTCTTCATACAGCTTCACGAAGGTGTGCGTGACCACCTTCGAGAGGTCGTCATCCATCGTGAAGTATTCGCGGCTCCAGTCCACCGTGTCGCCCATGCGGCGCATCTGCTCGGTGATGGTGTTGCCCGACTTCTCTTTCCATTCCCACACGCGCGCCACGAAGTTCTTGCGGCCCAGGTCGTGGCGGCTGATCTTCTGCTCCTGCAGCTGGCGCTCCACGACGATCTGCGTCGCGATGCCCGCGTGGTCGGTGCCCGGCAACCACAGCGTGTTGTCGCCCTTCATGCGGTGGTAGCGCGTGAGGCTGTCCATGATCGTCTGGTTGAACGCATGGCCCATATGCAGCGTGCCCGTCACGTTGGGCGGCGGCAGCTGGATCGCGAACGATTCGGCGCCTTCCTTCGGTTGCTGCGTGCCTCTGAAGCCGGCCTTGGCGTAGCCGCGCTTCTCCCATTCGGGGCCCCAGTGCGCCTCGATGGCGGCGGGCTCGAACGATTTGGAAAGGCTGTCCAGGCCGGGCTGGGCGGGAGAAGTGGTGGGTTCGCTCATGGGAATACGGAACGGCCCTTCAGGGAGCCGTGGGGAGACAGGGTGGGATAGCCCGCGATTTTACCGGCGCGGCCCAGCGTCACGGCAGCCACTGATAATTCCGCCATGCTGTTCCTGCTTTCCCCTGCGAAGTCGCTCGACTACGACACTCCGGTTCCCTCCGAAATCCCCGCCACCCAACCCCATTTCGAATCTCCGCGCGGCCCCTCGGTCGAGCTGATCAGGCTGCTGCGCGAGAAGTCGCCCCAGCAGATCTCCGAGCTGATGCACCTGTCGGACAAGCTCTCCGCCCTGAACGTGGCCCGCTACCAAGCCTGGTCCGGCAAGAGCACCGAGAAGAACGCCCGCCAGGCCGCCTTCGCCTTCGACGGCGACGTCTACGGCGGCCTCGATGCCCGCACGCTCACCAAGGGGCAGTTGGCCTGGGCGCAGGACCACGTCTGCATCCTCAGCGGCCTCTACGGCCTGCTGCGCCCGCTCGACCTGCTGCAGCCCTACCGCCTCGAGATGGGCACGCAACTGGCCAATCGCCACGGCAAGGACCTTTACGCCTTCTGGGGTTCGCGCATCGCCGAGCATCTCAACGAGCGCCTCGCGGCCGACCGCACGCCGGTGGTCGTCAACGTCGCCTCGCAGGAGTACTTCAAGTCGGTCGACAAGAAGGTGCTCAAGGCCCGTGTGGTCGAATGCGTGTTCGAGGAGTGGAAGGGCGACAGGTACAAGATCGTGAGCTTCTTCGCCAAGCGCGCGCGCGGCCTGCTGGCTCGCTGGGCCGTGCAGCACAAGGCGGCCACGCCCAAGGCACTGGAAAAGTTCGACCTCGAGGGTTATGGTTTCGATGCAGAAGCATCGACAGCCGAAAGGCTGGTGTTCAGGAGAAGGTTGGACTGACCCCCAGTCTTCGCGCACTTCGTGTCGCTACGCCAACCCCCTTGCAGGGGGCACACCGGCGGCCCGGCAAAGCCGGTTCCGCGGTGTTCCTGGAATGGGGCGTGGCGGTTTTTTCATGCGTTGCGGGGCTTGCTGCAGCGTGGAGGAGTATTGAGATGTCGCAACCGATCAGTCCGGAACTGCGCGAGTGGCTGGTGGCCCAGCTCGCGGCCGGGCACTCGGTGCCAGCGCTGCGCGCTTCCATGCGCGCGGCCGGCTGGCACGATGCCGCCGCCGACACGGCGCTGGCCCAGCTCGAGGCCGGATTCCCCAACGTGGAGGTGGCCCTGCCGCCCGTACGCACCAAAATGCCCGGCCCCGACCTCGACGGTGCGCCGCTGTACCTCGATGCCGGCGACCGCCGCGTGCAGGTGCTGCAGACCATGCGGCATCCGCGTGTCGTCGTGTTCGGCAACCTGCTGTCGGCCGAGGAGTGCGAAGGCCTGATCGCTGCGGCGCGCGTTCGGCTCGCGCGTTCGCTCACCGTGGAGACCCGCACCGGCGGCGAGGTGCTCAACGTCGATCGCACCAGCGACGGCATGTTCTTCGAGCGCGGCGAGAACGAGATCGTCGCGCGGCTGGAGCAGCGCCTCGCCACGCTGCTGCGCTGGCCGCTCGAATTCGGCGAGGGCCTGCAGATCCTGCGCTACGCCCCCGGCGCGCAGTACCGCCCGCACTACGACTACTTCGACCCCGGCGAACCCGGCACGCCCACCATCCTCAAGCGCGGCGGCCAGCGCGTCGCCACGCTGGTGATGTACCTGCAGGAGCCCGAAGGCGGCGGCGCCACCACCTTCCCCGACGTGGGGCTCGAAGTGGCGCCGGTGCGCGGCTGCGGCGTGTTCTTCAGCTATGACCGGCCCGACCCCGTCACTCGCACGCTGCACGGCGGCGCGCCGGTGCTGGCGGGCGAGAAGTGGGTCGCCACCAAGTGGCTGCGCGAGCGCGAGTTCAAGTAGCAAGAAGCCGATGAAAGTCACCGCCAACGGCCTGCAGATCGAAGTCGACGACACCGGAGGCGAGGGGCGCCCCGTGATCCTGCTCATCATGGGCCTGGGCATGCAGCTGGTCGCATGGCCCACGGGCTTCGTGCAGCAGCTGGTCGAGGCGGGTTTTCGCGTGGTGCGCCACGACAACCGCGACATCGGGCTGAGCCAGGGCTTCGACCATGCGGGCGTGGGCAACGTCGTGTGGGAAACCATCCGCCATCGCCTCGGCCTGCCGGTGCGCTCTGCCTACACACTGCAGGACATGACCCTCGATGCGCTCGGTGTACTCGATGCGCTGGGCATTGAAAGAGCCCACATCGTCGGCGCTTCCATGGGCGGCATGATCGCCCAGCGCATGGCCGCTACCGCACCGCAGCGCACGACCAGCCTCGTGAGCATCATGAGCTCCAGCGGCGCACGCGGCCTGCCCGGGCCGCGCCGCGAGGTGGCCTCCATGCTCATGCGTCGTCCGGTGGGCCGCGACGAGGCCGCGCTGGTCGCGCACAGCATCCGGCTGCTGCGGCTGATCCAGAGCCCCGCCTACCCGCAGAGCGACGAAGAGCTGGCCGCGCGCCTCACCTTCAGCATGCGCCGTGCATACCGCCCGGCCGGGCTGATGCGGCAGATGCTGGCCGTCGGCGCCGATGCCGACCGGCCGCAGGTGCTGGCGCGCATCCAGTCGCCCACGCTGGTGCTGCACGGCGACGCCGATGCGCTCGTGCCCATCGCTTGCGGGGAAGACACCGCCAGGCGCATTCCCGGTTCGCAATTCGTCGCGATCCCCGGCATGGGCCACGACCTGCCGCCCGAGGTGTGCACCATCCTCGCCAACCACATTGCTCCGTTCGCGCATGCGGCGGAGGCCAGAAACGCCACACCATGAGCCACGACCCGAACCCCAACACGCCCGAGCAATCGCAACTTGGCCGCGCCTCGGCCTACGCCGACCGCTACGACCCCACGCTGCTGTTTCCCATCGCGCGCGCCACGCAGCGCGAGGCCATGGGCATCAGGTCCGATGCCTTGCCCTTCTTCGGCGCCGACCTGTGGACCGCGTTCGAGGTGAGCTGGCTCAACCTGCGCGGCAAGCCGCAGCTGGCCATCGTGCACTTCACCATTCCGTGCGAGACGCCCAACATCATCGAGAGCAAGAGTTTCAAGCTCTATCTCAACAGCTTCAACAACAGCCAGTTCGCGAGCGCCGACGCGGTGCGCGAGCGCCTGCGCGCGGACTTGTCCGAAGCCGCGTGGCGCGGCAGCGACCAGTCGGCCGGCATCGGCGTGAAGCTGATGGCGCCCGACATGTTCGACCGCGAGCCGGTGCACGAACTCGACGGCCTCGACCTCGACCGCCTCGACATCGAGTGCACCCACTACCAGCCCGCGCCGCAGCTGCTGAGCAGCGACGCCACGCAGGTGCATGTGAACGAAACCTTCACCAGCCGCCTGCTCAAGAGCAACTGCCTCGTCACCGGCCAGCCCGACTGGGGTAGCGTGCAGATCCGCTACAGCGGCCCGCCCATCGACCAGGCCGGGCTGTTGGCGTACATCGTGAGCTTTCGCAACCACAACGAGTTTCACGAGCCGTGCGCCGAGCGCATGTTCACGGACATCTGGAGCCGCTGCAAGCCGACCAAGCTCGCGGTGTATGCGCGCTATACGCGGCGCGGCGGGCTGGACATCAATCCGTTTCGCACGAGCTGGCCGCAGGCGCTGCCGGCGAACATCCGCACGGCGCGCCAATAGCCGTCCCCGGGCCGCGCCGAAGGCCCTCTTCGGAAACCTGGAACCCGCTTTCGCTTCGCCTGTGGCATTCTGAAATATGCCCGCGAACCCGCGGTCGAAAGAACCTCCGGAGCACAGACAAACATGGTTGAAGGAAAAGTGGTCGTCGTCACGGGCGCGGGCGGCGGCATCGGGCGCGACATCGCGCTGGCCATGGCGGCCCACGGCGCGAAAGTGGTGGTCAACGACATCGGCGCTGCGCTCGATGGTGCCGGCGGCAGCGCCGGCCCCGCACAGCAGGTGGTCGACGAGATCCGCGCGGCCGGCGGCCAGGCCGTGCCCAACACCGACAGCGTGGCCGACGCCGCCAGCGCGGCGCGCATCGTGCAGTGCGCGCTCGACAGCTTCGGCCGCATCGACGCGGCGGTCAACAACGCGGGCATCCTGCGCGACCGCTTCTTCCACAAGATGTCGGTCGACGAGTGGGACTCGGTGCTCAAGGTGCATCTCTACGGTGCCTACCACGTGAGCCGTGCGGCGGCCGTGCACTTCAAGGAACAGAATGCGGGCGCGCTGGTGCACATGACCTCCACCTCGGGCCTGATCGGCAACTTCGGCCAGGCCAACTACTCGGCGGCCAAGCTCGGCATCGTCGCGTTGTCGAAGTCGATCGCGCTCGACATGCAGAAATTCAACGTGCGCTCGAACTGCATCGCGCCCTTTGCCTGGAGCCGCATGATCGGCGCGATTCCCACCGACACCGACGAGCAGCGCGCCCGCGTCGACAAGATCAAGCAGATGACGCCGGCCAAAGTGGCGCCCTTGGCGGTGTACCTCGCGAGCGAGGCGGCGGGCGTGGTCAACGGCCAGATCTTCTCGGTGCGCAACAACGAGATCTCGCTCATCAGCCAGCCGCGCCCGGTGCGCTCGATCCACCGCTCCGAGGGCTGGACGCCGCAGAGCATTGCCGAGCACGCCATGCCCGCGATGCGCGCGAGCTTCTTCCCGCTCGACCGCTCGGCCGACGTGTTCAGCTGGGACCCCGTCTGAGGACAAACCCGCAAGCGGGCGCGCACGGCGCCGTTCGCCGGACAATGCACGTTCCCTTCCTTACTCGTGCCTGCGCCCGGTGAACCTGCATTTCGACCTGTTCGACCTGAAACTGTTCGTCTACGTGGCGGACGCGCGCAGCCTCACGCGCGGCGCCGAGAAGGCCTGTATCTCGCTGGCCGCCGCCTCCACCCGCATCAAGCAGATGGAAGAGGCCGTGGGCGGCAAGCTGCTGCACCGCAGCGCGCAGGGCGTGACGCTCACGGCCGCGGGGCAGGCCGTGCTGTACCACGCCAAGCGCGTGATGCAGCAGATGGAGCACCTGCGCTGCGACATGCAGGACTTCGGCAAGGGCATCAAGGGCCATGTGCGCGTGTTCGCCAATACCACCTCGATCACCGAGTACCTGCCGCAGAAGCTCGCGGGCTTTCTCACGCAGCACCCGGCCGTGCAGGTCGACCTGCGCGAGTACCTGAGCGAAGAGATCGTGCGCGCTGTGGCCGATGGCGAGGCCGACATCGGCATCCTTGCCGGCGACGTGCACACCGGCGAGTTCGACGCGCGTCCCTTCGGAAGCAACCAACTCGTGCTGGTGGTGCCGCTCACGCACCACCTCGCGGGCGCCCCTTCGGTGGCCTTTGCCGACACGCTCGACGAGCAGCACGTGGGCCTGCACCATGGCAGCGCCATCCACCGCTTCCTGCAGCGCCGTGCCGAACTCGCGGGGCGCGGCTTCAATCCGCGCATCCAGGTCAGCAGCTTCGAGGCCATCTGCCTGATGATCGAGGCGGGCGTAGGGGTTGGTGTGTTACCCGCGTCTTCCGCTCAGCGGCTGTCGATGGCGATGCGCATCTCGACCGTGGCGCTCAGCGATGCGTGGGCCGAACGGGAGCTGAAGTTGATCGCGCGTGATCGGGAACAACTGCCTGCTTCTGCCCGGGAGCTGTTCGATCACCTGATCGCTTCCTGAGCCTGGGCGTTCCATCCGGCACCGCAGACCGGGCCCCGGGGGGGGGGTTGAGGCCCTTCCTTCCTCAAGGCAACCAGCGCGCCACTTTCTGGGTCTCGCCCAGTTGCCAGATGCGGGTGCACAGGGCCTTTGCTTCTTCTGCCGTCACGCCTTCGCCGTAGTGCGCGAGGCGCTGCATCTTGTCCTCGATCTCGGCGCGGCTCAGGCTGTTGCCGGGGTCGCCCTTGGGCTCGTCGACGCGGCCCTGCAGTGTGCGACCGTCGGCGGTTTGCACGCTGACCTTGCCGATCCAGCGTGCGGGGTAGGCGGTGTCGACTTCTTCATCGAGCTGCATCGCCACCTTCTCGCGGAAAGCCGAGACCTCGGGCGCGAGGAAGTCGCGGTCGAATTCGCCGAGGCCCGCGCGGCCGTGCACGGCGATGAGGCCCAGCACCGTGCCCATCGAGAACTTGCCCTGGTGCACCGTGGCGGGCACGTCGACCCGGCCCAGCACGTCGATGGCGCCCTGGTGCACGTGCGTGGTCACGCGCGATACGTCGGCGGGCTTGAGCTTGTTCTGCGTCATCACCTGTAGCAGCGCGTCGGCGGCGGGGTGGGTGTGGCGGCAGGAGGCGTGGTACTTGAAGGAGGTTTCGGCCAGCGTCCAGCGCGTGCCGAGGCCGTCGACGAGCTTGGCCGGATCGGCGTCGCTCGACATGCCGACGCCCAGGCCCTGCGCGCCTTCGAGGATCCTTGCTGCACCGGTGAAGCCGTCCTGTGCGAGGTAGGCCGACATCAGCCCGCTCGCTGCCGCGTGCGCGCAATGCAGTTGCTTGGAGTCGGCTGCATCGCGCAGGAATTCCCACACGCCGGCCGACTGCGTGCCGGCCGAGCCGAAGGCGTGCAGCATCTGCTGCGGCGTGAGACTCAGCAGGCGGCCGACTGCTGCTGCAGCGGCGAGCGTGCCCGCCGTCGCGGTCGTGTGGAAGGTCTTGTAGTGCGAGCGGCCGAGAAATTCGCCGACGCGGATGCCGACCTCGTAGCCCGCGACCACGGCGGTCAGCAGTTGCGCGCCGCTTGCGCCGAGGCTCTGCGCCACGGCTAGCGCGGGCGCGATGACGACGGCGGCAGGGTGGAACACCGAGCCGTTGTGCACGTCGTCCTGCTCGACGAAGTGCGAGGCGGCCGCGTTGACCAGCGCCGCGAACACCGGCGAGCTGGTGCGGCGCGAGGTCAGTATCTCGCTGGGCCCGTCGGCCGGCCCCATCATCTGTGCGAAGCGCTCGATGCTGCGCACCGGCCGTGCCATGCGTGCGGCGAGCACCGAGCCCAGCCAGTCGAGCATCAGGTCTTCGGTGCGGCGCAGCACGGGCGCGGGAATGTCGGCGAACTGCAGTTCGGCCGCGAAGGTCGCGAGCACCTTGCTCGGATGGTCGGCGGTGATGGGAGTCATGAACGATCCTTTCGTGGAACACCGAGGAACCGGCTTTGCCGGGCCTCTGGTGTTGCCCCCGGTAAGGGGTGGGAGAAGCGACACGAAGTGCGCGAAGCCTGGGGGTGAGTCAAAAAGACCGTGGGAGGCCGAGCATGTGTTCGGCCACGTAGCTCAGGATCAGGTTGGTCGAGATGGGCGCCACCTGGTACAGCCGCGTCTCCCTGAACTTGCGCTCGATGTCGTATTCGCATGCAAAGCCGAAGCCGCCGTGGAACTGAAGGCACGCATTCGCAGCCTCCCAACTCGCCTTGGCCGCCAGGTACTTCGCCATGTTGGCCTGTGCGCCGCAAGGCTGGTGCACGTCGAACAGGCGGCAGGCTTCATAGCGCATCAGGTTCGCTGCTTCCACTTCGATGAACGCTTCGGCAATCGGAAACTGCACGCCCTGGTTCTGCCCGATCGGGCGGCCGAACACCACGCGCTCCTTGGTGTAGGCCGTCACCCGGTCGATGAACCAGTAGCCGTCGCCGATGCACTCCGCGGCGATCAGCGTGCGCTCGGCGTTGAGTCCGTCGAGGATGTACTTGAAGCCCTGGCCTTCCTCGCCGATCAGGTTCTCGGCCGGGATCTCGAGGTTCTCGAAGAACAGCTCGTTGGTCTCGTGGTTCACCATGTTCAGGATGGGCTGCACCGTCAGCCCCTTGCCGATGGCCTCGCGCAAGTCGACGATGAAGATCGACATGCCTTCGGACTTCTTCTTCACGTCCGCCAGCGGCGTGGTGCGCGCCAGCAGGATCATCAGGTCCGAATGCTGGATGCGCGAGATCCACACCTTCTGCCCGTTGATGACATAGCGGTCGCCCTTCTTCACCGCCGTGGTCTTGATCTTGGTGGTGTCGGTGCCGGTGGTGGGCTCGGTCACGCCCATCGACTGCAGGCGCAGTTCGCCGTTGGCGATCTTCGGCAGGTAGGCGCGCTTCTGCGCCTCGCTGCCGTGGCGCAGCAGCGTGCCCATGTTGTACATCTGGCCGTGGCAGGCGCCGGAGTTGCCGCCGCAGCGGTTGATCTCTTCCATGATCACCGAGGCCTCGGTCAGGCCCAGGCCGGAGCCGCCGTACTCCTGCGGAATCAGCGCGGCCATCCAGCCGGCCTTGGTGAGCGCATCGACGAATTCGGCGGGGTAGCCGCGCGCCTCGTCGATCTTGCGGAAGTAGGCATCGGGAAACTGCGTGCACAGGTCGCGCACCGCGTCGCGGATGTCGGGGAAGTTCTTGTCGTTGGCGTTGTTCATTGTTTGCTGCTGCTCATCAGTCCTGGCGCGGGCCGCCGGCTTCCTGTTCCACGCGCTGCCAGATCTCGACCGCCATCGGGTCGTCGATCTCTTCGAGGATGTGGCCCACGAGGCCGATGGCGCGCGCCATCACGCCGAAGCCGCGAATGATCTTCCACGGAAAGCCGAACTCGGCCGCGATCGCGCCGATGGCACCGGTCGCGTTGATCGGCAGCGACTTGCCCGACACGCGCTCGGCTTCCTCCTGCACCGCCTGCATCAGCGCGATGTAGTGGCTCGACAAGCCGTTCTCCGCCGCAATCTGGAACAGCCGCGGCGTGCGCGGATCGATGGGCTTGTGCAGCGGATGGCCCAGCCCCGGCACGATCTGCTTGCGCGCGCGGTGGTCGGCCACGATGTCTCTTGCCATGTCCGCAAGCGGGCGCGTGGGCTTCTCGCCGAAGGGAATCGCTTCGTAAAGCATCTTCGCCGCGCCTTCGGTGCTGCCGACGAACACCGTGCCCAGGCCGCAAAGACCCGCTGCCACAGCGGCTTGCAGCGCTTCGGGTGCGCCCGCATACGTGAGGCGCGCAGCCAGTGCGCTGGGTGTGATGCCGTGCTCCACCAGCGTGACGACGATGGCGTTGAAGGTGACGGATTCCTGCGGCGTCGGGATGCGGCCCGTGAGTTCCAGGAAGGCCATGTCGCCGAGGTTCAGGTGGCCGAGGATTTCCGAAGGCAGGTCTCGCCCGCGCACGGTGATCTTGTCCGGCGTGCTGTGGCCCAGCTCGGTGTGCAGGGATTTCTTGATCTTGGTCATGGCGCCGAATCTAGCCCTCCATCGCGCGAGGCGGCTCCGTGATTGCGAAACCCTCCCTTCGGCAAATGCGAATGCCGCCCGGCAGGGCCTTCTGTCACGCTGCGGCGATGGACTTCGAATCACTTTCGGCGATGCGCGAAGCGGCGCTCGACTACTTCGTTCGCAGCCGCGCCATCCAGCGACGGCGCGAGCACATGGAACAACCTGATGCCGATGAGGCGCACGGTTGGCGCGCGATCGCCGAGCTCGGCTGGCCCGGCATGCTGGCCCCCGAATCGGCCGGCGGTCTCGCACTGGAGCTCGACGGCGCGGCGGAAATCCTTCGGGCCGCGGGCGAGCATGTGGCGCCCGAGCCGCTGCTGGCCGTGGCCGGCCTCAGTGCGCTGCTGCTGGCGCGGCTCGGTACGCCGGGCGCGAACGCCTTGCTCGCTGAACTGGTCGCGGGCCGCAGCCTGCCCGCCCTCGCATGGCAGGAGAGCGCGGGCGACCTCAGCGCGGTGCCGCTGGCCTGCGGCTGCGAGCCGCGGCCCGGCCACATTGGCGGCGTGCTGCTGCAGGGCGAGAAGCTCATGGTGCTGCCCGGCGCGGCCGCCAGCGGCTGGCTGGTGTCGGCGCGCGGCGACGACGACGCGGTGCTGCTGTGGGTGCCGCGCGGCACCGATGGTGTGACGGAAGCGCTGGTGCCGCTGGTCGATGGTGGCCAGGCCTCGAACCTGCGCTTCGAGCAGGTCGCACTGCCGCCGGAAGCCGTGCTGGCCGAAGGGCCGGCCGCGCAGGATGCCTTGCGCCATGCGCTCGCGGCCGGCCAGATCCTTCAATCGGCCGAACTGCTGGGTGCGGGGCAGGCCATGCTGGCGCAGACGCTGGCCTACCTGCGCACGCGCTCCCAGTTCGGCAAGCCCATCGGCAGCTTCCAGGCGTTGCAGCACCGCTGCGTCGACATGTTCATTCATCTCGAAGTGGCGCAGGCCACGTTGAACGAGGTGCTGGCGGTGGCAGGGCAGGGGTTGCCGGTGGACCGGCTCGAAGCCGAGGCAAGCCGCGTCAATGCGCGCTGCACGGCCGCCGCGCTGCAGGCTTCGCGCACGTCGGTGCAGCTGCATGGCGCCATCGGCTACACGCAGGAGTGCGACCTGAGCCTGTTCTACAAGCGCGTGCTGTGCCTGTCGGCGTGGCTTGGGAATGTCAGTGCGCATCAGCGGCGGCATGCCGTACTGGCTGGCGATGCCGAAGCGACCACGGGCGCGGCCACCTGGCAAGGCGAGTTCCCGCGCACAGCAGACTGGTCCGCCATGCCCGAGGCCGAGTTCCGCCGCATGGTGCGCGCCTTCCTGCAGCAGCGCTATCCGCAGCAGCTGCGCTACCTCTCGCACCGCGCACGCTGGAGCGAGATGCGCGAGTGGTACCTCACGCTGTCGGCGCAGGGCTGGATCGCGCCCGCATGGCCGCAGGCGCACGGCGGCATGGGCCTGCCCGCCGACAAGCTCATCGCGTGGATCGAGGAGCTGGAGCAATACGGCGTGGCGCGCGCGCCCGACCAGGGCATCGTGATGATCGGCCCGTTGCTCATCCAGCATGGCACGCCCGAGCAGCAGCAGCGCTTCCTGCCGCGCATCCTCAGCGGCGAGAACGTCTGGTGCCAGGGCTACTCGGAGCCTAACGCCGGCTCAGACCTCGCGGGCCTGCGCACCGAGGCGCTGCCCGCGCGCGATGCGCAGGGCGATCACTTCGTGGTCAACGGCCAGAAGATCTGGACCACGCTCGCGCAGGATGCCAACCACATCTTCATGCTCGTGCGCACCGACAAGGACGCGCGCAAGCAGGAGGGCATCAGCTTCCTGCTGTGCGACCTGCGCACGCCGGGCATCACCATCCGGCCGATCCACACGCTGGCGGGCGAGCCCGAGTTCTGCGAAGTGTTCTTCGACAACGTGCGCGTACCGGCCGAGAACCTTGTGGGCAAGCTGCACGGCGGCTGGACCATCGCGAAGGCGCTGCTGGGCTTCGAGCGCATCTTTCTCGGCAGCCCCAAGCAGTCGCAGTACGCGCTGGGCCAACTCGCGCGGCTGGCGCATGCGCGGCGCCTGTTCGCCGACCCGGTGTTCGCGCAGCGCTTCGCGGCGCTGCGGCTCGACGTGCTGGACCTGTCGGCGGCGTACACGGGCTTCGCGAACATCGTGCGTGCGGGCAAGCCGCTGCCCGCGTCGGTGTCGCTGCTGAAGATCTGGGCCAGCGAGACCTACCACCGCATCGGCGCGCTGCTGGTCGAAGCGGGCGACGAGCAGGGTGCCGTGGCCGGCGACCAGGTGCTCGACGGCCAGACCTTCAACGTGCTCGCGCCGCTCATCGGCTCCACGGCCGCAATGATCTACGGCGGCACCAACGAGATACAGCGCAACATCCTCGCGCGGCAAGTCCTCGACCTGCCGACCTGAGCGACGCAGCCACCAAAGCAATTCATAACAGGAGACAACGCTCATGACCTCGATCGACTTTTCGCGCCGGCAATGGGTGACCGCGCTGGCGGGCGGCGCGGCGCTGGCCGCCGTGCACCATCGCGCCTTCGCGCAGCAGTCCTTGCCGTCCCTCATCAAGCTCGTGGTCGGCTATTCCGCGGGCGGTCCGGTGGACGGGGCCGCGCGCCTGCTCGCGCCCGCGTTGAGCCAGGCACTCGGGACGCAGGTCATCGTCGACAACCGGCCCGGCGCCAGCGGCTCGCTCGGCGGCGACGCGGTCGCGAAAGCACAGCCCGATGGTGCGACGCTGTTCTTCGGTGCAAGCCCGACCATCACCATCAACCCGAACGTGCAGCGCCACATGGCCTTCGATCCGATGAAGGACCTCACGCCCATCGCGCCGCTGGTGGACTACACCAACGTGCTCGTGGTCAACAACGACGTCCCGGTGCACAGCGTGGCCGAGCTGCTGGCCTATGCGAAGGCGCGGCCCGGCAAGGTGTTCTATGGCTCGGCGGGCGTGGGCGCGTCCAACCACCTGAGTGGCGCGCTGCTCGAGAAGATGACCGGCGTGCAGCTCACGCACGTGCCCTACAAGGGCAGCGCGCCGGCGCTCGCCGACGTGATGGCCGGCACCGTGACGATGATGTTCGACATCATCGCCACCTCCAAGCCCTTCATCCAGACGGGCAAGGTGCGCGCGCTGGCCGTCACCTCGCGCCAGCGCAACCGCATGCTGCCGGAGGTGCCGACCATGGTCGAATCGGGCGTGCCGGGCTACGACGTGGGCGGCTGGTTCGGCCTGTACGGTCCGGCGCGCATGGACCCGGCGCTGGTCGCGCGCATGAACGCCGCCGCGCAGAAGATGCTGGCGCGCGAGGACATCGCGAACCGGCTGCGCGAGCAGGGCTACGACGTGTGGTCCGGCGCGGCCGATCTGCTGGCGGCCAAGGGCAAGTCCGACCGCCAGCTCTGGGCGACCGCGTCCAAGGGCATCGAGGCGGAATAGCCGATGCGCCGTATCCACAGCCTGCTGGAAGAACGCGCGACAAGCACGCCCGATGCCGTCTTCCTCTTCGAGCCCGCGGGCACCAAGACCTATGCCGCGCTGCAGGCGATGGTCGACGTTGCCGTGCAAGACCTGCTGGCCGCCGGCGTGCGACCGACCGACCGCGTGGTGCTGGTGGCCGAGAACTGCGCCGCGCACATCGCGCTGCTCATGGCCTGCAGCCGCGTCGGTGCTTGGTCGTGCGGCGTGAATGCGCGCATGTCGCCGGGCGAGATTGCGGCCATCGTCGAGCGCGCCGATGCCCGTGTCTGCTGCTTCACGGCCGCTGCCTCCGAAGCCGCTGAAAAGCATGCGCAGAGGGCCGGCGCAACGCCCGCCGCGCTCGGTGGCGTGATGCGTTCGGCCGTGCGTGCCGAAGCGCGCACCGAGCCTGATCCGGCATTGGCCGACACGGCCGCCATCATCTTCACTTCCGGCACCTCGGGCACGCCCAAGGGCGTGATGGTGTCGCACCGCGGCCTGCTGCACTTCGGCCGCGTGTCGGCCCAGGTGCGCGCCCTGGGCGAGCGCGACCGCGTCTATGCCTTCCTGCCGATGACGCACATCTTCGGCATCGGCACGGTGTTGATGGCTGCGCTCACGGGCGGCGCGTCGCTGGTGCTGCGCGGCAGCTTCTCGCCGGCCGACGTGCTGCAAGCGCTGGCGCACGAGCAGGTGTCGAACCTGCTCGGGCCGCCGACGATGTACGCGCGGCTGTTGGCGCACATCGAGGCGGAGGAGGCGACGCCGTGCTTTCCGCAACTGCGCTACGTCTACACCGGCTCCGCGCCGCTCGACCCGGTGCTCAAGCAGCGCGTGGAGCAATTGTTCGGGCAGCCGCTGCACTATGGCTACGGGCTGTCGGAGTACGCGGGCTCGGTGTTTCTCACACGCACCGAGTCGCCGCGCGCCGACACCTCGGCGGGGTATGCGGTGGAGGGGGGCGAGGCCCGTATCGTGACCCTCGACGGCAACGACGCCGCACCCGGCGACACCGGCGAGATCTGGCTGCGCGGCCCCGGCCTCATGCTCGGCTACTTCCGCGACACCGCCGCCACCGCGCAGGTGATGCGACCCGGCGGCTGGTACGCCACCGGCGACCTCGGCCGCTTCGGCGAGGACGGCGCGCTGTTCGTGGTCGGGCGGCTGAAGGAAATGATCATCCGCTCAGGCTTCAACGTCTACCCGGCGGAGATTGAGGCCGTCATCGGCCGCTTCGAGGGCGTGCACCTGTGCGCGGTGGTCGGCGTGCCCGAGGCCGACGGCAACGAGCAGGTCGTCGCCTTCGTCGAGCTGAAGCCCGGCGCAGTGCTCGACGAAGCGGCGCTGCGCGCGCACCTCGTCGAACACCTGTCGCCCTACAAGCGCCCGGCCCGCATCGAGGTGATCGATGCGATGCCCACCACCGCCAACGGCAAGCTGCTCAAGCGCGAACTGCAGGCGCGCTGCGGGCCGGCCGTGGGCTGATTTCAGCCGAAGATCGCGGCCCGGCCCTTCTGCGTGTCCATGTACTCGCGCACCCGGGCGATGAGGCCTTCGCGCAGCTCGAAGACAAAGCAGTAGTCGTTGTCGTAGTGCCGGCCGCTGGCCAGCGTGGCCTGCATGCGCTCTTCGAGGATCACCGTGTCGCCGTCGCAGTGCAGGTGGGAGAACGCCACATCGATGTCGGCGACGAAGAGCCTGGGAAAGGCGTCGACCAGAAAGTGCGCGATCGTCGCCGGGCCGATCATGTGGTCGGGCACGCCGAGTGCCACCGCCGTCGCGTTGCCCTTGGGCGCCAGCCATTCGGCGTCCTCGGTGAAGACGGCCTGGATGCGTTTCGGATCGCGGCTTGCGAAAGCCTTCCAGGCTTCGGTGACGGCGCGCTTGTTCTGCTCTGGGGTCATTGGGTCGGGTCGGGATTGGACGAAGGCCTGAAGGTAGGGGCCGGGCCCTGTGCCGGCACGCCGTTTCCGGACATTTCCAATCCGCGGGCGGCGCCATCGTAGGCACGCTCCTACACCCAGGGCGGGGGGTGGGGCCGATACTTGTTATTCCCCCCCGTTTCAGGAAGTACCCGTGACCGTGCCGATGAACCCGACGCCCGTGGCCGCTGCGAAATGAAGTCCTCGCCGAGTGCGCGCAGCTGGATTGCCGCCGGCGTGCGCCACGAATTGCTCACACGCGCGCTGCCCGCCTTGCGGCACGACATGGCGGCACCTGTCTCGGTGGTCCGCATGGCGCTGCTGATGCTCAAGCGGCAGGTCGGCGCAGCCACCATCGACGCCGCCGCCTGCGAAGAACGGGTGGCGCTGATCGACAACCAGGTGTCCGAACTGGTCGAGGCCATCCGCTCGCTGCGCGACTGGGAACTGGCCACCACGGATGACGGCATCACTCGCAGCGCGCTGGTGGCGCAGTGCGTGGCCCTGATGCGCTCCGCCTTCGACCTGCACGGCGTGACGCTCGATGCGGACGCCTCGCTGGACCCGCAGGAAAACGAACATCGCTGGCCCGCCGCGGCTGCGCTGCGCTACCTGTTCCTCGGCGCGCTGGGCTACCTGCACGACGGCGCGGCCGAGGCCGGGGCGATCCGGGTCGAGGCGGACGGCGCCAATGCACTGCGCCTCACGGCCCTGCCGCGCGAACCCGGCGGCACGCATGCCGTGCTCGACGCGCACCGTGCGCCGCGTGCGCTGGCCATCGACGCTGTCGCATTGCAGAACCTGGCCGAAGACCTCGGCTACGCCGTGGCGCTGGAAGGCGACAGCGTGCGCCTCGTGCTCGCGACCGGCAACTGAGTCTTTGCGCGCTTGCGCGCTGCCTGGCCGCCCCGCTGCGCGCGCAGGAAGGCCAGCAGCCGCCGCTCGGCCGCATGCAGCCCGCGCGAGGGCTTGGCGGTGCGGTGCGCGGCGATCTTCTCGAACAGCGCACCCGTGGCCTCGTCGCCATCCGAGAGCGCGCTGCCCAGCGCCAGCACCGCCGGATGCACATAGGCCTTCTTGCAGACGGCCGGCGTGTTGCCCAGCTGCCTGGCGACGGCCGCCAGGATGTCCTTGGCACTGGAGCGGCTGCCGTCGGCAGCGACGCGGCCCGGTTCGCAGGCCAGCAGGGTGAGCTCCAGCGCCTGCACCGTGCCGTGCCAGGTGCGGAAGTCCTTGGCGGTGAAGCGCTCGCCCTGCGTGGCCTCGGCCAGGTAGTCGTTCACGTCGGTGGACGAGATGCCGCGCAGTTCGCCGTCCTCGTCCTCGTACTGGAACAGCGCCTGCCCCGGCAGCTGCTGGCATTGACGCACCACCCGGGCCACGCGCGGATCGTCGAGCTTCGCCTCGTGCATCACGCCGCTCTTGCCCCGGAAGCGCAGCCGCAGCGCCTGGCCCTGCACGGCGGCGTGCCGGCTGCGCAGCGTGGTGAGGCCGTAGGAGCCGTTGCTGTTCGCGTATTCCTCGTTGCCCACGCGCAGCAGCGTGGTGTCGAGCAGGCGCACCACCGCCGCGAGCACCTGGGTGCGGCCCGGCGCCTTGCGGCCTTTCGTCGACCGCAGGTCGCGCGCCACGCGGGCGCGGATGTGCGGCAGCGCGAGTGCGAAGGCTTCGAGGCGATCGAACTTGGTTTCGTCCTTCATCGAGCGCCAGTCGGCGTGGTAGCGGTACTGCTTGCGCCCGCGCGCGTCGATGCCGGTGGCCTGCAGATGGCCGTTGGGCAGAGGGCAGATCCACACCTGGGTGTAGGCGGGCGGGATGGCCAGCATGCGGATGCGCGCTATCTCGTCCACGTCGCGCAGCCACTGCCCATTGGCGTCGCGGTAGCGGAAACGCTCGCCGTGCTTCAGGCGGCGGATGCCGGGCATGCCGGGGTTCACGTAGACGAGGCCGTTGGCGATGGGCGTCGGCTTCGAAGGCGGTTTGGCAGGAGGGGAAGGGGCCGGCATGGGGTTTGCGTGGTGGCGCGACATCGCGCTTTTGCCAGCATCGACAATCGCCGGTTGTAGGACGCCGCAAGCGCCCGCGGTGCGGCAGGCGCGCTTGTGCGCCTGCGCTGCCTTCTTTTTCTTTCCTCTTGAATGGGTTCCAGAATGACTTCTTCCAGGTCCACTCTTTTCACCGCCCGCTGGCTGGCGGTGCCTGCCGCAGCGCTGTTGTTCACGGCCTGCGCGTCCACCACTTCCACCCCGACCGCCTCGGCCCCGGGCGCGCCCGTGAAGGTCAAGGTCTTCGTCGCCGCCATGTTCGAGATCGGCCAGAACACGGGCGACCGCGCCGGCGAGTTCCAGCATTGGTACGAACGCTACTGGAAGGGCGCCAAACCCATTGCGGTGCCCGGTGCGCTGCAGCCTGTGTACTGCAACGCCGACGGCGTGTGCGGCGCGGTGCTCGGCATGGGCAAGGTCAACTCGTCGTCGTCGATGCAGGCCATCCTGCTGAACCCGCAGTTCGACTTCTCGCAGAGCTACTACCTGATTTCGGGCGTGGCCGGCACGCCGCCTTCGCGCGGCACCATCGGCGAAGTGAGCTGGGCCACCTGGCTGGTCGACTACGATCTCGGCCACCGCTGGGCCCCCGAGGAGAACAAGCCCGGCGAGCCGACCTTCATGCCGCGCAAGGGCTACGAGGAGTACCGCCGCTTCAAGCTCAACCCCGACCTCGTGAGCTGGGCCATGAGGCTCTCGGCCGACACGCCGCTCAAGGATTCGGACGGCGCGCGCAAGTACCGCCTGCGCTACCCCGATGCAGCGGCCCGCCGCGCGCCTTTCGTCGGCACCGGCACGCACATGACCGGCGACACCTTCTTCCATGGCCCCGGCATGTCGAAGCAGGCGCAGTACATCGCCAGGCTCTACGGCGCCGACGACTACGTCATCACCGAAATGGAAGCCGCCGCCATCACCCTCGTGATCAAGCGCACACACGGCACCGACCGCGTGATGAGCCTGCGCGGCGCGGTCAACTTCGACCAGGGCAGCCCGAAGGAAACCACGCTGCAGCACCTGGACCCGGCGCCGGGCGAAACGGCCGGCGGCTTTGCCGAGACGGTGGAGAACATCGAACTGGTGGGCTCGCGCGTGGTCGATCACATCGTGACCAACTGGCCGAAGTGGCAGGGCGGCGTGCCGAAGCCCTGAGCGGGTTCAGGGCCGTGAAGGCTTCAGATGCCATGTCACCGTGAAGTCGAACGGCGTCCAGCGGCTGACGGTGACGCCTGCCTGCCGCAGCCCGCGGCCGGTCCAGGTGTTGCAGGTCTCGAAGAGGTGATAGCCGCCTTCGGCTTCGTAGAAGGCGTCGTCGTCGCCGTAGTGCGCGCCGGCGATGGATGAGGCATGGCCCGAGGGCAGGGCGGCGCGCACGTAGCCGACCAGTTGCGCGTACTGCGCGTGCGAGAGCGGCAGGCTGTAGGCCCCGCGCGCCAGCTGTTCGCGCCGCAGGTAGCTCACATGCATCAACGCGCGGTTGCCGCCCGACAGCGCCCCGAAGGCGCGCGCCGCCGTCAGGTCGCCCCAGGTGGGCGTGTTCAGGTAGAACTCGCGATCGCCCCAGCCGATGGCGATGAATTCGGCATCGGGCGGCGGCGCCCTGAAGTCTTCCAGCGGAAACACCTGCAGCCAGTCGATGGTGGCCGAGCGGATCGGAAACACGTAGTCGGTGTGCACGCCGTTGCTCAGCACCCAGGCCTGTACGTCGACCGGTGCATCGCCCGCAGGCTTTGCATTGGCGGGCCAGAACACCAGCGCGCAGGCCACGGTCAAGTACAGGCCGATCAGCGCGACGAAGCCCAGCAGCGTGAAGGCGATGCGCCGCAGCCAGCGTTTCGCCACGGCGTTTTCAGAACAGCGACGCGGTGGTCGATGCGGGCTCCGGTGCCGCGCGGTGCGCGCCGGTCCCGGCGGGCGCGAGCGCCTCGGGGCTGCCCGCCTTCGCCAGCGCGCCCACGCGCACGCCCAAGAGGCGCAGCGGGCGCTCCAGCGGCACGCGCTTCAGGCACAGGCCACCCGTGTGGCGGATGGTCTTCGCGTCGGACGTGAAGCGCTCGATGGTCTGGTCGCGCGTGGCGATCTTGAAGTCGTCGTAGCGCAGCTTGATGCCAATGGTCTTGCCCACGTAACCCTTGCGCTGCAGGTCGGCGGCCAGCTGCTCGCACAGGTGGGTGAAGATCGCGCCCAGCTCGGCGCGGTCGCGCACGGCGTGCAGGTCGCGGTCGAAGGTGGTCTCGCGGCTCATCGACACGGGTTCGCTCTCGGTCACCACCGGCCGGTTGTCGCGGCCCCAGGCCACCTCGTGCATCCACGCGCCCGTGGCCTTGCCGAAGGTGGCAACGAGCCAGTCGCGGTCGCGCGCCGCGAGCTGGCCCACGGTCTCGATGCCGAAGCGTTTGAGCTTCTCGTCGGCCTTCGGCCCGATGCCGTTCACCTTGCGGCAGGGCAGCGGCCAGATGCGCGTTTCGAGGTCGTGCTCGTAGACCACCGAGATGCCGTTGGGCTTGTTGAACTCGCTCGCCATCTTGGCGATGAGCTTGTTGGGCGCCACGCCGATGGAGCAGGTTAGGCCGGTGGCGTCGAAGATGGCGGTCTGGATCAGCCGCGCCAGCGAGCGCCCGCCGTCGCGCTGGCCGCCGGGCACGTCGGTGAAGTCGATGTACACCTCGTCCACGCCGCGGTCTTCCATGAGCGGGGCGACCTCCAGGATGATGTTCTTGAAGGCGCGCGAATAGCGCCGGTACTCGTCGAAGTCCACCGGCAGGATGATGGCCTGCGGGCACAGCTTGGCGGCCTTCATGAGCCCCATGGCCGAGCCGATGCCGAACTGCCGCGCGGGGTAGGTGGCGGTGGTGATCACGCCGCGGCCCGTGTAGTCCTTCAGCAGCGGAAAGGCCGCGACCGGAATGTCGGCCAGCGTGCCCCCCTCGGGCAGGTCGCGGATGGCCTCGTCCACGCGCCGCCTGCCGCCGCCGATCACCACCGGCAGGCCCTTGAGCTGCGGATAGCGCAGCAGCTCGACCGACGCGTAGAAGGCGTCCATGTCGAGGTGGGCGATGCGGCGCATCGGCGGGGATTTCGGGGGCTCGGAACTCACGTTGACGATTGTCTCGCGCTCCGGCGATGTTCGCCTGCCGGGCGACCGCGTGCAAGAATGCGCCCGATTGCAGATGGACCCTCCGATGGCATGGGAAAGGGAAATGGCATGGACGACGAAGTCGAAGGCTTGAGCATCGCGCTGACGCCGGTGCAGATGGCCGCGGTGCTGGACGGGCAGGACGTGCCCGAATCCGCGAGCTGGAGCAACCGCCTCTGGGGCACCGTGGGGCTGGTGGGCGGTGTCGTGGAACTGGTCGGCGCCGGCGTGCTCTGCGTCGCACCCGAACCCACGATGGTGACCAAGGCCGGCTGCGTGGTGCTGGGCGTGCACAGCTTCGACACCATGGCCACGTCGGGCCGCCAGATCTGGACCGGCACGCCGCAGCGCACGGCCACCGCCGTGACTGCCAGCTCGGCGGCCGAGGCGCTGGGTGCTTCGCGCGACACAGCCGATGGCATTGGGCTTGCGGTGGATGTGGCGGTTCCGCTGGTCGTGGCAACCGGGCTCGTCGCGTCGCGTGTGATCGCGGTGCGCGCCAGCAGGTTTCGCCTGGAGCCGGTCGACCTGTTGCGGCATGAAGGACCAGTAGGCACAAAGATCGGCGGCCACGCGATCCGGGAACATGTCGGCAAGACCGAGGCGGAACTTTTCCAGCGATTGGTGAACAAGCCATCGCTGCCCAAAGTGTCGTCGTTCCACAATCTCGACATCGCGGAGCGCGCCATCAGCGCCACTGTTCGTGCCAACGCCAGAGCCATCAAGGCGTGGTCGCGCTCGGCCGCAGTGGGCTCCAAGCCCATGGCGTTCGAGCACAACGTGGGCAGCGTGGTGGGCATCGGCGTGCAGCGGGGCAGCACCGCCGTCAGCCAGCTGAGCAAGGTGCGCGTGATCCTGAACATGAAGAGCTACAACGGAATGCCGTACTACATACTGACGGCGCACCCCATTTGAAACCAGCAGCCGAATCGCCATGAAGCGCTACGAACTCATCGAGAACCTCACCGAGGTCTACTTCGGCCAGGATTACGATTATTTCGGCGAGACCGGTGCCGAAGTCATGGCCGAATACCGGAAAGCCTGCACGCCCGCCGAACTTGAGGCGTTGCGCGTCGAGATCGTCGATTTCATGCGCTCGCACCCGGACCTGGAAACCGACTTCCCGCGCCGGTTCGAGCGCCCCGCCCAGCCGGAAGACTTCGGATCCACCATACGCGAGTTCCTGGAAAACGTGCTTGCCGCATTGAAATAGCAGCGCGCGCCCCATCTGATTGTCTTGTCCGCGGCGCGGGCAATTTCAGCGCAGATCAAGTGCCCCGGCCGGTTGCATCTCGCCACCAGGCCACGCCTGCGGTCCAAGCTCTTTCGCAAGATAGGCCACGAGCTTCGCGGTGCGCTCGCGCAGCGGGGCAATGCGGGCCTGCAGGCCGGCCCTGGGCAGCGCAATGGCCTGGCCGGGTTCTTTGGAGTCGGGGTCGCTTTCGCGGATGTAGAGCGTGCCGTTGCGAGCCCAGACCTCCACCGCCCAGCCCTGGTCCTGGTCGTCGTAGATATTGCCCTCGTCGTGCCCGACCACGGCGCCGAGGAAGTGGTCCATGGAAGAGAAGGTGTCGTACCAGGGGAAGGACAGATGCACGTCCGCCTCCTCGTTGTCGAGCCGCAGGTCCATCCAGAAATACTGGCGCACCTGGTGGCGTTTCAATGCGTGCTGCCGGGCCAGCGCGGCCACCTGGGCGTAGTACGCGGCAAGTTCCGCCTCGTGCCCGATGGCCTCCGAGGTGCGCACCCGCAAGCGCTCGGCGCGCTGGAATTCCGGCAACGCGAGCGGCTCGGGCCGCTGGTACGGCGCAGCGTTGAACGCATCCCACAAATGAAACGCGATCTCGGGCTCCAGCGAGTCGATCGGCTTGGCATCGGCGAAGCACGGTTCCACTTGCGCGCTCCTCTGAATGGTCGAGCGGACGATGTTAGCCCGCGCCGAGGGGCGTGTGCCGACTTCCACCTACGGGCGCCACGGGTCATAGCTTGCGCAGTGCAGCATGCCGGTGCCATCATCCGCGCCATGCAAACCGTCGCCTCCATCCTCTGGCGCAGGCTCGATGTACCCGGCCACGACGCCTGCCGTCTCGAACGCAATGCCTCGGCCTGGCAACTCGATGGTGCGGCCGTGTTCCGACTGGAAGACGGCCGCAACGGCCAGCTGCACTACCGCGTGCGATGCGACCTGCACTGGCACACCCAATGGGGCACGGTGCGCGGCTGGCTCGGCGATTCGGCCGTCGACCTGTCGATCGCCCGCGACGCGCACGGCCGCTGGAAGCTCAACGACGAGGCGGTGCCCGACCTGTCGCACTGCGTCGACCTCGACCTGGGCTTCACGCCCGCCACCAACCTGCTGCAACTGCGCCGGCTCAACCTGGCGAAGGGCGAGGGCGCCGACGCGCCGGCGGCCTGGGTCGACCTCGACGGCGGCGGCGTGCTGAGCGAGCTGATGCAGCGCTACGAGCGGCGCAGCGACACCGAATATGCCTACGAGGCGAAGCGCTTCGACTATGCGGCGACGCTGGGTGTGACGGAAGACAGCTTCGTGCGCGACTATCCGCGGCTCTGGGTCGCCGAAAAGTAAGGCCGCCCGGGTGTCGTCGTCAGCTGGCGAAGCGCCTGCGGTATTCCACGAGGCTCACGCCCAGGCGGCGGCCGAACGCGCGCCTGAAGCCGTCCACGTTCGCATAGCCCACCGCGTCGGCCAGCCGCTTGGCCGGCAGGTCTGATTCCTCGGCCATGCGGCGGGCGGCGTCGATCCTCGCATTCTCGACAAACTCCGCCGGCGTGGTTCCGGTCTCGTCGCGGAAGATGCGCGCGAAGTTCCGCTCGCTCATGCCGGCGCGCAAGGCGAGGGCCGGCACGGAGAGGTCGTCCTTGAGGTTCGCGAGCACATGATCCTGCACCTCGCGCATGCTGGAGCGCTCCGAGGTCTGTGCCGCCAGGTGGGCGCTGAACTGGCTTTGGCCGCCGGGCCGCTTGAGGAACATCACCAGCTGGCGCGCCACGCTCAGCGCAAGGTCGCGGCCGTGGTCTTCCTCCACCATGGCCAGCGCGAGGTCCATGCCGGCCGTGACCCCGGCGGAGGTGAAGAGCTGGCCGTCCCTCACGTAGATCGCATCCGACTCGACGGTGGCGAGCGGGTAGTCCGAAGCGAGTCGGCCGGCGAGCTTCCAGTGGGTGGCCACGCGCTTGCCGTCGAGCAGCCCGGTGGCGGCCAGCACGAAGGCGCCGCTGCACACCGAGCCGTAGCGCCGCACGGTGCGCGCCTGGCGCCGCAGCCAGTCCTGCAGCTGCGTGTCGGCCGCCATGTCCTCCACGCGGGGGCTGCCCGCGACGAGCAGGGTGTCGATGGCGCCGCGATGCGTGGCCACCGTGGAATCGACGCCCAGCCGCAGCCCGCCGCTGCTCTTGAGCATGCCTTCGCCGGTGGCTATCACCTGGACGTGATAGGCGCGCCGGTCGCCCAGCTGCTGCGATGCCTCGGCGAAGACGTCGGCAGGCCCGGCCACGTCGAGCAGCTGGAAACGGGGGAAAGCGAGGATGGCGACGCGCATGGCAGACAAGGCCCCGGGATTGGCGGAAAACGCCGTGAGTTGGCAGAAACGACGGTTGGAGTCTGGCGGAAAATACACACTAATGCAAATTCAGCCAAGGACGACAACATGCAAAACCAGGTTCTGAATCCTTCCTCCCCGGTGATTTCATCGATCGCGCCGGTTGCGCCGCGTACGGAAGCCTCCGTGCGCAACCTCCCGGTCAACCTCTTCGCCTCGGTGATGGGCCTTACCGGACTGGCCCTCGCATGGCGGCTCGCGCACGACAGCCTGGGTGCGCCGGCCATCATCGGCGAGGCCGTCGGGGCGTTCGCGCTGGGCGTCTTCGTGCTCATCTCGATGGGCTACCTGACAAAGCTCGTGAAGCACCCGCAGGCGGTGCAGGCGGAATTCCATCACCCCGTGGCGGGCAACTTCTTCGGCACCATCGCGATTTCCATCCTGCTGCTGTCGGCCGTCGTGGCGCCGTACAGCACGCCCCTTGCACACCTCGCGTGGACCGTGGGGCTGTTCGCGACCCTGGTGCTGAGCTTCGTCGGACTGTCGAGGCTGCTGAAGGGGCAGGTGGATGCCTCGCTCGCCGTGCCGGCCTGGATCCTCCCGGGCGTGGCCACGCTCGACATTCCCGTCACCGGCGCGCACATGCCGATGGCATGGGCGCCTGAACTCAATCTGGCCGCCAGCGCGATCGGCGCGGTGCTGGCGCTCGTGCTCTTCACGATGATCATCGGCCGGCTGGTGCATCGCGACCCGCTCGCTCCCGCCATGGAGCCGTCGCTGATGATCCTGGTGGCGCCCTTTGCGGTGGGCTTTCTCGCGTACACCAACATCGTCGGCGAGGTCGACCGCTTTGCCTCGCTGCTCTTCTACTTCGGCCTCTTCATGTTCGCGGTGGTCGCGCCGAAGGTGTTCCGTTGCGGCGCCGCGTTCTCGCCGAGCTGGTGGGCGATCGGCTTCCCGGTAGCTGCGCTCGCCAACGCCGCGCTGAAGTACGCCGGGTCGCGCGCGAGCGAGCCGCTCTGGGTGATTGCCGTGGCGCTGCTGGTCGCGCTCAACCTGGCGCTGGCGGTTCTCACGGTGAAGACCGTGCGGATTGCACTCAACGGGAAGCTGTTCGCCTGAGCCTCAGGCAGATGCGTTCGCCCCGCGCGCAACGACCATCCAGCAGGCCGCAGTCAGGCGGACCTCGTCGCCATGCACATAGGGCTCGAAGGCGGCGCGCACCGTGTCGATGACCTGCACGCGCGTGCGCTCGTCCGCCTGCAGAAGGGCAAGGCCGACGGGACCGAGCCGGCCCAGGTAGCCGAGCAGCGCCGTCTCGGGCATCGTGCAGGGCACGTCGACGGGCCGGATGTCGATGCCGGCCCAGCCGCTCTCCTCGAGGATCGCCTGGACCCGCTGCCTGTCCGCGAAGGCGAACTGGCCTGGCGCGTCCGGCCGGCGGGCAGGGAGGTTCGGCAGCAGTGGTGCGGCGGCGCGCTCCGCGGTCGTCATGAACGGGTTCTCCGCCGCACTGCGCCAGGCGATGAACCGCAGCTCGGCACCTTCTCGCGCGGCCCGCAGCAGGTTCGCGAAGGCCTGCACAGGGTCGTCGAAGAACATGACGCCGAAGCGCGACATGATGCGGTCGAAGCTTGCGGGCTCCAACGCGTGGGTCTGCGCATTGGCGCAAATGAAGCGTGCCGGCGTGCCTTCGCGTTCGGCGCGGATCCGGGCGGCGGCGATCATCGGCTCCGAGATGTCGATGCCGACACAGCCACCTCCGCTGCCGTGCCGCCGCGCGACGGCGAGCGTGGTGCTGCCCGTGCCGCAGCCAACGTCGAGCACACGGCTCGCGGGGTTGGCGGACACCGCTTCGACGAGCAGGTCTTCGAGCGGCTGGAACAGATGGTCGAGCGTGGCCTGCGCGTCGACCCAGGCGCGCCCGGCCAGGCCGTTCCAGAGCCTGGCCTGTTCGTCGCCGGGCTGTCGTGTGGCTTCCATGGTCGTTTCCTTTTGCTTGCCTTCAGGAGGCGGAAACCGCACTATGCAAGTTCAAGTCGACTTGAGGTCAAGAGGGCGATGAAGCATCTGGATATCGGCGAGGTCGCGCAACGCTCCGGCGTGCCCGCCTCCACACTGCGCTACTACGACGAAAAAGGCCTCATCGCCTCCACGGGCAGGCAAGGCCTGCGCCGCCTGTTCGATCCCGGCGTGCTGGAGCGGCTCGCGCTGATCGCGCTGGGGCGCGCCGCCGGCTTTTCGCTGGACGAGATTGCGCGCATGTTCGGGCCCGACGGGCAGCCGCGCATCGACCGGGTGATGCTCACGGCCAAGGCGGAAGAACTCGACCGCACGATCCGCAGCCTGAGCGCCATGCGCGACGGTCTGCGGCACGCCGCTGTGTGCCGCGCGCCCAGCCACATGGAATGCCCGACCTTTCGCCGCATCCTCGGGGCTGCGGCTTCCGGGGCCATCGGCGGGCGAAGGAAGAAGGCCCCGAAGTAGTCAGGCCGCGTTCGCCATCAACGACAGGTCGCGCGCCGCCTGCAGCATCAGCTCGCGCGCGCGGTCCAGCGACGGGATCGCATGGCGGTCGATGCGCCGGATGTACGGCGTGGTGAGCACCGCCAGCGCATGCCCGTGCGGGCCGAAGATGGGGCACGAGATGTCGATCACGCCGAAGTACTGCAGGCTCTCGCGCTGCCGGTAGCCCGTGGCGCGCACGGCCTCGAGCATGTGCTCCAGCTCGTCGGGCGGGATCTGCACCTCGCCGTCGAGCGCCACGTGCTCGGCCACCATCTGCCGGCGCCGCTCGTCCGATTCGCAGGCCAGCAGCACCTGGCCTGAACCGGTGTCGAGCAGGTTCACGCGTGTGCCGGGCCGCACCGTCATGCTGCTCGCCGCCGGGCTGTTGACCTGCGCCACGATCTGAACGTTGCCCCGGTCGTACACGCCGAGGTGGCAGGACTGCTCGGCTTCCTTCACGTAGCGGTCCATCACCGGCAGCGCCTGCGTGACGAGCCGGTGGTTCGGCGGGTAGCGGTGTGCCAGGTCGAACATCTTCAGGCTCAGGCTGTAGCGGTCGCCGGCGAGCGAACGCAGCACGTACTGGCGCGCCACCAGACGTTCGAGCATGCGGTAGATCTCGCTCGGGCCGCGGTCCAGCGCTTTCACGATCTCGCCGCGCGTCAGGCCCTCGGGCTGGTCCGCCAGCAGTTCGAGGATGTCCAGGCCCTTGTCGAGCGCGGGTGCGCGGTAGCGGTCCTGGTCTTCGGTCGGCTTGCTCAAGATGTCTGGATGGATAGATTTGTTCACGTATGAATTTCAACAGCAGACCCATCTTTTTGCAAGTTTGGTTCTACGGGTAAGCACTCATCAAGTGGGCTTGACGTCAAAAGTTCGTCTGTAAATACTCTGTTCACAAATGGACTAAGAGACAAGACCTTCGGCAGGCTCCTCGCCGCCCGCGACCCACATGATCCAGCGCATCGACTCGCATCAGCATTTCTGGCGGCCCGCGCGCGGCGACTACGCGTGGCTGCGTGCGGATGTGCCCGCCCTGGCGCCGCTGGTGCGCGACTTCCTGCCCGAGCATCTCGCGCCGCTGCTGCAAGCACATGGCATCGGGCGGACCGTGCTGGTGCAGGCGGCCGACTCGGAAGCCGAAACGGATTTCATGCTCGAACTGGCCACTGCGCACGATGTGGTGGGCGGCGTGGTCGGCTGGGTCGACCTGAGCCGGGCCGAGTCCGTCGAGTCGCTGGAACGAATGGCGGCGCACCCCAAGTTCAAGGGCGTGCGGCCGATGCTGCAAGACCTGCCCCAAGACGACTGGATCGCGCACGCGCCGCACCCCGACGTATTGCGGGCCATGGTGCGCCTGGGGCTGCGCTTCGATGCGCTCGTGACGCCGCGGCACCTGGCGCCGCTGCTGCAATTTTTGCGCGAATGGCCGCAACTGCCGGTGGTGATCGACCATGCGGCCAAGCCGCCCGTGGGCAGCGCCGATGGCGAAGTCATCGCTGCGTGGCGCCGTCAGATGCGCGAGATCGCGGCGCTGCCGCAGGTCTGCTGCAAGTTCTCGGGCCTCTGGACCGAGGCGCCGCCCTCCATGCACCGCGATGCGGATGTCGTTACTTACGCCGTGCGACCGCTGTGGGAGCACCTGCTCGAATGCTTCGGCCCCGATCGCCTCATGTGGGGCAGCGACTGGCCCGTGCTCACGCTGGCCGGCGACTACGCGGGCTGGATCGCCCTCAGCGAGGCCTGCATCGGCAGCCTCGCGCCCGGCGAGCAGGCCCATGTGTGGCACGGTACCGCGCAGCGCTTCTACAACCTGCCATTGCATCGGGAAAACCCATGACGCAACCCATCGTCGTCCTGCGCGACCTGAGCAAGTCCTTCGCCGGCGTGCGCGCGCTCGACAAGGCGCAGTTCGACCTGCTGCCCGGCGAGGTGCATGCACTCATGGGCGAGAACGGCGCGGGCAAATCCACGCTGATGAAGGTGCTGGCGGGCGTGTACCGCAAGGACTCGGGCGAGGTGCTGCTCGACGGCCAGCCCGTGGACATCGCGAGCCCGCGCGCGGCCCAGGCGCTGGGCATCGGCATCATCCATCAGGAGCTCAACCTGATGAACCACCTGAGCGCCGCGCAGAACATCTTCATCGGCCGCGAGCCGCGCGGGCGCCTGGGCCTCTTCATCGACGAGGAAGCGATGTGCGCCGAGACGCAGCGCATCTTCGAGCGCATGAACCTGCGCCTGGACCCGCGCACGCCCGTCGGCGAGCTCACCGTGGCCAGGCAGCAGATGGTGGAGATCGCCAAGGCGCTGTCCTTCGACTCGCGCGTGCTCATCATGGACGAGCCCACCGCCGCGCTGAACAACCAGGAGGTGGCCGACCTGTTCCGCATCATCGGCCAGCTCAAATCGCAGGGCGTGGCCATCGTCTACATCTCGCACAAGATGGACGAGCTCAAGCGCATCGCCGACCGCGTGACCGTGATGCGCGACGGCCAGTACATCGCCACCGTGCCGATGGAGGCAACGCCGATGGACTCGCTCATCGCGATGATGGTGGGCCGCCAGCTCACCGAGGTGGAGAACGACTTCCCCGACACCGCGGGCAACGAGATCGTGCTCGAGGCGCGCGGCATCACGCGCGGCACGATGGTGCGCAACGCGAGCTTCGTGCTGCGCCGCGGCGAGATCCTCGGCTTCGCGGGCCTCATGGGCGCGGGCCGCACCGAACTCGCGCGCGCCGTGTTCGGCGCCGACCGCATCGACGCGGGCGAGGTTTTCGTGCACGGCAAGAAGGTGCACATCAAATCGCCCGAAGACGCGGTGGCCTGCGGCATCGGCTACCTGTCGGAAGACCGCAAGCACTTCGGCCTGGCCACCGGCATGGACGTCGAGACCAACATCGCGCTGCCGAGCATGAAGAAGTTCTTGTCGATGGGCCTGTTCATCGACCAGGCCGCCATCGAGGCGGCCGGCGAGCGCTACGTGAAGCAGCTCAGCATCAAGACGCCCTCGGTGCGCCAGCAGGTGCGGCTGCTGTCGGGCGGCAACCAGCAGAAGATCGTGATCGCCAAGTGGCTGCTGCGCGACTGCGGCGTGCTGTTCTTCGACGAGCCCACGCGCGGCATCGACGTGGGGGCCAAGGCCGAGATCTATCGCCTGCTCAACGAACTGGCCGCGCAGGGCAAGGCCATCGTGATCATCTCTTCGGAGTTGCCCGAGATCCTGCGCGTGAGCCACCGCGTGCTCGTGATGTGCGAAGGCCGCATCACCGGCGAACTCGGGGGGCGCGAAGCCTCGCAGGAAAAGATCATGCAGCTCGCCACCCGGCGCGAAGCTGCCGCCACCGCATGACGACTGGAGACAACCCCTTGACGACCCCCACCGCCACCACCGCCGCGACGACCACCGATGCACCGGGCTTCTCGCTGAAGGCTCGGCTCTTTCGGCCCGCCACGCGCCAGAAGCTGCTGGCCTTTGCCAGCCTCATTGCGTTGATGGTGTTCTTCAGCTTCGCGTCGCCGCAGTTCCTGCAGACCGACAACCTCGTGAGCATCCTGCAGTCGACCGCCGTGAACGGCGTGCTCGCCATCGCCTGCACCTTCGTCATCATCACCGCGGGTATCGACCTCTCGGTGGGCACGCTGATGACCTTCTGCGCCGTCATGGCCGGCGTGGTGCTCACCTACATGGGCATGCCGCTCGCGCTCGGCATCGCGGCCGCGATCTTCTTCGGTGCGCTGGCCGGCTTCGTCTCGGGCGTGCTGATCGCCAAGCTCAAGATCCCGCCCTTCATCGCGACGCTGGGCATGATGATGCTGCTCAAGGGCCTGTCGCTGGTGATCTCGGGCACCAAACCGATCTACTTCAACGACACGCCGGACTTCCCGGCGATCTCGCAGGATTCGCTCATCGGCTACTTCATTCCGTCGCTGCCGATCCCGAATGCGGTGCTGATCCTGTTCCTGATAGCGATTGCCGCGAGCCTCGTGCTCAACAAGACCATCCTCGGGCGCTACACCTTCGCGCTCGGCAGCAACGAGGAGGCGGTGCGCCTGTCGGGCGTGAACACCGACTTCTGGAAGATCGTGGTGTACACGGTGAGCGGCGGCATCTGCGGCATCGCGGGCCTGCTGATCGCCTCGCGGCTGAACTCCGCACAGCCCGCGCTCGGGCAGGGCTACGAGCTCGATGCGATTGCGGCCGTGGTCATCGGCGGCACCTCGCTCAGCGGCGGCACGGGCACCATCGTCGGCACGATCATCGGCGCCTTCATCATGAGCGTGCTGACCAACGGCCTGCGCATTCTCTCGGTCGCGCAGGAATGGCAGACGGTGGTCACGGGCGTGATCATCATCCTGGCCGTGTACGCGGACATCCTGCGCCGACGCAGCAGCAAGCAGTGAACCCCCCGGATTTCCACAACCACAGGAGACTTCGCATGATCCAGAGAAGAGCAGTCGCAACCACGCTCGGTGCAGCCCTCATCGGCCTGTCGGGATTCGCACAGGCACAGCAGGCGCAGGAGATCTACATCCCGCTCGTGTCCAAGGGCTTCCAGCACCAGTTCTGGCAGGCCGTGAAGTCGGGCGCGGAGCAGGCTGCCAAAGACCTGAAGGTGAAGGTCAGCTTCGAAGGCCCCGAGACCGAGGCCATGGTCGACAAGCAGATCGACATGCTCTCGGCCGCGCTCGCCAAGAAGCCGCAGGCCATCGGCTTCGCCGCGCTCGACAGCCAGGCCGCGATTCCGCTGCTGAAGAAGGCGCAGGCCGCGAAGATCCCGGTGGTGGCGTTCGACTCGGGCGTGGACAGCGACATTCCCGTGACCACCACCACCACCGACAACAAGGCCGCCGCCGCGCTCGCCGCCGACAAGATGGCCGAGATGATCGGAAAGTCGGGCGAGGTGGCGCTGGTGGTGCACGACCAGACCAGCCGCACCGGCGTCGACCGGCGCGACGGCTTCGTCAACCGCATCAAGTCGACCTACCCGAACATCAAGATCGTGAGCGTGCAATACGGCGGCGGCGACCAGTTGAAGTCAACCGAGATCACCAAGTCGATATTGCAGGCCTCGCCCAACCTCAAGGGCATCTTCGGCGCCAACGAAGGCTCCGCCATCGGCGTGGTCAACGGCGTGAAGGAGATGAAGCGCAACGGCAAGGTCGTGATCATCGGCTACGACTCGGGCAAGCAGCAGAAGAACGCGATCATGGACGGCAGCATGGCCGGTGCCATCACGCAGAACCCCGTGGGCATGGGCTACAAGACGGTCGAGATGGCGGTGAAGGCCATCAAGGGAGAGAAGCTGCCGAAGGTGGTCGACACGGGCTTCTACTGGTACGACAAGACCAACATCGCCGACCCCAAGATCGCCTCCGTGCTGTACGACTGATCGCTGCCCGCGAAGACCCCATGACCATTGTTCGCTCCATGCGCGTGCTCGACGTGCGCTTTCCGACCTCGCAGCATCTGGACGGCTCCGATGCGATGAACCCCGACCCGGACTACTCCGCGGCGTACGTCGTGCTTGAAACCGACCAGCCGGGGCTCGAAGGCCACGGCCTCACATTCACCATCGGCCGCGGCAACGAGATCTGCTGCGCGGCCATCGAGGCGATGCGCCATCTGGTCGTGGGGCTCGACCTGGCGTGGGTGGCCGAGGACATGGGGCGCTTCTGGCGCCACATCACTTCCGACAGCCAGCTGCGATGGATCGGTCCCGACAAGGGCGCGATCCACCTGGCCACCGGTGCCGTGGTCAATGCGATGTGGGACCTGTGGGCCAAGTCCGAAGGCAAGCCCGTGTGGCAGCTGGTGGCCGACATGAGTCCCGAGGAACTGGTGCGCTGCATCGACTTTCGCTACATCACCGACTGCATCGCGCCCGATGAAGCGCTGGCGCTGCTGCGCGAGGCCGCTGTCGGCAAGGCCGAACGCATCGCCACGCTGAAGGCCGAGGGCTATCCCTGCTACACCACCTCGGCCGGCTGGCTCGGCTACTCCGACGAGAAGCTGCGGCACCTTGCGCAGGAGGCGGTCGATGCGGGCTTCAACCACATCAAGCTCAAGGTGGGGCGCGACCTGCAGGACGACATCCGCCGCCTGCGCGTGGCGCGCGAAGTGCTCGGGCCCGAGCGGCACCTGATGATCGACGCCAACCAGGTCTGGGAGGTCGGCCAGGCCATCGACTGGGTGCGGCAGCTGGCGTTTGCCGAGCCGTGGTTCATCGAGGAGCCCACCAGCCCCGACGACGTGGAGGGCCATCGCAAGATCCGCGAGGGCGTCGCGCCGGTGAAGGTGGCCACGGGCGAGATGTGCCAGAACCGCATCATGTTCAAGCAGTTCATCATGCGCGGCGGCATCGACGTGGTGCAGATCGACGCGTGCCGGCTCGGCGGCGTGAACGAGATCCTCGCGGTGATGCTGATGGCCGCGAAATACAAGCTGCCGGTGTGTCCGCACGCCGGCGGCGTGGGGCTGTGCGAGTACGTACAGCACCTGTCGATGATCGACTACCTCTGCATCTCGGGTACGCGCGAAGGCCGCGTGGTCGAGTATGTGGACCATCTGCACGAGCACTTCGTCGAGCCCTGCGAGATCCGCAACGCGGCGTACATGCCGCCGAAGGGCGCGGGCTTCTCGATCACGATGAAGCCGCAGTCGCTCGAGCAATACCGTTTCCGCGGATAGAGAAAGGCACCGCGCAACATGGACCTGAATCTGAAAGACAAGGTGGTGATCGTCACAGGTGGTGGCAGCGGCATCGGTGCGGCCATTTCGATGACGCTGGCGCAGGAGGGCGCGGTGCCGGTGATCTGCGGGAAGAATCCGCTCGACGCACCGTTCGAGGAGGCGCTGCGTGCCTTGCAGCCACGCGCGCGCTTCTTCCAGTTCGAGCTGATGGAAGAGGCCGCCTGCGCCAAGGCCATTGCCGACACCGCCGCGGAGTTCGGCCGCATCGACGGCCTGGTCAACAACGCGGGCGTGAACGACAGCGTGGGGCTGGAGGCGGGGCGCGAAGCCTTCGTCGGTTCACTCGAACGCAACCTCGTCCACTGCTACGTGATGGCGCACTATTGCCTGCCGCACCTGAAGGCGAGCCGCGGCGCGATCGTCAACATCTCGTCGAAGACGGCCGTGACGGGGCAGGGCAACACGAGCGGCTACACCGCGGCCAAGGGCGCGCAGTTGTCGCTCACGCGCGAGTGGGCTGCGTCGCTGTTGGAAGACGGGGTCCGCGTGAACGCGGTGATTCCGGCCGAGGTGATGACGCCGCTGTATCAACGGTGGATTTCCGCATTCGACGAACCCGACCGCAAGCTGGCCGAGATCACCGACAAGATTCCGCTCGGCCGCCGCATGACGACGCCGCAGGAGATTGCAGACAACGTCGTGTTCCTGCTGTCGGAGCGGGCCTCGCACACCACCGGGCAGTGGGTGTTCGTGGACGGCGGGTATACGCACCTGGACCGGGCACTGACCTGATCTATTTCCTGATTTGACTGGAGCGACCCATGCGCCATTTGCTGGCTCTCGATTTGAAAGACGATCCTGCATTGATCGCCGAATACGAGGCTTATCACCGCGACATCTGGCCTGAGGTGCGAGCGCATCTGCATGTGCACGGCGTAACGGGCATGGAGATCTACCGGCTCGGCACGCGAATGGTGATGTCGATGGAAACGGACGATGCGCGCTACGACGCCCGGACCATGGCGCTTGCCACGCAGAACAATCCAAAGATCAGGGAATGGGAAGAATTGATGTGGAAATTCCAGGCGCCCACGCCCTGGACTCCCGAAGGAGAGAAGTGGACGGAGATGGCCAGGATCTTCTCGCTGTAATCAAAAGATTCAAGTTTGGATTCCTCGGAAATTAATAATCTTTCCCGTTGTTTACATTTGGTCGGCACAATGCCGCCATGCCAAATATTGCATCCATCCTTAAATCCGAAATCTCCCGCGTCGCCCGCAAGGAAGTCCGCGCGGAAATCGAAACCCTCAAGAAGGCATCCGTCCAACACCGGTCCGCCATTGCCGCGCTGCGGCGGCAGGTGATTGCGCTGGAAAAGGAATTGCGCAACGTTGCCAAGGGCACCGCCCGCAGTGCACGTGCAAGCGAGCCCGAAGAAGCGGGCGAAGGCGAGCCTAAGCGCAGGTTCAGCGCTGGCCGGTTGGCTGCACATCGCACGAAGCTGGGTATTTCCGCCGCGTCTTATGGACAGCTGGTGGGGGTGTCCGGCCAGACCATCTACCACTGGGAACAAGGCAAGGCCCGCCCGAGGGCTGCGCAGCTGGAGAGCCTGGCTGCCGTGCGCGGGATGGGGCGGCAGGAAGTGGCGCAGCGACTGGAATCCAACTAGCTGCAGAGCCCTTCTTTCGGGGCTCAGTAAGTCACGGTCACCGTGATGGTGTCGGTATAGCTTCCTGGCGCTGCCGTGTATTGGCCCACAGGTATGCGGCCGTAAACGGTATGCGTGGTGCTTGCGCTCGCGTTCCCGTTGAACCCCACCGAGGCAGAGGCGCTGCCCGACACCGTGTCGGTTGCCCAGACCGTCCCGTACGTTGAACCGGTGTAGAGGTTGTAGTTGAGGATATAGCTGCCGTAGCTCATGTAGCGGCTTGTGGTCGTTCCCGAGTTCCCGCCACTCAGGCTGACCGTATAGCTCAAGGTATCGGTTCCGAGGATGCGCCCTGAAAACGTAGCCATCACCGTGACGGTGCCGGTCGTGGTCGTGGCGCTCGTTGTGCCCGCGCTGTAGTTGCCGAAGCTCAGGGCCGTCGCGCTGACGGTGGCGGAGCAGTTCAGCGTTCCCAGTCCCGATCCCGAGCACGTCGCATGTGCCGATGCGGCGCACAGGGCGCCGATCAGTCCGGCAGCGCATGCCGGCCACCAGCGGAATGGCCGGGGCATCGCGCTCAATGTGCCGAGGGCGCAGGCATTGTTTCGCATGTGTAGGGCCCGATCTGTGGCAAGGCGCCGGTGGTCGGAACGGGGCCGACCGTGAAACTGCAATGGCCATTGCGCCATCTCGCCTCGAAGCGTTCGCCCGCGCGGGGGCGCTCGAGCTGGAGCGTGCCGCCGTAGCCGGTGATCAATGCGAAGGGGCGGTCCTCGCCGGTGACGTCGATGCCCGCCGGCAGCGGCGAGGCGTCGGGCAGCAGAATCTGCATGGTGGCAATCGGGTCGCGCGCGATGTCGAAGGTGGCCGCCGCAACGCCCTTGTACGAAGGCACGACCTGCAGCACGTCGGAGTGCACCTGCGCCGAGATCGGCAGGTCGCCGTTGTCCACGCTGATCTTGTTCAGCTCATAGGCACGCAGCCCGGTCACGAGAGCGCGGCCCTCGCTGTCGGTCGTCGTCGCCGGATTGTTCTCCCTGTAGACCTTGATGCCCGGCGCACCGAGCACGGTCACCAGCGCAAATCCGTCGCTGGACGACTGCGCCGCGAAGAACATCCCCGACGTGTAGCCCAGTGAGCCCTCGGCAAGCAGCCTGGCGCTGGTTTCGTTGTCGAGGTTCACGGCCTGCGCGGTAAGGCTCGCATAGGGAGCCCGCCAGGTGGCTTCGGCCTGGGCGCGTTCGGTTTCGCCGTGCGCGGCAATGACGCGCCAGCCCCAGCCCTGGTCGCTCGGCGCCGCCTGGTTGACGTCGACCGTGGTGGTGGTCTTGCCGTTTTGCCGGTTGGTGGAGGCCGATGCGGTTTGCCGGTCGCCCAGCGGAAGGGTCAGCATGAAGCCTGCCGACGCGACATGCTTGCGATTTGCCGTGTCGCCCGAGTCGGTGCGCGCCACATAGGTGTTCAGATAGACGCTGCCGAACTGGATCGAATGATTGAGCGACAGCACCTTGGCTTCGTCGCCACCGCTGTAGCGCAGCGCTGTGTAGGCCAGGCCCAGGCTGCCAAGGCTGCGGCCAAGGGATCGTCCAACGAACAGCTGCGTTTGCCCGGTGGTGTGCGTCTGGCTGTCCAGCCAGGCAACCTGCATGAAACCTGCGCTGGCGGATTGCCGGCTCGCCGAGAAGCTCCAGTCGGAAGCGATGTGCGCGAACGAAACGCGTCCGAGCCTGCCGCCGCCCGTGTCCTGCGTGCGGCTGGCTGCGCCGTGCAGCCCGAACTCTCCCAGCGGCGCCCACACCCAGGTCAGGCCGGTGCCAGCCACTTGAATTCGCGCGCCGGTCTCGCCATGCAGTTCCATGGTGGCTGTCTCGCTGAGTCCGCGGCGCCAGTTGCCGAAGGCGAACAGGCTGCCGTAGTCATTGCTCTGAAGACCGTAGTTGAGCCGGGTCCACCCGAGGTTGACCGAGTAGTCCGACAAGCCTGAGCGCAGCAGATTCGTGCTCACGTAGTAAGGCGTCTTGACGGTGCGCCGCACGCCGAGCGCATCGGACACCGCGAAGCTCATTTCGCCGGCGCCGGTGAGCACCGGCACGTTGCCCAGGGAGAACGGACCGGAATCGACCTGCCCCTGATAGTGCAGTGTGTTGTTGACGTAGGCCTCGAGCGTCGACGCGACGGCCGATCCGCCCGTGAGCGACGGCACCGGATAGCCGATGTAGCCGGGGCTCAGGCCGAACTGGGTGCCGAACTGCACGCCACCAAAGCGCGACGGCGTGGACCATGCGGCGTTCTGCGTGATGCCGTCGCCGATCGTCAGCCGCGTCAGGCGGTCCGGATCGTCGTGGCGGTAGTAGCTTTCGAGCCGCACCATGCGGCTGAGCGAAGAAGCGCCGGTCGCATTCTGATAGGTCGACTGGCCGACGATCACGCTGTTCGCGAGCAGCCCCCAATGGCCGGACACCGTGCTGTCGAGCAGGCCCGATGCGGCGGTGCCGTTGCTGTCATGCTGCAGCGCGACGCTGTAGTTGAGGAAGGCGGCATTCACGGAGGGTGTCAACGGCGGCCGGCTCGCGGCCTTGCCATCGAGCGTGCGGGGCACGAATGCCGTCGCCGGCAGACGCACCTGCGCGGTCTGCGTGCTTTCTTCCAGCGTCACGCTGCCGTCGGGCAAGGCGGCGGGGTCGTAATAGTCGGCCCCGTCGACAGTGACGGCCGCCTGTGCGGGAACGACGACGCGCCAGGCCTGCAGGTCGGCGCGGCTGAACAGGAGCTTGCCGTCGTGCCGCAGCGCCGAGCGGGCAGGGCCTTCCGCCGCGCCATTGACTTCGACGTCGACGATCAGCGGGGTGAGCGCCCGCTCGTCCGTGCCGGCCTGGGCCTGCGCCATCTGCACCGCCGGCAGCCAGCAAGCGAAAGCGAGCAGGCTACGGAGTCGCGGCTGTCGCACCGGGCACTTGCAGGAAGACGGGAGGAAGCGGCGCTTCGGAGTCTGTCTGCGCCTCGAACTGGAGCCGGGTGCCCGCGGGCAGCGGAGGCAGCGCGACCGGCAGCGCTGCGCTCTGCTGCGGCAAGGCGTAGACCGACATCCGCTGGCGCAGCAACTCGCGGCCGTCCGCATGGCGCACGGTGACCTGCGTGACCTGCAGATGCTCGCGCCCGAGGTTGTCGATCGTGAGCGCCGGCGCGGATGCGGCCGGCTGCGCACCGGCGTCCGGCGCACGCAGGTGCCACGCGACCGAAGGCGCTCCCGCCGGGGACGAGGGAGGCACGAAGATCGGAAGGACCAGTTGCAGCAGCGTGCGCAATTCGGAGCCTGTCCCATTGCCATCGGAGGGCGCTCTGTCGCGCGGCAGTTGCCGCAAGAAGATGCGGTAGCTGCGCTCTTCGGCCAGCGCGGGCGCCTGCAGGCCGAGGCGCACGATCTGGCGGCCCCCGGCTGGAATGCGGAAGATGGCCGGATTGACCAGCACTTCGCGCGTCGGCGCATGGACATCCTGGCGATCCTTCTGCGACCAGCTCATGACCTCGGCCTGCATCGCGATTTCGTCGGCGCCGTCGTTGGTCACGACCAGCGAAGCAACCGGCCGCTGGGGCTGCAGCACGACCCGCACGGGAGCTATCTGGATGCTGGCTGCCCCGACGTCGAAAGAAGCGGCCAGGCCGGCCATTGCCGCCAAGCCGAGGATGAATGCCGCGCACGGCGGGAGACGGCGCGTGGCCCTTCCCGCCATGAGCCTCTGGCCAAGCTGAGACATGGACCGGCGACGCTCAGTAGGTGAGGGTCAGGGTGATGGTGTCGGTGTAGTCGGTTGCCGGTGCCACTGCGTACTGGGCGGCCGGGATCTTGCCGTAGACCGTGTAGGTCACGGCAGAGCCGGTGCCGGTGTAGTCCGTTCCGGTCGTGCTGTTGCTCCAGTTGGTCGCATACGAAGAATCCTTGTAGAGACCGTACGACAGGCTGTTGTACCCGGATGCTGCGGTTGTGCTTGTCATGGTCCGGCTAGTGACCGAGCCGCTGCCGCCCGCACTCATGCCCAGCGAGTAGGTGGTGCCGTAGGTGCACTGCACGGTGAACGAAGTCGTGCCGGTGAGGGCCGTGCCCGGGGTGAAGCTGCCGAACGCAAGCGTGTCGGGCGTGGCCATGGCGCAGGAACTGAGCACCGTGGCCGTCACCTTGAAGGTCGTCGTGGCCGTCGTGGCATGCGCACACTGGAGCGGCACGGCAAGCGCTGCGAGGACCATGGCGATGCCGCCACCAAATTTCGAGATATTCATACAAGCCCCAAGAACAAACAGTGGATATCGGAAAAGAACTCCGGATGGCTCCGGCCCAAATCGCACCGATCATTCAAGGGGCAGCTGGCAATGGCTTGCTGCCTGGTTCGACATGACCGCTTTTGCGATCAGTCGAGTAAACCTAAAGAGTTAGCAGAAAAGTAGCAGATCTCTAAGGAAAAGCTTCAGGGGCGGTAGGTGTAAACCATTGCCGGGGGCTCAGAAAGTGCCCGGCAGCAGGATGCTCGAATCGACCTCGTCGATGTTCGTGCGGCCACAGAAGGCCATCGTGATGTCGAGTTCCTTGTGGATGATCTGCAGCGCGCGCGTCACGCCTTCCTGTCCGTAGGCGCCAAGGCCGTACAGGAAGCTGCGGCCGATCATGGTGCCGCGCGCGCCCAGCGCGCGGGCCTTGAGCACGTCCTGTCCGCTGCGGATGCCGCCATCCATCCATACCTCGATCTCGCTGCCCACGGCCTCCACGATGGCTGGCAGCGCGGCGATGGACGAAGGCGCGCCATCGAGCTGGCGGCCGCCGTGGTTCGACACGATGAGCGCATCGGCGCCACTGCTCGCCGCGAGGCGCGCGTCTTCCACGTCCATGATGCCCTTGAGGATCAGCTTGCCGCCCCAGAGCTTCTTGATCCACTCGACGTCCGCCCAACTCAGCGCCGGGTCGAACTGCTCGGCGGTCCACGACGACAGCGACGACAGGTCCTTCACGCCCTTGGCATGGCCCGCGATGTTGCCGAAGGTGCGGCGCTTCGTGCCCAGCATGCCCATGCACCAGCGCGGCTTGGTCGCGAGGTCGATCAGGTTCTTGATGGTGGGCTTGGGTGGCGCGGTCAGGCCGTTCTTGATGTCCTTGTGGCGCTGGCCGAGGATCTGCAGGTCGAGCGTGAGTTGCAGGGCCGTCACATTGGCCGCCTTGGCGCGCTCGATCAGGCGCTCGATGAAGTCGCGGTCCTTCATCACGTAGAGCTGGAACCAGAACGGATGCCGGTCGGTGTTCGCGGCGATGTCTTCCAGCGAGCAGATGCTCATGGTCGACAGCGTGAACGGAATGCCGAAGGCCTTGGCCGCGCGCGCGCCGAGGATCTCGCCGTCGGCATGCTGCATGCCGGTGAGGCCGGTGGGCGCGATGGCCACGGGCATGGCGGTTTCCTGGCCGACCATGGTGGTGCGGATGGAGCGGCCTTCCATGTTCACGGCCACGCGCTGGCGCAGCTTGATCTTCTGGAAGTCGCTCTCGTTGGCGCGGTAGGTGCCCTCGGTCCATGCGCCGGAGTCGGCGTAGTCGTAGAACATCTTCGGCACGCGCCGCTTGGCGATCACCCGCAGGTCTTCGATGCTGGTGATCTTGGAAAGGTCGGACAAGGGCTGTCTCCTGAGCGGTTCTTGTGGGGGGACGAAAGCGAATCGGCCATTATCTTCAGGCACCCCGACACGCCATCTGAAAAAAGCCGGCCCCGCAACTGAAAATAATTCAGTTCAGTCGCGCAGTGCCTCGCGCAGCCATTCGACGAAGGTCGCGCATTCCCGGCGCTCCATCGCGCCGGGCCGCCAGCACAGGAAGTAGGCATTGGGCGAGGGCACGCTGCGCGGTGACAGCCGCACGAGCCGCCCGCTGTCCAGCCATGCGCTGCCCAGCCGCAGGTGCATCAGCACCACGCCGAAGTCTTCGGCCGCCGCGTCGAGCGCCAGCCCCAGGTCGTTGAACTGGTGGCCCGTGGCCGGCTCGGGCAGGCCCACGCCACAGGCCTTGAACCACGTGCGCCATGACTCCAGCGGCGTGCGCAACAGCTGCGCGCGCGACACCTCGGCATCGGTGGCGAAGCCGTCGAAGGGACCGTGGCGCTTCAGGTAGGCGGGGCTGCACACCGGCGAGACCTCGTCGGCCAGCAATTGGACGAACTCGCGATCGTGAAAGGGCCCGGTGCCGAAGCGCAGCTCGATGTCGGCCTCCTCGACCGTGGTGTTGCGCACCGGCGTGGTCACCTGAAGCATCAGCTCGATGTTCGGATACGCATCGCGAAACCGTGCGAGCCGCGGCAGCAGCATCTGGCGCGAGAAGGTCGGCGTGACCGCCACGCGCAGCCGCCGCACCTGCGATTCGGGCTCGCGGCCGGGCACCTGCTGCAGCGCCGCGATGGCCTCGCGCACGCGCGCCAGGTAGGCCATGCCGTCGGCGCTGAGGCCGAAGTCGCCGCCCACGAAGAACTTGAGGCCCAGCAGCAGTTCGAGCTGGCGGATGCGATGGCTCACCGCGCTGGGCGTCACGCTGAGTTCGTCGGCGGCAAGGTTCACGCTGCGAAGGCGCGCGACAGCCTCGAAGGCCTGCAGGCCCTGGGTCGAGGGGAGACGCGGAGAAACCATCTTTTGTCGGCGAAGGGAGGGGGTTAGGATGGTAGCGAACGCTCTCGGTCACTCCTGGCGGACTCGCTTTGCCTCGCGTTGCCGGCTCAAGAAGATTCCAACAACAAGGAGACAGGCGCATGGTCTGGCAACAGGTTTACAACCCGTTCGGCAACATGATCGTATCGACGGCACTGGCTGCGATACCGGTGGTGGTGATGCTGGTGTGCCTCGGGCTCCTGCACGTCAAGGCGCACTACGCGGCGGGGCTGGGCCTGCTGAGCGCGGTGGTCATCGCGGTGTTCGCATTCGGCATGCCGGCCGACATGGCGGGCAAGGCAGCCTTTCTGGGCGGGCTCTCCGGCCTGCTGCCCATCGGCTGGATCGTGCTGAACATCATCTTCCTGCAGCAGCTCACGCAGCAGAACGGCAGCTTCCAGATATTGCAGGACTCCATCGCCGGCATCACCGAAGACCGGCGCCTGCAGCTGCTGCTCATCGCCTTTGCCTTCGGCGCCTTCTTCGAGGGCGCGGCGGGCTTCGGCACGCCGGTGGCCGTCACGGCCGCCATCCTCATCGGGCTGGGCTTCTCGCCGCTTGCGGCATCGGGGCTCTCGCTCATCGCCAACACCGCGCCGGTGGCCTTCGGCGCATTGGGCACGCCGGTCATCACGCTGGCCAAGGTGCATGGCTACGACCTGATGGCGGTCACCGCGATGATCGGGCGGCAGCTGCCGTTCTTCTCGCTGCTGGTGCCGTTCTGGCTCATCTGGGCCTTCGCGGGGCGCAAGGGAATGATGGACGTGTGGCCGGCGATTCTGGTGACGGGCGTGTCCTTCGCGGTTCCGCAGTTCCTGGTGTCGAACTACATCGGGCCGGAGCTGGTGGACATCATCGCGGCCATCGTGTCGATGGTGTGCCTGGTGCTGTTCCTGCGCGTGTGGAAGCCGAAGAATATCTGGACCTCGGTATCACTCAAGGGGCACGAGGCCGACAGCGGCGAAGCTGGTCCGGCCGTCGCGCCCACGAAGCATTCGAGCGCGGCGGTGATCCGCGCCTGGACGCCGTGGCTCATCCTCACCGTGTTCGTGTTCATCTGGGGCCTGCCGGTGGTGAAGGCCTGGCTCAACGGCATCTTCGCGCCGAGCTTCCCCATCGACGGTCTGCACAACATGATCGAGAAGGTGGCGCCCGTGGTGCCCAAGCCCACGAAGGAGGGCGCGGTGTACCAGCTGCTGCTGCTCTCGGCCACGGGCACGGGCATCCTTGTCTCGGCCATCGTGGGCGGGCTGATCATGAAGTACAACCCCATCCAGCTCGTGGCCGCCTACGGCCGCACGCTGTGGCTGGTGAAGTTCTCGCTGCTCACCATCGTGCTGATGCTCGCGCTGGGCACGCTCACGCGCTACTCGGGCCTCGACACCACGCTGGGGCTGGCCTTTGCCAACACCGGCATGTTCTATCCCTTCTTCGGCACGCTGATGGGCTGGCTGGGCGTGGCGCTCACGGGGTCGGACACCGCATCGAACGTGCTCTTCGGCGGCATGCAGAAAGTGGCAGCCGACCAGCTGGGCCTGAGCCCCAACCTGATGGGCGCGGCCAACAGCTCGGGCGGCGTGATGGGCAAGATGATCGACGCGCAATCGATCGTGGTGGCCTCCACCGCCACGCGCTGGTTCAACCACGAGGGCGAGATCCTGCGCTACGTGTTCTTCCACTCCATCGCGCTGGCCTGCCTCGTGGGCCTCTACGTGACGCTGCAGGCCTATGTGTGGCCGTTCACGGCGATGGTCGTGAAGTGATCGAATCGCCCAGCGCCTGAAGCAGCCGGCGCAGGTCGCCGACCGCTTCGCGCGCCACCGCCGCATCGCCCATCTGCGCCTTGACGATGGCGCCGTCGACACCCAGCGCGGCCGCCTGCGCGATGGCCATGCGCCGCGGCCCTCCAAGCGCTTCCGGCAGCAGGCCGGCGATCACCTCGACCATCTCGCGCTTGTGCCTGCGCGCGATGTCGCTGGCGCCCGTCACGCTCGTGCCCACCTCCACCACCGAGTTGATGAATGCGCAGCCGCGGAACACCGGGTCGGCGAACCACTCGGCCATGACGTCGGCCAGTATCTCCAGCGCCTGACTGTCGCCGATGCGCCGCTGCGCCCCGCGGCGGCCGAGCGCATCGACGAACCACGCCATCCACAGGCCGTGCCGGTGGTCGAGAAAGGCGCGCACCAGGTCGTCCTTCGACGGGAAGTGCCGGTAGAAGGTGACCTTGGTGACGCCCGATGCGGCAATGACGCGGTCGATGCCGGTGGCGCGGATGCCGTCTGCGTAGAAAAGGTCGTGCGCGGTGAGCAGGATGCGCTCGCGCGCGGGCAGTGCGGAGATGTCCATGGCGCGATTGTAGGCATGTAGACAGATCTGTCTACATGTGGCACATTGCGACGCATTCCCTTCATCACAGCATTGAAAGATCTCCATGGAATCCCGCCCGCCGTTGCCGCCCTTCACCCTCGAATCCGCCACCCGGAAGGTGCAGGCCGCAGAAGACGCCTGGAACTCGCGCGACCCCGTGCGTGTGAGCCTGGCCTACACGCCCGACACCGAGTGGCGCAACCGCGCCGAGTTCGTCAACGGCCGCGAGCAGGTGGTGGAGTTCCTGTCGCGCAAGTGGGTGCGCGAACTCGACTACCGGCTGAAGAAACAGCTGTGGGCCTTCATGGACAACCGCATCGCGGTGCGCTTCGAGTACGAATGGCACGACGACGCGGGCCAGTGGTATCGCAGCCATGGCAACGAGAACTGGGAGTTCGCGGAGAACGGGCTGATGCAGAAGCGCTTTGCGAGCATCAACGACCAACCCATTGCCGAGTCGGACCGCAAGTTCCGGTGGGCGCGCTGATCGGGTCTTGCTCCTTCCCCCTCTGGGGCAAGGTTGGGATGGGGGCAGGCCTTCGAACAGGCGCCATGCTTTCTCTGAGGCCGCGTGCCCCCACCCCAACCCTCCCCCAGAGGGAGAGGGAGCAAGTTCCGGCACGCCTGTTGCTTGCCCGAGCCCTTTCAACAGGAGACCGCATGAACCGCAACGACGTCACGGAAAAGATCATCACCGTGAAAGTGAGCAAGGGCATCCAGTGGGCCGACGTGGCCAGGAAGGTGGGCCTCTCGAAGGAGTGGACCACCGCCGCCTGTCTCGGTCAGATGACGCTCGACGAGAAGCAGGCCAAGGTCGTCGGCAAGATCTTCGGCCTCACGCCGGAAGAACAGAAGTGGCTGCAGGTCGTGCCCTACAAGGGCTCGCTGCCCACGCCCGTGCCGACCGACCCGCTCATTTACCGCTGGTACGAGGTGGTGAGCGTGTACGGCACCACCATCAAGGAACTGATCCATGAAGAATTCGGCGACGGCATCATGAGCGCCATCGACTTCAGCATGGACATCCAGCGCCAGGCCGATCCCAAGGGCGACCGCGTCAACGTGGTGCTGTCGGGCAAGTTCCTGCCGTACAAGACCTACTGAACGTACACCGCCGGGTGCGGCCTCTGCGCACCCGCCGGCCGCATCGTGCGGGCCGTGATGCCGTAGCCCTCGATGGCCCCGGCGATCGATCGCGCCACCGCATCCACGGGCACCGCGATGCGCCGGTTGGTGCGCATGCGCTCCCGGGCGTACGTGGCGGCGATGCGCTCTGCCAGCGGGTCGCCGGGGCCGTTCACGTCGGGGCTCACCACCGTCACGTGCAGGCGGCCGGCATGCTCCTGCCGCAGGCCTTCGGAGATCGCGTTCACCGCGTACTGCGTGCCGTGGTATACGGCCGAACTCGGCGACACGCCCTGCATCGCTACCGGCGCCACGTTCACGATGTGGCCCCAGCCCTGCTCCTGCATCGCCGGCAGCACGGCCGCGATGCCGAGCAGCACGCCGCGCAGGTTCACGTCGATCATGAGTTCCCACTCCTCGATCTTGCGGTTCCACAGCGGCGACATCGGCATCACGCCCGCCGCGTTGACGAGCACGTCGATCTGCTCGTGCGTCTCGAGGGCGAACTCGGCAAAGGCTTCCATGTCGGGCCGGTGCGTCACGTCGAGCCGCTGGAAGCTCGCGGTGCCGCCCGTGGCCTCGATCTCGGCCGCGAGTGCCGCGAGCCGGTCGGTACGGCGCGCACCGAGCACCACCTTGGCGCCGCGCCGCGCGAGCAGCCGTGCGGTTGCTTCGCCGATACCGCCGCTCGCGCCGGTGATGAGAACGACTTTTTCCTGGATTGCGCTCATGATGAAACTCCTCGTGCTGGTCGGTTGCCGTGGGGCGCACACAGAAGAGGGTGCACCGGGCATGGAGAGAAGTTTCACGTCCGAGGGCCCCGAGGCGGTATCCGAATCGAACTCGGTTTTTGCCTGATCCTGCAAAACGCAAGGGTGGCGGGCGCTTCCTATGGCGCGGCGTAGTGCTTTGGCTTTCGCGATGTAGCCACTGTGGCTTCTTGCTCAATCCGCCGGCTGTCGCGCAGAGCGGGCGGTGCTTCAGGGCTGCGCGGCGAGGATCTCGACCTTGGGCCAGCGTCGCGCGAATTGCTTCTGCTCCACGCGCTGCCGGTACGTCGCGGCATCCGCGCGCACGGGGTTGTGCCGAACGCGCAGCCCGAACAGATCTTTCAGTCCATGCGGCGCCAGCACGCGGATCGAGTCGTCGTCAGCCAGGGACACACCGACGCAGGTCGCGAACTCCGGCCATGTCGAAATGCCTTCCTCCAGCGAGGACAGCGGAGTCACGACCTGTCCAAGGCTTTCCCGAAACCAGTGATGCACGTGCGCCTGGTTGGTCACTTCCCAGCGATGCTCCGGCATCCGCATCGACAGCCGTTTCTGCAGGGCGGCCTCACCGAGCTGCGGCGGCTCGTCGGCATTGAAGTACACGACGTCGATGTCTTCCAGGGCCGAGGGCTCGCTGAATCCGTGAAGCGAATCCCAGACCAGGCTGCGCACTGCCCCCGCGCCGATGCACCAGGCGCCGAGGTCCAACTCGCGCACCGCCGCCAAGGCGGCCATCAGATAGGGCGCGCCGCGCACCAGTTCGACGAGTCGCTGCGCGTGGCCGGGTGAAGAGGTGTGATACATGGGCCGGCGACTGTAGCTCACCGCGGCGTGTACGCTGGTGCCGATCCATCGATCGGAAAATCTCCACGCATCACGCTGGTGCATCTTGAGCCGAATCCAAAAAGCGAGGATGCTTGGCCGATGGAAAACAACCCCGATCCCTCGAGGCGCCCGCAGATCTACCTCGCGGGACCGGACGTCTTTCGTCCTGACGCGAGAGACCATTTCGTTCGGCTGGCCGCGGCCTGCGAAGCACTCGGCCTCTGCGCGCTGCTGCCGGCCGACGGCAACGAGGAGCCTGCGCCCGAAGCTCCGGAAGCGCAGATCTACAAGGCCAACATGCAGCGCCTTCGCAGCGCCGACGGCGTCGTCGCCAACCTCGCCTGCTTCAGGGGGCTGGAGCCCGATTCCGGCACGGTGTTCGAAGTGGGCGCGGCGGTCGCGCTCGGGATTCCGGTGGTGGCCTACGGCGTGCCCGACGGCAGCTATGCGGACCGTGCGCGGACGGCACTGTCGTGCGAAGCCGATGCGAACGGCGTGCTGCGCGAGAGCGGCTCCGGCATTGCCGTCGAAGACTTCGGCCAGCCGCTGAACCTGATGCTGGCCTGCTCGATCCACATCGAGCCGACACCGGAAGCGGCGTTGAAGAAGATGGGCGAGGTGTTGGCTGTCCTCCGTGCGACAAACGCTGGAAACTCCTGACCAAAGCTCCGGCCGCCAACCCCTAGGATGGCGTTCCCCTTTCACCGGAGCACTGCATGCCGACCACCGAGACGCACTTCGAATTGACCGCCAACGACGGCGTCACGGTGGAGGCCCATCGCTGGCAGGGCGCGACGCAGCGCGCGGTCATCCAACTGGCGCACGGCATGGGCGAACATTCGCTGCGCTACCGGCATCTGGCGAACGCGCTGGTGCAGGCCGGCTACGTGGTGTATGCGAACGAGCATCGCGGCCACGGCAAGGGTGCCTCGGCGCGCGGCGAGCTGGGCGAGTTCGGCCCGCGCGGTTTCGCCGGGCTGGTGGACGACATGGCGCTGCTGAGCCGCCACGTGCGCGGCGTGCATCCGGGCCTGCCGCTGATCCTCGTGGGCCACAGCATGGGCTCGTTCGCCACGCAGTACTACCTCCTCGAGCACAGCGCACTGCTGGCGGGCGCCGTGCTTTCGGGCACTTCGGCGCTCGACCTGCTGGGCGCGGCGTTGCAGTCCGGCTTCAAGCTGGAAGACATGAACGCCGCGCTGCCCGACGTGCGCACGCCCTTCGACTGGCTCAGCCGCGATCCGGCGCAGGTCGATGCCTACATCGCCGATCCGCTGTGCGGATTCACGGTCTCGGCCGAGGGCCTGGGGTCGATGTTCGCGAAGCTGGCCGAGCTGGCGCCGGACGCGATGCGCAGGCGCATCCGCCCCGAGCTGCCGCTCTATCTGTTCGTGGGCGACCAGGACCCGGTCAGCAACAAGGCCGAATGGTTCTACCCGCTGGTGCAGCGCTATCGCGAGGCGGGGCTGCGCGACGTGTCGTGCCACGTGTTCGGCGGCGCGCGCCACGAGGCGCTGAATGAAGTCAATCGCGATGAGGTCGAGGCGGTGCTGCTCGCGTGGATCGCGCGGGTGGTGGGCAAGGGCTGAGCGCCGTTGCCGTCACCCCGTTGGCTGCTTGCTACTTCCTGCAGTCGCCGCCGACGGACACGGTGCCGTCCTTGCACTCGGTGAGCATCGGCTCGCCCGGCCTGGGTGCCGGGGCCGAGCCTGCGCCGGACGCGGGCCCGGCGTCCTTCAGGTAGACGATCTTCTTGGTGCCGAGCTCGCAGCTGCCCACCACCTGCCCGTTCGCCGATGCGTTGGCATCGACGACGGTGACGGTGAAGCGCGCCACGCCGGCCGCAGCGATCTTCGACTCGATGCCGGTGCGCAGGGCCTCGCAGTCTTCCGCCCCATAGGCCGCGCCAGCCAACAGGGCGAGCGCGGCGGGGAGCATCGTGAACCAAGGCTTCATGGCTGCCACCCGCTCGATGCCCATCAGCCCTGGGCCGACGCCAGCGCCGCGTTGAGCGTGGGGCTCGGGCGCATCACGGCTTCGAACTTGGCGGGGTCCGCCAGGTAGTAGCCGCCGATGTCCACGGGCTTGCCCTGCACGGCGGCGAGCTCGTCGACGATCTTCTGCTCGTTCGACGCGAGCGTCTCGGCCAGCTTCTTGAACTTGGCTTGCAGTTCCTTGTCGTCGGTCTGCGTGGCCAGTTCCTGGGCCCAGTACATGGCCAGGTAGAACTGGCTGCCGCGGTTGTCCAGCTGACCGGTCTTGGGCGACGGGTTCTTGTTGTTGTCCAGCAGCTTGCCGGTGGCGGTGTCCAGCGTCTTGGCCAGGATGGTGGCCTGCTTGTTGCCCGTCTTCAGGCCCAGGTCTTCCAGGCTCACGGCCAGCGCCAGGAATTCACCCAGCGAGTCCCAGCGCAGGTGGTTTTCTTCGACCAGTTGCTGCACGTGCTTGGGGGCCGAGCCGCCCGCGCCGGTCTCGTACAGGCCGCCGCCCGCCATCAGGGGCACGATCGACAGCATCTTGGCCGAGGTGCCCAGCTCCATGATGGGGAACAGGTCGGTCAGGTAGTCGCGCAGGATGTTGCCGGTGGCGCTGATGGTGTCCAGGCCGCGCACGACGCGCTCCAGCGTGTAGCGCATGGCGCGCACCTGGCTCATGATCTGGATGTCCAGGCCCGAGGTGTTGTGCTCGTGCAGGTACATCTTGACCTTGGTGATCAGCTGCGCCTCGTGCGGGCGGTAGGCGTCCAGCCAGAACACCACCGGCATGCCGGAGTTGCGCGCGCGGTTGACGGCCAGCTTCACCCAGTCGCGGATCGCGGCGTCCTTGACCTGGCACATGCGCCAGATGTCGCCCTGCTCCACGTCTTCGCTCATCAGCACTTCGCCGGTGTCCAGGTCGGTGATGTTGGCGACGCCGTCCTCGGGGATCTCGAAGGTCTTGTCGTGCGAGCCGTACTCCTCGGCCTTCTGGGCCATCAGGCCCACGTTGGGCACGGTGCCCATGGTCTTGGGGTCGAAGGCGCCGTGCCACTTGCAGAAGTTGATGATCTCCTGGTAGATGCGGGCGAAGGTCGACTCGGGCATCACGGCCTTGACGTCCTTCAGGCGGCCGTCGGCGCCCCACATCTTGCCGCCGTTGCGGATCATCGCGGGCATGGAGGCGTCCACGATCACGTCGTTGGGCGAGTGGAAGTTGGTGATGCCCTTGGCCGAGTCGACCATCGCCAGCTCGGGACGGTGCTCGTGGCAGGCGTGCAGGTCGCGCTTGATCTCGTCCTGCGTGCTCTGGGGTAGCGTGGCGATCTTGGTGTAGAGATCGACCATGCCGTTGTTGACGTTGATGCCCAGCTCGTCGAACAGCTTGCCGTGTTTCTCGAAGGCTTCCTTGTAGAAGATCTTCACGCAGTGGCCGAACACGATGGGGTGCGAGACCTTCATCATGGTCGCCTTGACGTGCAGCGAGAACATCACGCCGGTCTTGTGCGCGTCCTCGATCTCCTTTTCATAGAAGGCCAGCAGCGCCTTCTTGCTCATGAACATGGAGTCGATGACCTCGCGGTCCAGCAGGGCCACCTTGGGCTTGAGCACGATGGCCTTGCCGCTCTTGGTGATCAGTTCCATCTTGACGTTGCGCGCGCGGTCCAGGGTCATGGACTTCTCGCCGTGATAGAAGTCGCCGCCGTGCATATGCGACACGTGCGAGCGCGAGGCCTGGCTCCAGTCGGCCATGCTGTGCGGGTTCTTGCGCGCGTATTCCTTCACGGCCTTGGGGGCGCGGCGGTCGGAGTTGCCTTCGCGCAGCACGGGGTTCACGGCGCTGCCGGTGCACTTGTTGTAGCGCGTGCGGATGTCCTTGTCCTCGTCCGTGGTCGGGTTCTCGGGGTAGTCGGGGATCTTGTAGCCCTTGCCCTGCAGTTCCTTGATGGCCGCCTTGAGCTGAGACACCGAGGCGCTGATGTTGGGCAGCTTGATGATGTTGGCGTCGGCCTGGAGCGTGAGCCTGCCCAGTTCGGTGAGGTTGTCCGGCACCTTCTGGTCGTCGCCGAGGAACTCGGGGAACTCACCCAGGATGCGGGCCGCCACGGAGATGTCGCTGGTGGCGACGTTGATGCCGGCCGGGTTCGTGAAGGCACGGATGATGGGCAGAAACGCGTAGGTCGCCAGCAGGGGCGCCTCGTCGGTGAGGGTGTAGACGATGGTGGGTTGCTTCGAGCTCATGCGCTTGCTTCCGTAGATCCTGGGTTGTCGGGGTTGGCTGGGACTTCCGGCAAGGACGAGGTGGATGGTGTTTTCGCCGGAATCCCCGATTGTCGCCCCACTGGGAGCCGGTTCCGGCTCGCCGGGCCGGATGTCCCGGCTTGGCGGGCGTCTTAGCCGGGAAGCGAAGGCGCATGGCCGCCGGTTTCGGCGCTCTTCTCCAGCATTTCCCGCGCCAGGTCGACGAAGGCGCGCAGCTTGGGCGCCTGCGCCGCGCGGCGCGGAAAGTACAGGAACAGGCCCGGCTCCCCGAAGGCCGAGCGCGGCAGCAGCTGGCGCAGGCGGCCCTCGCGCAGATCGGCACGCACCAGCGGCTCGAAGATGTAGGCGATGCCAACGTCGGCCAGCGCCAGGTCGCGGGCATAGAGCGCGTCGGTGACGCGCACCGTGCCCGGCACCTCGACCGAGATGTGGGCACCTTCCTTGTCGCGCAGGTCCCAGGCGTACACGCCGCCCGAGGTCACGAAGCGAAAGCCGATGCAGTTGTGCTGCTGCAGCGACTCGATGCTGTGCGGCTCGCCGGCGGTGGCCAGGTAGCGCGGCGTGGCCACCATGATGGCCTCGAAGGGCGGCGTCAGCCGCACCGCCACCATGTCCTGCGCCACGGTGTGGCCCAGCCGGACGCCCGCGTCGTGGCCGCTGGCCACGATGTCGGCCAGCCCGTCGTCGCAGGTGATCTCGATCATCAGCCCCGGATGGCGCAGCGCCATTTCGGCCACCAGCGGCGTCATTGCCAGCGGCAGGGCCACGTGGGGCGCGTTGATGCGCAGCACGCCGCCCACGCGCCCGAGCGCTTCGCCGAAGCGGTCCACCGCATCGCCGATCTCGCCCATTGCGGGTGCCAGCACGCCGATGAAGCCGGCGCCCGCCTCGGTGAGCCGTACGCTGCGGGTGGTGCGCGCGAAGATCGGCTGGCCCAGGTGGTCTTCGACGGCCCGCACCGCGTGGCTCACGGCCGAGGCGCTCATGCCGAGTTCGGCCGCGGCAGCGGCAAAGCCGCCGCGCCGGTGCACCGCCAGCACGATGGCGAGATGCGGGAGCAGGTTGCGGTCCATTCATGCATCGTATTGCATAGTGCATTCGATTTGGCCCATCTAGTCGATGAGTGGCAATGCTGGGACAGTCACGCCATGCCTTCAAGGCAACCCTTCCACTCTCAAGGAGCCAGCCTCATGTCCACCCCCGTCAGCCTCTCTTCGCAAACCCGCCAGACCTGGTTCATCACCGGCGCCGCCTCCGGCTTCGGCCACGCCTTCGCCGAGCACGCGCTCGCGCAGGGCCACAACGTGGTCGCCACCGCCCGCGATGCCGGCCGCCTCGCCGACCTCGTGGCGCTGGCGCCCGATCGCGTGCTGGCCACGCCGCTCGACGTGGACGTGGCCGGCGCCGCCGAAGCCGCCGTCGAAGCTGCGGTGGCGCGCTTCGGTCGCATCGACGTGCTGGTCAACAACGCGGGCTACGGCGTGGTCGGCGCGCTCGAGGAAACCTCCGACGCCGATCTGCGCGCGCTGATGAACACCAACTTCTTCGGTGCCATGGCCGTCACGCGTGCCGCGTTGCCGGTGCTGCGTGCGCAGAAGTCGGGCGCCATCGTGAACATATCGAGCCTCGGCGGGCAGCTGTCGTTCGCGGGCTTCAGCGCGTATTCGGCCTCCAAGTTCGCGCTGGAAGGCGCCTCGGAAGCGCTGGCGCAGGAGGTCGCCCCCTTCGGCATCAAGGTGCTGATCGTCGAGCCGGGCCAGTTCCGCACGCAGCTCGCGGGCAGCGGCATGCGCCACATGCCGGTGATCGAGGCCTACCAGCCGGTGGTGGGCGCCACGCGCGAGTTCGCGCACAGCATGCACAACACGCAGGCCGGCGATCCGCGCAAGGCGGCGGTGGCCATCGCCAAGGCGCTGGAGGCCGAGCACACGCCACTGAGGCTGCAACTGGGCGGCGACTCGGTCGACGCGGTGCGGGCCCATGCGCAGGCGCTGCTCAAGGAGATGGAAGCCTGGGAAGCCGTGAGCCGCAGCACCGACTTCGACACAGCCGCCTGAAAGCGGGCTTCAGGCGAGCGGGAGTTCGATGGTGGCGGCCAGGGGCACCGTGTCGATGCGCGCCGCGCTGGCCACGATCACCGCCCGCCTGGCCTGCGCCGAGAAGCCCGAGAGCGTGGCCCACAGGCATCGCGTCGAGGGCATGTCCAGGCCGGCCGTGGGCTCGTCGAGCAGGACGAGCGGCCGGCCCGATGCCAGCCCGGCAGCCATCCACACCTTGCGCTTCGAGCCGGTCGAGAGCATGAACATCTTCTTGTCCAGATGCGGGGCCAGCGAGAAGCCGTCGGCGATGGCCTGCCACTTCGCCTCGTCGAAGCCCGCGTCGCCCTCGACGAGCGAAGCCGTGCATTCGCGCGCGCTGAGCTGGTCGAAGCGGTCGGTCACAGGATCGACGAAGAACACCTGGCGGCGGTACGCTTCGGGCGCGGCATCGAGGCTCGCGCCTGCCAGCGTCAGCCGGCCGGAAGCGGGCAGCGTGCCGGCGATCACCTGCAGCAGCGCCGACTTGCCTGTACCGGTATCGCCGTAGAGCAGCGTGACGCCGGTGCCGACGGATGCGTTCCAGTCGGACACCAGCGCGGGCTGGTCGGGATAGGCAAAGCGCAGCGCATCGATCTGGAGGAGGGGAGAGGAAGGGTTCATGGTCGCGTGCGACTTTATCAACCAGGCGCTCCGCTGGTGGCTACCATCCGGCTCCATGAGAAAACTGCCATTCCTGCTCGCCCTGCTGTCGTTCGCTGCTCCCGTGCTTGCCGCGCCGTCGGCGCAGGTGTTCGATGCGGTGAAGAAGCCCGATTCGCTCGATGCGAAATGGCGTACGCGCCTGTGCGCCTTGCTGCCGCAGCCCTGCAACGTGCAGCAACTGGGCCTTTACCGTCCGCGCGGCGCCGCGCCCGGCGACTACGTGGTGCTCTCGGCCGAGCCGCTGGCCATGGCGCGCGTCAAACGCAGCACCGACGCGGCGGGCTGGCAGCTCGACCGCCTCCACGATTTCGCGGGCTACGCGCAGTCCCTGAAGAAAGACAGCGGCGCCGAGCAGCCCGAGGCGCGCCTGTCGCTCGCGCCGGCGCTCTATCCGCTGGCCGAAGGCAAGTGGGCCGTGGCTGTGCTGCAGACCGTGTCGGAGATGTACTCCGGCGGCGGCGCCTCGTTCGACACCGCGGACTTCGTGCCGCTGGAAGGCGGCAAGGCGGTGCACGAGGACATTCCGTTCTCGTGTTTCAAGATGATCCGCGCCTGCTTCAGCGAGAAGGAATACAAGACCTCGAAGCACTGCCACGACGAGGGCAACGGCAGCCTGCGCATCGCCTACGGCGAGGCTGCGAAGCCGGGCGCGCCCTACGACTGGCAATACACCTGGGTGCAGACCGAGTGGCCGCAGAACGAGCCGCGGAGCGCGGCGACCACCACGCGCATCCGCTTCACGGCGAAGACCACCGAGCGCGCCGGTTTCTGCGGCGGTCCGCAGTAATCACAAACAGGGGCGAGAAACCGCCACTCAGTGCCGAGGCACGGTCGTCGTGCCCACGTGCATCGTGCGGCCGGCCCCCAGCCCCGTGATGACCAGCGCCACGCCCAGCCCGATGAACAGCCACGACGAGGCGCGAAAGCTCCCCGTCCAGCCGTGCAGCAGCCCGGCCACCAGCGGCCCGAAGGCAGCCACCATGTAGCCCACGCCCTGCGCCATGCCCGAGAGATGCGCGGCCACGTGCGAATCGGGCGAGCGCAGCACGATCATCGTGAGCGCCAGCGCGAAGGTGCCGCCCTGCGCAATGCCCAGCAGCACGGCCCAGGCCCACACGCCGAACACGCCTCCCAGCGGCGCGAACAGCATCGCCAGCATCGCGCCCACCGTGAGCAGCGCCAGCGCGACCGCAAGGCCGCGCTGGTTGCGCAGCTTCACCGCCAGCGCGGGCACCACGAGGCAGGTCACCACCTGCGTCATGACCGACAGCGACACCACGTAGCCGGCCGTCTCGCTGCCGAGCCCGCGCTCGCGCAATATCGGCGCGAGCCAGCCCATCACGATGTAGGCGAGCGCGGACTGCAGGCCCATGAAGAAAGTGACCTGCCAGGCCAGCCTGTCGCGCCACAGCCCGCGCACCGTGAAGCCCGATTCGCTCGCCACCGGCTTCAGCGGCAACGCCTGCGGCGCCCAGATCAGCGTGACCAGCGCGGCCGGCAGCGCCCACATCGCGAGCGCCATGGTCCAGCCGCCGCCCAGCGCGTGCTCGATGGGCACCGTGAGGCCCGCGGCGCTGGCCGCGCCGCCGCACACGGCCATGGTGTAGAGGCCCATCATCAGCGCCGCCTGCGACGCAAAGTCGCGCTTCACGAGGCCCGACAGCAGCACGTTCGACACCGCAATGCCGCTGCCCGCGATGGCCGAGGCCAGGAACAGCAGCGGGATGCTGCCGGTGCCGCGCAGCACCGTGCCGACCAGGATCAGCACCATGCATGCCAGCAGCGTGCGCTCGGTGCCGAAGCGGCGGCCCAGGCCGGGCGCGAGCGGCGCGAACACGCCCAGGCAGACGATCGGCAGCGTGGTCAGCAGGCTCGCGGCCGTGGCCGAGAGCCCGGTGGCCTTGATGATCTCCGGCAGCACCACCGAGAGGCTGGCGAACACCGGGCGCAGGTTGAAGGCGATCAGCACCACGCTGGCGGCGAGCAGGACGCGGCGCGCGAGGGTGGGCGCGGGCGTGGGGCGCGGCGCAGGCAGGCTGTCGGCTTCGGCGTCGATCAGCAGGTCGTCGGCCGTGGTGTGGCCTGAGGCGAGCGTGAGCGAGCTCATCGTGTGCCCAGTGCCAGCGCGTTGATCATCGGCGCCATGAAGGCGCGCACCGCCGCGGCGGCCACGTCGGGGTCGCGGCTGGCAATGCCTTCGACGATCGCGCGGTGTGCGGCGTCGTCGGGCTCGGGCAGGTTGGTGCCGCCCATCGAACTCGCGATCGTTTCCTTGATGTAGCCCGTGATGAAGCGGCAGGTTTCGGCCAGCGCGAGGTTGCCCGATACGTCGACGATGGCGAGGTGAAAGGCGAGGTCGCGCTCGATGAAGCCCGCACCGTTGTCGCTGGCGTCGGGCACGCCGCGCTTGTCGAGCAGGGTGTGGAGGCGGCGCAGGTCGCGCGAGGTGTGGCGCACTGCGGCGAGCCGGGCGGCTTCCACCTCGAGCGCGCGGCGCACTTCGAACTGGTCGCGCAGGCTGGCCAGGCGCAGCTTCTGCAGGCTGGACGAAGGGTCGAAGCCCGAGCGAACATAGGTGCCCGAGCCTTGCCGCACTTCGAGCAGCCCGCGCGACACCAGCGTCTTGACCGCCTCGCGCACCGTGCCGCGGCTCACGCCCAGCAATTGCGCGAGCTGAGGCTCGATGGGAATGCGGGAGCCGACGGCCCAGCGGCCGGCGGAGATCTCGGCGCGGATGCTGTCGGCGGCGGTGTCCGCCAGGGAGGTTCGGGGGGCTTGGGCAAGCATCGGGAGGACCTGGGTCATTCAATGATTGGACGAATTTTGCCGCCAAACAAAGCCCGGACTGTCCATGTGGTGGTTGGCCCGGACGGCATCTTTACCAAGCGCCGGCCCTCTCTTCGCGCCCCGAAGCGCGCCGTCCACGGCCTTTACCGGCGCGCGCTTTTCGTCACCACGCCGGCGCCGCGCACTTCGAGCCGGCGCTGGTCCACCACCTTGCCGCCGGCGTCCACCAGTTCGATCACGTGGCGCCCCGGCCAGGGAAACCACTGCACGCTGTTGCCGCGCTCGAAGGGCTTGCCGTCGATGCGCCACTGCACGCCGCGGCCTTCGGAGTCGAAGCGCACGCGCTGGCGCTGCGGCGGGATGTCGGGATCGAGCGCGATGATGGTGCCGTCGGCCGGCGCGGTGATGCGCGCCGAGGCGGCGCCGGCCGCCATGCCGGTATCGAGCGCGAACAGCGGCTGCTCGGTGCCCTGCAGGAACCACTCGCTGCGTGCCGCTTCGAGCGGGTTGCCGTCGGCGCCGTTGCCGAAGCTCACGCGCGCTTCGACGAGGCCGGGCGGCGGCGCGGGCGCGCGGCTCGGCTCGCGCGCGTGCAGGAAGCGCATCACCTCGGCCCACACCGGTGCGGCGCCGCTGGTGCCGCTCACGTCCCACATCGACTCGCCGCTGGCGTTGCCGACCCACACGCCTACCGTGTAGCGCTGCGACCAGCCCACGGCCCAGTTGTCGCGCATGTCCTTGCTGGTGCCGGTCTTCACGGCGGTCCAGAAGCGGGTGGAAAGGATGCTGTCGAGTCCGAAGGTGCGGGTGCGCGCGTTGGGGTCGGAGAGGATGTCGCCGACGATGAAGGCGGCGCGCGGGTCGAGCATCGGCGGCTTCGATCTTTCGGCCGGGACGGGTGGCCGCACGGTCAGCGTCGTCGTGCCGTAGCGCCCGCCGTTGGCCAGCATGCGGTAGGCGTTGGTGAGCGACAGCAGCGACACCTCGGCGCTGCCGAGCGCGAGGCTGTAGCCGTAGTAGTCGCCGCTCTCGCGCAGCGGCAGGCCGACGGCGCGCAGCTCGCGCGCGAAGGCTTCGGGCGACACCATCACCAGCGTGCGCACGGCCGGCACGTTGAGCGAGGCGGCCAGGGCGGTGCGTGCCGACACCGGGCCCTTGAAGCGGCGGTCGTAGTTCTGCGGAATGTAGAGGCCGCTGGCGGTGCTGATCTGCGCCGACGAGTCCTCGATCAGCGAGGCCGCGGTGATGCGCCGCTCGGCAATCGCCTGGCCGTAGAGCAGCGGTTTGAGCGTGGAGCCGGGCTGCCGCAGCGCGGTGACGCCGTCGACCTCGGCCGCCTGGCTCAGCGGGCCGGAGGAGCCGACCCAGGCAAGCACTTCGCCGGTCGCGTTGTCGAGCACCACCAGCGCGCCGTCTTCCACGTGGCGCTCGCGCAGTTCGCGCAGGTGGCGCTGCAGCGTGTCCAGCGCAAAGCGCTGCAGCGGCGCGCGCAGGGTGGTGCGCACACTGGTTTCCTTGCTGTCTTTCTCCCTCCCCCTCTGGGGGAGGGCCGGGGTGGGGGCCGCCCCCGCATTCGCATCCCGAATCTCGCGCAGCACGCGCCGAGCCGCATGCGGCGCGATCCCTTCGTTCGTCTCGAAGGCGCGGCGCTGCACCGCTGCGCTCGTGAACATGTCGAGCGCCTCGCAGTCGACCTTCTGCTGCGGTTCCATCGCGCGCAGCACCTCGCAGGCGCGCTGCGCCACCACGGCGGGCTTTGCATTCGGCGCGCGCACCAGCGCCGATGCCACGGCGGCCTCGCGCGCATCGAGCCCGCTCGGCGCCTTGCCGAACAGCGTGCGCGAGAGCGCATCGATGCCCACGATCTCGCCGCGGAACGGCACGGTGTTGAGGTAGGCCTCGAGGATCTGGTCCTTGCGCCAGTTGCGCTCCAGCTGCGCGGCCGCCACTGTCTGACCGATCTTCTGCGTGAAGCTGCGTCCGCCAGAGGCGCGGCGCAGGTCGTCGTCGAGCAGGCCCGACAGCTGCATCGTGATGGTCGAGGCGCCGCGCGTGCGCGTGTTCCACACGTTGGCCCAGGCCGCGGCCGAGACCGCGCGCCAGTCGATGCCGCTGTGTTCGTAGAAGCGCTTGTCCTCGCTCAGCACCATGGCCGTGCGCAGCGCGGGCGACACGTCGGCCAGCGCGGTCCACCGGCCGCGCCGCACGGTGGGATCGGTGCGCACGCGCTGCAGCAACTCGCCGTTGCGGTCGAGCACCTCGGTGTCGGAGGAGCGGAAGTCGCGCTTCACTTCTTCGAAGCTCACGAGGGCCCAGGCTGGATGGACGCAGGCCGCCGCCAGCAGGGCTGCGGCGAGGGCCTTGCGGATGGGGACGAAGAGGGGCGCGGATTGCATCGAAAAGGTCGGTGTCCGGAAGCGTGGGCGCCGACATTCTCTGCGATGCACCACGGGAACGGCGCCTACCCCGCGACGGGCGGCTTGCCGCCTTGCGGGCATGAAAACTTCAGCCCAAAGTTCTCGCCATGTTCCACATCCGGTAACCAACTTCACGCAAGCGCCTCACTGCAGAAACCCGATGCGTACCGGCGTGGCCTTCAATGCAGTACCGGCTCGCAGGAGGCGAAGCCCGGTTCCACAAACACTCCAAGGAGAACTCACATGACGAAGACATTGGCGATCCTGCTGGCCGCGTCGGCCATCCTGGCCGGCTGCGTGGTCGCGCCTTACGACCGCCCGCCGCCGCGCGGCCACTACTACGGCGACCGCGACCGCGACGGCGTGCCGAACCGCTACGACAGGGACCGCGACAACGACGGCGTGCCCAATCGCTACGACCGCGCCCCGAACAATCCGTACCGCTACTGACTGCCACAGGAAAAGGCCGCGAAGCATGGCGCTTTGCGGCCCTTTTTCATGAGCGCGCGCGGGCCGCTCAGCCCGGCCGGCGCGCCATCAGCGCCCAGATGCCGGCCGCGCTCAGCAGCGAACCACCCGCGAAGTTGAAGCGCCGCTGCGCGCGCGGCGATGACAGCAGCCGGCGCGCCGAGCCCGCGAACACCGCATAGAGCGTGGCATTGGTTGCGGCCAGTGCGACGAAAGTGACGGCCAGCACCCACAACTGGTACGTGACATTGGCCGCCGGGCTGATGAACTGCGGCAGGAAGGCCACGAAGAACACGATGCCCTTCGGGTTCAGCGCCGTCACCAGGTAGGTGTTGGCGAACAGGCGCAGCCGCGAGGCGGGCGCGGCCGGCGCGGCGATTTCGGTGGACGAGATGCCCGCGCGCAGCAGCTTGATGCCGAGGTACAGCAGGTACAGCCCGCCCACCCACTTGACCACCGTGAACCAGAAAGCCGAGGTGGCCAGCAGCGCACCCAGCCCCAGCAGCGACACCACCAGCGCCGTCGAGTCGCCGAGCGCCACGGCAGCGACCAGCGGCACGTTGGCGCGGCGGCCGTGCGACATCGAATAGCTGATGACAGTGAGGATGGTCGGTCCCGGAATGACCAGCATGACGGCGGAGGCCGCGACGAAGGCGAGCCAGAGTTCGATGGGCATGGGTTGTGTTCCTGTGTGGTTGTTGCTCGGATGGAGGCTATCGCTTGTCTTTTATCACGCGGGGCTGCTGCCGAATCGCACGGCCGCGCGGGCCTTGGCGCGTTCGGCCTCGACGCCCCGGTCGCGCGGCTCGGCCGTGGTGACCAGCGATTCGATCAGCCGAGCCGCGGTGGCGGCCACTTCATCGACCGCGCGCCCGAAAGCTTCCTCATTGGCCTTGGACGGCACGCTGAAGCCGCTGAGCTTGCGCACGAACTGCAGCGCGGCGGCACGAATTTCCTGCTCGGTGGCGGGCGGCTCGAAGTTGTAGAGGGTCTTGATGCTGCGGCACATGGCGCTCTCCGTTCGACGTGGGCAGGCGTCGTCGCGTCAGGCCCCGTCCGTGTAGAAGAACTCTTCCCGCACGATCTTCCCGTCCCTGACGGTGTAGAGCGCCATTTCTTCCATCGTGAAGCGGTGGCCGTTGGACTTCATGGTCACGTCGAAGCGGAAGCCGACGATGAAGCGGTCACCATGCGGCCATGGGCCTGCGACCTGCGCGGAATGCACCTCGTGGTTGGCGACCCACCAATCGCCCTTGGCCTTGATGGCCGCGAGGCCGGCCGCTTCGCGCGCCTGGCCGGGCGGCGCGCCGGCCTCGACGCTCACGGCCTCGGGTGCGTAGAGCACCTTGGCATCCTCGTATTTACCTTCCTTGCACAGCGCCACGAGCTTGTTGGCGATCTCCAGGGTGTTCATGTGTTTCTCCTGCAATGAACCGGGGCAGTGATGACCGAGGCGGGAGTGTAGGCCTGTGTGCGTGCCGAAGGCTACTGCTGCATGCCCATGCTTTTCGAAAAGAGGTGACTTTGGGCACTACCAAGTTGTGCCTTGCCGAAGCTAGATTGCCCTGCGCTTCGCCGTGCAGGCGCATCGAGCAAATCGATCTACTTCACCAGGGAGAAAACAATGAGAACGTCGGAAAACAGGAAGGGCTCGCGCGAGCGGCTGCTGCGAGTCGCGGGCGCAGCGGCGCTCGTGGCCACAACGCTGGTGGCTTGCGGCGGTGGCGGCGGGAGTGGAGGTGGCGGCGGCTTCCCGATTGCACCGATCGGTGCGGCGCCAGCATCGACTCCGGCGCCTGCACCCTCGGAGCCGCCGCCCGCCGCACCGCCGCCCCCGGCCACCTCGAACAGTTCGGCACCATGCCTGAACGAGGCCGACTATCACGCGGGGACCGTGCTGGAAACGGAAAGCGAGCTGACTTCCCCGGGAGGAACGCCCACCGTCTCCAACAGCAAGATAACGATCGGCGAACGCGAGTCCTTCGCCGGCGCCAATCCGGTCAGCTTCACGACGCCGGACATCATCAACGGCAGTGTCACCACCACGTCCAAGGGATACAAGGACCTCGTCGACGGAAACAGCGTGGCCTACGGGTCGATCACTGCAACTGCGACGCCCGAGGGGACCGTCACCAACACCACGGTCTTCGAGCCGCCCGTGTCGTTTCCGGCCGATATGCAGCCCGGACAGATGGCAAGCCAGAGCTATGTGCAGAAAAACACGTCGGCCTCGACGATCGATGGAGGAAGTGCGGCAAACGCCAACTACGACATGACGACCGAACTGACCTATCACGGCCGGGAAACCCTGCAAACCCCGCTCGGGACTTTCAATGTCTGCAAGTTCTCCAGCAAGATGACAATGAAGAAACCCGACACCGAGACGACCGTCGTTTTGTCGGACAACTGGCTGGCGGCCGATGGTCCCTATCGCGGCCAGTCGCTCAAGCAGCATTTCGACGCAACGGCCGCCGCGCCGGAGCTGACCATTGTCGTGACCAAGATGAACTACATGCCGAAGTAGCTCCAACGGGCAACGTGCGCTGTCTCTCCATGAAAGCGATGTCCCGACTGCCCGTGCTGCTCGCCCTGTCCCTGGTGTTGTCGGGCTGCGTCTCGAACGCCGTGAGGTTGATCCCGGCAGGCATGGCGGCAAGCAATGCTGGTGCGGTCGTCATCTACGGCGTGGGCGTCGAGGGAAACTGGAAACACGAAAGATTCGGCATCGAGCTGGCGGCGTACGACCTCGGGAAGCAGGCCCTGGCGGGCAATTGCTTCCGGTTCGACAGAACGAGGGCCACGGTGCCCGCGGCGTCGGGCCCGATCCAGTATTTCGCCTTCGAAGTGCCGCCCGGAAACTATGTCTACAGCCCCTTCAACAGCGCGCCGCTGGCGCAGGACGCATGGGCCTTCGCTGCACCCGAAGCGCGCACCGTGTACATCGGTGATTTCGTCTATGCGCGCAACGACGATGTCGTGATCCGCCGCGACCCTGGCAATCTGCAAAGGGCGCATGCAGCGTCGTTGCCCGACCTGAAGGGCGAGATCGTCCTGGCAACCGCAGTGCCGGTGAGGCCACCGGCTCCGTTCTTGTGCACCCCGTGACGGAACGCGAGAGCGTTTCCCATCGACCCCACGCATCCCTTATTCCTATGCCCCAGTTTTCTCATTCCGCGATCTTCATGGCCTGCCTCGCAGCCTCTCTTGCCGCTTGCCAGCGCAGCGAAGCACCTTCGCCAGAGGCGCAATCGGTGGCAGCTCCCGCACCGCATGCTTCTGTCTTTTCGACTGCGCGTGAACACGAAACCCCGCGCACGATCGGCAGTCCGACCCTGCTGGCCTTGGCCAAGCCCATCCTGGACGAGGTCTACAGCGGCTATGACGAGGCTGGGCACTGCTGGAAAACAGCAGCCGAAGGCCTGACCTATTGCATGGAACTGGATCGGGTCGACCGCGTGAGTGCACCCGACGGCGAGCGGCTCTACCTGCTCACGCGCGGCAGCACGGGGGACGGAGGACACCCTACGCCCGGATTGGTCGGCGCCTTCGTTCTGGAGCAGAAACAGGGCCGGTGGGTCATGCTCGCGGGCGATGCGCGCATGAACTACGGTTCGTACGGCAACGCCCCCACCAACTGGGAGTTCGTCAAGCTCGGGCCTTCGGACTACTGGGGGTGGCTCAATACCCATGGCGACATGCACCAGGGCTACGCCGGCAGCTGGTATATCGTGCTCGCACCTTACGGCAGGAAGATCAAGGACCTCGGCGGCATGACAGCCGAGTACTCCGATGCCGGTGCCTGCAACGGCGACGACGACCAGGCCTGCGAGCAAAAGGCCTCCGATCTCGACAGCACCCTGGAGATCGACGCCAGCCGCATCCAGGACAAGGTGTTTCCCCTGCGCATCGTGGTCACGGGCAAGGACGGCGGCAAGACCCTCGCGCCGCAGGCTTGGGAGTTCGCCTTCAACGAGAAAAACTGGAACTACGTGATACCGCCTGGCTATCTGCTCAAGGACAAGGAATTCTGAGCACGAGCCGGGCGGCCACGTTCGACGACGCCAGTTCGCGCTAGGTGCTGCTCCACCCCCCACCCAAGGCCTTGTAGAGGTTGACCATGTTCACGGCTTCCTTCAGCTGCAGCTCGATCAGCTGCTGCTGCTCGGAATAGAGCTCGCGCTGCGCATCCTGGCTCGAGAAGTAGTCTTCCAGGCCGCTGCGAAAGCGCGTGCGCGAGATGCGCGCCACGTTTTCCAGCGCCTGCACGCGGGACTGCTGCGCCTGCAGCTGCGGGCGCAGGTGGTCGCTGGCGATCAGTGCATTGGCGGTTTCGCGGAAGGCCACTTGCGCGGCGGATTCGTACGAGGCCATCGCTGCCGCGAGCCGCTCTTCGCTGCCCGTGATGTTGGCCGAGCGGCGTCCCCAGTCGAACAGCGGCAGCGACACGCCGAGCACGCCGGCCCAGCTGCGGCTGCCGCTGCTCAGCAGCGTCGACAGCTCGCCGCTGACGCCGCCCGCCAGGGCCGTCAGCGAGATGGTCGGCAGCATGGCCGCCTTGGCCGCGCCGACGCCGGAGTTCGCGGCCTCGACGCGGGCATAGGCCGCGAGAAGGTCGGGCCGGCGCTGCAGCAGGCTGGACGGCAGGCCCGCGGCCACGGATTCCGTCGACTGCTCGGGCCAGGGGCGCGCGGCGCCGGTGTCCGGCGACACAGGCTGGCCCACCAGCACGTTGAGCCCCTGCAGGTCCTGGGCAACGCGCATGCGGTATTCCTCCTGCCGCACACGGGCGTTCTGCAGCAGCGACTGCGCGCGGAAGACGTCCAGCTGCGCTGCACCGCCTGCGGCCTTGGCGCGGCCGATCATGTCGGCGTTGGAAGACAGCGAGGCCTCGTTGGCGTTGGCCAGTGCGAGCTGGGCGCGGTCGGCGCGCAGCGTGAGATACGCATTGGTCACTTCGCCCACCAGGCTCATGCGGGCTGCGGCGTAGTCCTTGTCGCCGGCCTCGGCCAGGGAGCCGCTTTGCTGGGCGGTGCTCTGCTGGCGGCCGAAGAAGTCGAGCTCGTACGACGTGACGCCGGCCTGCACGTCGAAGCTGTTCGAGATCCGCCCGTCGGACGGCACGTTCCCCACCGGGCTGAGCGAACCCTGCGTCGTGGTCTGGGCGCGCTGCGCATGGCTCGACAGCCCGATCTGCGGGAACAGCGAGGCGCGGCTGCCCGCGTAGGCCGCGCGGGCTTCGCGCGCACGGGCCGCATAGACGCGCAGGTCGCGGTTCTGGTTCAGGGCGGTGGCGATCAGGCCGCGCAGTTCGTCATCCCGCACGAAGCTGCGCCAGTCCGCGGGCTCCGATGCCGGCACCGCCTTGCCGGCGGGCCAGCTGGAAGGCACCGCCAGGTCGGGCTGCTTGAGCGGCGGCGTGAGGTTGCAGCCGCTTACCACCAGCAGGAGGCCGGCCGCCAGGACGAGCAGCGACAGCCGCAGGAACAGGCGCACGAAGCCGGCGCCAGGCGCACGGAACCCCGCGCTGGCGAGCAGCGCCGAAGCCGCCCCCCACGGGCGCACCTGCACCGCGACGTGGCTCGGCAGCACGTTGAAGACATGGCTCACCAGTTGCTCGCGCTGCGTCTCGGTGCCGGCGAAGCGCAGTTCCGCGCTGGCGCGCCTGCGGCCGGCGACGAGCGCGGGCAGCCAGCCCACCGCATCGACGTAGACCTCCAGGGCCTGCCCCACGCGCAGGCGTTTCAGCAGGGCGCCGCCTTCGAGCAGTGCCCCGTCCACGGCGATATTGACGAAGCGCGAGTCGCCTTCGCCCGTCGCCGTGCGGACCCGCGTCGCGGCGCGCCAGGGGAAGCGCTCTTCCTGGTCGGGCCGCGGCAGGTCGACGCAGGCGATGAGCGCGCCAAGGCACAGAATGAGCGCGATACCGGTCCACACCAGATTGAGCTGGTCGCCCGGCGTGAGCGCAGCGCCGCTCATGACGGCCGATGCACCGCCGCCCTGCAGTGCGACGAGCAGCCCGCCGAACACGGCGACCAGCTTCCAGTGCACCACCGTCTTCGAGCGGTCCAGGCCCTTGGCGGTGACCTTGAAGGGATGGCCGAAGGGCTTCAGCATCGCGGCGAGCAGCGTGCTGGTGACGGCCATCGCCGCCACGAGCTGGCTCACCTCGCTGAACACGGGCAGGCAGCGCCGCTGGCTGATCCAGTAGCTGTAGGCCCAGAACATCACGAGCGGCGGCAACCCGTAGGCCGCGAAGGCCTGCGGCGTCGCGTGGAAGACCGAGACACCGGCATACCAGTACAACGCCGGCGCCACCATGATCATCGCCATGAACGGCTTGCCCAGCCAGTGCAGGAGCCCGTGCAGGAAATGCAGCCGCGCCGACAGGCTGTAGCCCTTGCCGCGCAAGGGCCCCTGAGGCAGCAGCGCGAGCTGCACCGTGCCGAGGCACCAGCGGCTGCGCTGGTTGATGTAGTCGACGATGCTCTCGGCCGACAGGCCGTGCGAAAGCCGCTCGCCCAGCCAGCGCGTGATGTGGCCATGCCGCAGCAGCAGGTAGGTGGTGTGGATGTCCTCGCAGACGCTGCCGACCGGGAAGCCGCCTGCGGCCGTGATCAGGTCGCGCCGCACGATGAACGAAGTGCCCACGCAGAAGGCCGAGTCCACGGCATCCTTCGCGGGCTGCAGCACGTCGAAGAACACGCGCTGCTCGTCGACCCAGCTGTTGGTGGCGCGCAGGTTGTGCTGGATGGGGTCGGCGTTGTAATAGAACTGCGGCGTCTGCACGAGGCCCACCTTGGGGTCGTCGAACAGGCCCAGCATGCGGTAGGCGATCTGGCGCTGCGGCGCGAAGTCCGCGTCGAGCACCAGGATGAAAGGCGCGTTGGTCACCTCCGCCGACAGGCGCAGGCCGTTGTTGAGGTTGCCGGCCTTGGCATGGCTGTTGTCGGGCCGCCGCGCATAGTGCACGCCCCGGCGCTCGCAGTAGTCGCGCAGCCAGTCGCGGCGGGTGTCGTCCAGCACCCAGACCTTCAGTTGCGGGTAGTCGATGGCCTGGGCGGCGATGATGGTTTTCTCGAGCACGGCCAGCTCCTCGTTGTACGTGCAGATGAACACGTCCAGTGCCGGCACCTGCTCGCCACGCCCGCGCAACGCGGCCTCGCCGCGATCGGCCAGCCCGTGGTTGTCGCGCCGCCGCAGCAGCATGTGGATGGACATCAGCGTGTAGACGATGGCCGTCAGCTCGAAGACCAGGAAGATCCAGGCGAACAGGGTCTCGAAGCCGAGGTCCGAGGGCGGCATGGTCGCCACCACGCGCCAGACGGCGTAGCGCATCAGCAGCAGGGCGGTGAGTGCTCCAAACAACGCGCGGTGGCCGATGCGCTCAACGCGGCCCCACGTCATCAGGAGGAGCGCAAGCCCCGCCACGAGGGCATTGAGCTGGAACTCCGGCGTGGCGATCAGGTGGGACATGATGGAATGGCTCCGGTTGCGGCGGTCTTGCCGGTGAATGGGTTGAAGCCGGTGGCGGCCAATGCGATCCACGCAGTGGCGCCGAGGTGCGGCCAGTGGTAGTAGAAGAAGTCGGCGCCCGCCGAGTCGGGCCCGATGGCCAGCCCGGTGGAGATGCGGGAAGCGGGGGTGGCGTAGTACAGGCCGTTGTCGGCGCGCTGCGACGCCAGCAGGCGCCATAGCGCTTCGGGCGCCGCGCCCTTGCGGGCCACCAGCGTGGCGGCGACCTGCGCGCTGCCTTCGGTCCAGATGCCGTCGGGGCTGCGCGAGAAGCCATAGCCTTCGCCGAAGCGATGGTTCTTCTCCACCCATTCGAGCCCTCGCATCCAGCCGCAGGAACGGTCGGTGGCCGCCAGCAGCGGCCAGAGCTGGGCGTCGAGCCCGGAGCCTTCGGTGGCGATGGTGGCGCCGTCTTCCTTGGTGCCGATGTTGAAGCGCTGCTCGGACGGGTTCCACATGCGGGTCACGAAATCGAGCGCGGTGCGCGCCTGCTGGGTCTCGGCCTCGCCTTGCCCGCCGGCGCGCGCCGCCCACGCGGCGACCACCGCGACATCGATGTTGTGCTCGGTCGACTTCCAGGTCTGGGGGCGCTGCTTGTTGTCCCAGCCGTACCAGCCGCCGTTGTAGCCGTCGGGTGCGTTCCGGGCACGCGTGCGCTGCTCGATCCAGCCGAGCAGCTTGCGCGTGCTCGCCAGATAGGCTGGCGTCGGTTCGGCCTGGTTCAGGTTCAACAGCAGCAGCGCGGCCCATGCCACGTTGCCCGTCGCGGTGCTCACCTGGTAGGCGTCGGCGATCCATTGCTTTTTGCCGGCATCCCAGTAGCCCGGCAGCGCGGCCTTGTCCTCGGTCATCGGGCCGGCGCGATAGGCGTTGCGCACGCGCCCGTCGGCCACGTTCGGGTCGCGCTCGAGCGCGCGGACGATCGCGTCGCCGATGCGCCTGGCCGAGCCCGGGTCGCCGCATGCCAGCAGCGCGATGCCGGCCAGTGCGTTGTCGTAGGTGAAGGCTGCGCCCGCCAGCGCGGGTTCCAGCGGTGGCGTGCCCTGGCCGCCTGCGGCGAGCCTGTAGCTGGCAAGGAAGAGCGGACCTGACGCAGCGCCCTTCTGGTCTTCGGCCACCGCCCGGCGCAAACCCTCACAGCTTTGCTGTACGAGGCGCTGCTGCGTGGCACCGGGTTGCTGGGCGAGCGCCGGCAGCGGGGCCAGCGCCGCCAGGGCGGCCGTGCAATGCGCCAGGGCCAGGCCGCGAGGGAAAAAACGCATGCTTGTCTTTCGATGCAGGGCAGTTCATTGCCTGTACTCAGGACCTGAGGCTGGCCGAGACCACCTTGCCGGGCGCGCACAGGTTGCTCTCGCCGGCGGACTGCGCCTTCGGCGGCTCGTTGCTGTCGATGCGCGCCACGGCGTAGATGGAGCCCTGCTCGGCGAAGGGGAAGGGCACGCTGTAGGTGCTCTGCAGTGCGTCCGATGCCACCGGCAGCAATTGCTCCACGCGCGCCGGCACCGATGCGACGGCCTGGCCGACCTTCACGTCAAGTACCGAACCGATGCTCAGCCGCTTGGCCAGCCGGGCCGGAAACACCGCCACCACGCCCAGCCGGCTGCAATCGGTGACGCGCACCAGCGACTGCCCCGCCGTCACATACGCGCCCTCGGGCGCCAGCACGGTGTGGACCTGCCCCGACTGGGTGGCCTTGATCTCGTAGGAGGACAGTTTCTCCACCCGCTGGCGCTCCTCTTCCTCGAGCGCCGCGACCTGCTTGAGTTGCTGGACGATGGCGGTGCCGTCCTGTCGGGCACGGTCGACACTGTTGCGCAGCACGCCGCGCCGGCTCTCCAGCGTCTGGAACAGGCTGTTGCCGCCTGTCCCCACGAAGGCGCCCTGTCCGGCGCTCGCCACCGTCTGGGCCTGCCCGGCGAAGGCCTGTGCCGCCACCGCGGCGTTGGCACGCGCCGTGTTCAGCTGGGCCTCGGACGCGTTCATCACCTGCTCGCTGATCGCCCCCTGTTCCAGCAGCGCCTGGTTGGTGCGGACCTTGTTCTCCTGCTCCTCCACCACGCTCTGCGCCACGTCGCGCTGGCGCTGGGCGATCTGCCAGGCCTCCCAGGCTTGGGCCAGCGAGGCCTCGCGATGGACATTGGCCTCATGGCCGACGAACTTCATTTCCTGGCTGTCGGCCTTGAACTGGTTGCCCAGCTGCGCAAGCTGGCTCTGCAGCGCGAGGTGCTGCGATCTCAGGGTGGTCAGTATTTCCTGGTTGACGGTCGGATTGCGTACCGTGGCCACGACGGTGCCGGCTTCGACCGCATCGCGCGTGTGGACCACCATCCGGGTGACCACGCCGTTGATCGGCGACGTGATCAGCCCTACCGGCGCCTGCAACACGGCCCGGGTGGCCTGCGAGGACAGCAGCGGCTGGATCAGCGTTTCGACCATCAGCCACAGCACGAACGCCAGCAGCCCGTAGCCCGCGAGCTTGGGCACGAAAGCGCCCCGCTGTCGGTGGCGGCCGGACGAGCCGGAAGGGCGGCGGGCCGAGGCGCGGGCATTGCGCCTCAGGGCGCGGGAAGGACGGAACGAACCGGTTTTCGAGACATGCATACCAACCTCTCGTGGCGACGGCGCACGCCGGAACGTCGGCGTGCATCCAGGGGATTGAAGAGACTGCCCGCGGCCCTCACGTGGCATGCTGCAGTGCAATATAAAGGTAGGGCAAAACCCGGATTTGGGCTGCGTCGAGGCGAAACAAAGTGTGCAAACTTCACATTTCAGCCACAGCGCGAGTCAGGCCAAAGTCCTACAAAGGCGTCGGATTGCGCGCCGTTGACGATCAAAAGGCGCACCGGCATGCCAGCCGAGGCGGGGCCGGGCTTCTCAAGGGAATGCGTGGGATGACGGCGCCGAAAGACGCCGATGGGCGGCCGATGGCCTTTCGCCATGCGGGATGGCGGGAGGCGAACCGGCGCGGTATTCAGTAACGATGCTGACCGCGGCCGCACAACCTGGCCAGGTTGCGCGGCTCGCCGACCCCCCGCGCTGCGCTCGCCCGCGGCCGGGGCGAAACAGCCGGATGCGCCGCGGGGTGCGGATCCGGCTGGGTCGACGAGGTAAAGAAGCTGGAGAAGAAGCGCCGGGCGCCGCTACTTCGCCGCTTCCACCTTCACCCGCGCATTCGGCGTCTCGCCAAACATCTCGGGCGCGTACATCGCCTCGACGCGGCTCGGCGGCAGCGCGAAGTCGCCGACGTTGTTCAGGCGCACCGTGTATTCCATCTTCACCACGCCCTTGGGCAGGTACTCGTAGTAGCTGCGGAAGGCCTCGAAGCTGCGCTCCTCGAAGGCCGGCCAGCCGGCGCCGCTCTTCTTCTCGCCCTGGGTGGCGATCTGCGAATCGCGGCCCAGGCCGCTGCCGAGTATGGTGGCGCCGCCGGGGATCGGGTCGCTGATGACGACCCAGGTCATGTCGGTGCTGGCGTTGACCTCGATGCTCACGCGCAGCACGTCGCCGCGCGTGTACTTGCCGGCCACGGCCTGCTCGACCGGGGTGATGGTCTTCTTGAGCGCATAGCCGGCCGCGAACGGCGCCTTCAGCTGCACGGCGGCAATCGACTGCAGCGTGAGCCACGGCTTGCCGGTGCCCTGTTGCGTGACCAGCAGCGTGTCGCGCACGGGTGCGCCCGACGGCGATGCAGCCCACGGCAGGAACATCGTGTTGTTCTTCAGGTTGCCCGGCGAGGCGGGCGCGCCGAAGAAGGTGGTCTGGTTGGGCGCGCCGGCCGCGTCGCTGGTCTTCACGCGCTCGACCTTGCTCCAGTCGACCTGCGCCTTGACCGCGCCGAGCGTGGCGGCGGTCACGCCGGCCACCGGGGTGCTCTCGAACACCTTGCTGAACTTCTCCAGCGCCAGTCCGCCCCACAGGTTGGCGGTGGTGGTGTGCCAGGCGCCGTTCTGCTGGCGGCCGATGAAGCCGTTGGCCAGCTTGCCGATGTCGTCCTTCCAGGCCGGGTCGTCCATCACGCTGAGCAGCAGGCGGGCGGTGTTGACGTCGCCGTTGGTCATCAGCCACCACCAGTAGTCGTCCTGCTCGGTGCTGAAGATCAGCTTGGTGCCCTGGTACGACAGTCGCGCCTTCAGCACGTTGTTGGCCTCGTCCAGGCGCTGCTGGCGCTGCGGCACGTCGTTCACGCGCTTCAGGATGTTGAGCCAGTCGATCACTGCGCCAGTGGGCCACTGGTTCGGCGCGATGGTGATGCTGCCCACCATGCTGCCCTTGGCCTTGCCGTAGCGCGAGAGCGCTTCGAGCGCGGCGAGCTTGCGCACGTCGAGGTCCTTGCGCGGACTCCAGAACTCGCGCGTGATGCGACCTTCGACGAAGGCGATCAGGCCGGACTCCATCGGCGCGCGCACGTCATCGGCGAGCGCGAAGGCGGGGTTGAGCTGCGCGGCCTCGTTGGTCGATGCGAGCAGGTACGAGGTGAGGACGTCGCTGCCGCGGTTCGCCTCGCCGTCGCGCGGCGGGAAGTAGTTGGCCAGGCCGTCGCTGTCGAGATACGTCGGCAGCTGGGCCAGCACGCTCTGCCACATCTTCGCGTCGCGCAGGCCGACCGACTTGCTGGTCTTCTGTTCGAGGCAGATGAAGGGGTAGTTCGCGAACCAGTCGCGCACGCCCGGCAGGCCTTCGGCCAGCTTGGGCTGCAGCGACATCTTCAGGCCGCCGCGGCCGGGCAGGGCGTCGGCGGGCGGCGCCACGTCGAGCGTGAAGGGGCCATCGAGCTGCACCAGCGTGGCCTGCTGCACCGTGAGCGGCACCGACGGGATGATGCGCTGGCGCACCTTGAGCGCGTCGCGCGCGCCGCCGATGGTGTCCTTGGCCTCGATCTCCCACAGGATGGCTTCGGCGCGCGTCTGCGCGAGCTGCGCGGGCGCGGTCACGGTCCAGGCCACCTCGCGTGCCTCGCCGGCCGGGATGTCCACGGTCTGCGTCTCCAGCGTGAGCAGGGTGGCGCGCGGCGTGGCCTCGACCTTCATCGGCTTCTGCGTGGTGTTGCGCAAGGTGATCTGTGCGCGGAACTGGTCGTCCTCGCGCACCAGTGGCGGCAGGCCGCTGATGATCTGCAAGTCTTGCGTGGCCTGGATGCTGGCCTGCCCGGTGCCGAACAGGCTGGCGCCCGAATCGGCCACGGCCACGATCTTGAAGGTGGTGAGTGCGTCGTTCAGCGGCACCGTCACCACGGCCTGGCCGTTGGCGTCGAGCACCACTTTCGGATTCCACACGAGCAGGGTGTCGAGCAACTCGCGCGTCTGCCCCTTGCCGCCGCCGCCGCCCGCAGGCACGGCCTTGCGCCCGTAGTGGCGCCGGCCGACGATTTCCATCTGCGCGGTGGAGGTGCTCACGCCCCAGCTTCGCCGCTGCAGCATCGCGTTGAGCAGGTTCCAGCTGTCGTTGGGCATCAGTTCCAGCAGGGCCTGGTCGACCGCGGCCAGCGCCACTTCGGCGCCGGCGGCCGGCTTGCCGTCGGGCAGCTTGGCGCTGATGGTGACCTGTGCCTTGCTGCGGATCGGGTAGCTGGGCTTGTCGCTCGTGACGGTCACGTCGAGCTGGTGGGCGCGCGTGCCGACGCGGATCTCGGCCATGCCGAGGCGGTAGGCGGGCTTGCTCAGGTCGACCATGGCGGTCGGCGCCACGTATTCCTTGCCTTCGTACCAGAAGGCCGTCCACCACTCG
>Ga0209257_1000476_pt1 | contig 72955 bp, 53 predicted proteins | sample AraplaCvi_mCL_r2_FD_184277 | JGI IMG/M metagenome (GOLD analysis project Ga0209257, IMG submission 184277) | Arabidopsis root microbial communities from North Carolina, USA - plate scrape MF_Cvi_mCL_r2 (SPAdes) (version 2) | ecosystem: Host-associated > Plants > Roots > Endosphere | place: USA...
AGCATCCACGTCGGAGGGACGGAAGCGCACGATCAAGGTGGTGCGGAAGGTCGGCGCGCCCATCGCCGAAGTGCCCTGGTCCTGGCGGTAGTCGTAGCTCTCCACGTACTCGGCGGCCTTGCGCAGTTCGGCGCCCACGCCGGGGCGGCCGGTCACGCTGCGATCGCCGCTGAGCTTGGACAGCACCGCCGCCAGGGCCCGGGCGAAGCCGGTCTGGCGCTGGTCATCGCCCTGGCCGCTGACTGCAACCTCGGCCTGGTAGAGCCCCTGCGCACCGGCGCGGTCGCCCTCGGTCCTGGGCTCGTCCTGCGCCCACACCGGCGCGGCGATCAGCAGCAAGAAGGCGGCAGCGATACTGAAAAGGCGATGCATCAGGCAGTCCTGGTCCCATGAACCGGTGGGATTGTCGTCGGGATTGTCCACGGCTGCCAGTTTTCGCCATTCAGGCAAGCGCCCGGCCGGCCGCTTCCCTTAAAATGCGCGGCTTCCCGTTTCTCCGGCGAGCCCTCGTGACCCAGCCTACTTCCCTCACCTACCGTGATGCCGGTGTCGACATCGACGCAGGCAATGCCCTCGTCGAACGCATCAAGCCGCTGGTCAAGCGCAGCTTCCGTCCCGAGGTGATGGGCGGCCTGGGCGGGTTCGGCGCGCTGTTCAACCTGTCGGGCAAGTATCGCGAGCCGGTGCTGGTCTCCGGCACCGACGGCGTGGGCACCAAGCTCAAGCTGGCCCAGCAGCTGGGACGCCACGACACCATTGGCATCGACCTGGTCGCCATGTGCGTCAACGATGTCCTGGTGCAGGGCGCCGAGCCGCTGTTCTTCCTGGACTACTTCGCCACCGGCAAGCTGGACATCGACACCGCCGCGGCGGTGGTCGGCGGCATCGCCCGCGGCTGCGAGGAGTCGGGCTGCGCGCTGATCGGCGGCGAGACCGCCGAGATGCCGGACATGTATCCGCCGGGTGAGTACGACCTGGCCGGGTTCTGCGTGGCGGGCGTGGAGAAGTCCGAGCTGCTGGACGGCTCGGCCGTGGCCGAGGGCGACGTGCTGATCGGCATCGCCTCCAGCGGCCCGCATTCCAACGGTTACTCGCTGATCCGCAAGATCTACGAGCGCGCAGGCAGCCCGGCCGAGCACGAGCTTGGGGGCGGGGTGAAGCTGGTCGACGCGCTGATGGCGCCCACCGCGCTGTACGTCAAGCCGGTGCTGGAGCTGCTGGGCAAGCACCGCCAGGCAATCCACGGCATGGCCCACATCACCGGCGGCGGCCTGACCGAGAACATCATCCGCGTGGTCCCCGAAGGCCTGGGCCTGACCCTGCGCGCCGGCGCCTGGCCGCAGCCGCCGGTGTTCGCCTGGCTGCAGCAGCAGGGCCAGGTGGCCGATGCGGAGATGTGGCGCACCTTCAACTGCGGCATCGGCTTCGTGCTGGTGATCCCGGCCGATGCGGTGCACGCCATCGGCCAGAGCCTGGACGGCCTGGGCCTGGCGCACTGGCAGATCGGTGAGGTGGTCGCCGCCTCCGGCGACGAACGCGTCCACATCGACTGAGTCGGAAAGATCACCCGTGGACGTGATCCCCGCCCCGCCGGCCAGCGCCGAGGACCTGCAGCAGCTGCGGCTGCTGTCGATCTTCCATTACGTCGTGGCCGCCATCACCGGTCTGTTCTCGCTGTTTCCGGTGATCCATCTGGTGATCGGCCTGGCCATGGTCAACGGGCACATGCCCGTGCCGCCGGACCAGCCCGGTGCGCCTTCGCCCGAACTGTTCGGCTGGTTCTTCGTGGCCTTCGCCGGGGTCTTCATCGTCTGCGGGCTGACGCTGGCCGGCTTCATCGCCTACGCCGGCCGCTGCCTGGCGCGGCATCGCCGCCATACCTTGTGCCTGGTGGTGGCCGGACTGTCCTGCATGATGATGCCCTTCGGCACGGTGCTGGGGGTGTTCACGCTGATCGTGCTGCTGCGCCCGCAGGTCAGGCAGCTGTTCACCGCCACCCCCGCGGCCGCGGCGTGATCGCCGCCTCCCTGTCACCGAACGGGGCCGACGCATGAGCCTGCGCATCGCCGTGCTGGCCTCCGGACGGGGTAGCAACCTGCGCGCGATCCTCGATGCCATCGCCGATGGCCGCCTGGATGCGCAGGTCGTCGGGGTCTTCAGCGACAAGCCGGCGGCAGCGGCCCTGGAGATGGTCAATGCCGGGCGGCGCTGGGCGATGGACGCCAGGGCGCTGGGCGACCGGGCGGCCTTCGATGCGGCCATGGGCGATGCCGTGGCGGCCAGTGCCCCCGACTGGATCGTCTGCGCCGGCTACATGCGGATCCTCGGGCCAGCCTTCGTCGCGCGCTTCCGAGGCCGGCTGATCAACATCCACCCCTCACTGCTGCCGCGCCACCGCGGCCTGCACACCCATGCCCGCGCGTTGCAGGCCGGCGATGCCGAGCACGGCGCCAGCGTGCATTTCGTCATCCCGGAACTGGATGCCGGCACCGTCATCGCCCAGGTGCGCCTACCGGTCCGCCAGGACGACACCCCGGACACCCTGGCCGAGCGGCTGCTGCCGCTGGAGCACCGCCTGCTCTGCGCGGTGCTGGCGCTGGCCGCTCACGCCGCCTTGTCTGAACAGGATGGTACGGTCCTGCTGGATGGTCAGGCGGTATTTAAGCCGCTGCTCCTAGATTCCTCCTCGGACACCGACTGCCTGCTCACCCAATGAACCGCACCCTCTCCGGCCTGCTGGCGTTCGCAGCCCTGGCAATGCCGGGCGGCGCGGCTTGGGCGCTGGAGCCGTTCAGTGCCACCTACGAGGCCTACTACAAGGGCAGGCTGGCCGGCGATGCCAGCATGCGCGTGAGCGATGCCAACCCGCAGTACTGGCAGATCAACCTGGATCTGCACGGCAATCGCGGGGTGGCGGGCCTGCTGGCGCTGAACATCGACCAGAGCACCGCGTTCTCGGTGGAAGGCGACGGCCATTTCCGGCCGTTGAGCCAGGCCACCACCCAGCGCGCGGTGTTTCGCAGCAAGCGCGCCGTCGGCATGTACGACTGGCGTACCCGCAAGGCGACCTGGACCGGCGACCTGGACGAGAAGCGGCTGGCGCCCATCGACCTGGAGCCGCGCGACCAGAGCGCCCTGCTGATGAACCTGGCGGTGATCCGCGATGCCGAGCCTGGCAAATCGCTCAGCTACCGTGTGGTCGACCTGGGCCGCGTGCGCCAGTACGACTACACCGTGGCCACCGAGCGCGAAATCGTCGAGGTCGACGGCCTGAGCTACAACGCCATGCGCGTGTCGCGCACCAACGGCGGCGACAAGCAAACGGTGTTCTGGATCGCAGAAGGCGTTCCCACCCCCATCCGGATCCTCCAACGCAAGGACGGCCAGGACGACGTCGACCTGCGCCTGATCCAGTACCAAGGAGTGCAATGATGAAATCCAAGCTTTCCCGGCTGTGTACCCCGCTGGCCGCCACCGCGCTGTCGCTGACGCTGGCCGCCCCGGCCATGGCGCTGGAGCCGTTCAACGCCGCCTACCAGGCCTCGGCCATGGGAATGACCGGCGACGGCCAGATGAGCCTGAGCAAGCAGGACGGTGGCCAGTGGCAGTACAAGCTGACCATCCGTAACCAGCTGGTGGACCTGAGCCAGAGCACGGTGTTCGACGAACAGGGCGGCAGGCTGCGCCCCCTGTCCAGCGATGACAGCTCGCGCATGCTGGTCAAGCAGAAGACGGTCAAGACCAACTTCGACTGGGCCAAGAAGCAGGCGACCTGGAGCGGCGACGTGAAGCCCGACCGCGCCGGCCCGGTGCCGCTGCAGGCGGGCGACATGGATGCGCTGCTGGTCAACCTGGCGATCGCCCGCGACGTCAAGGACGGCAAGCCGCTGAACTACCGCATGGTCGAGGGTGGCAAGGTCCGGCCGATGACCTACAAGGTCCTGGGCAAGGAGGAAGTCACCGTCAACGGCAAGGCGCTGCAGGCGACCAAGGTCAGCCGGGTCGACGGCAAGAAGGAGATGGTCGTGTGGGTGGTGCCCAACATGCCGGTGCCGGTGCGCATGCTGCAGCGTGAGAACGGCGCCGATTCGATCGACCTGCGCATCAAGTCGGTGAACTAAGCCAACACATGCGAGATCAAGGTCCGGCAGGCGCCGGACCTCGTTTGACCGGGCGCGCTTTCAGCTCGGATTTCCTTCCGCGATGCGGCCCTCACGGGCTGCATCGCCTTCGTGGGGGTGACTTGAGCCGCGAAGAGGACTTGCCGGTAAAGCCCCTTCGCCGATGGAATCCACTCCCACAACTGCGGTCGGCAGACATTCGCTGAACATCTCCAGGCGCAGCCGCCGATGCCGCGAGCGAGCCCCCACCCGATGCGGCCTTACTTGGCCTTGGACTGACCCTCCTCGGGTTTGTCCACCGGCTTGGTCTCGAACGAGGTGCGGCAATCCACGCGGATCTCCTTGCCGTCCTTGCGCCAATAGAAGGTCGAGCATTCGCGCGGCCCTTCCTGGCTCTTGCGCACGCTGACCGCGTAATAGGACTGCAGGATCTCCTCCTGCGTCACCGCGCCGTCGCCGTTCCAGTCCATGTCCTTGGATTCGATGCCGCTCAGGCCCGCAGCCTTGATCCAGGCCATCCAGCCAACCGCGAGCAGGACCAGCACGATGACCACCAACAGGCCGCGGCGGCGGCGCGAGAAGCTGCCCTTCTTCGAGGAGATCAACATCAGGACACCCTGCGGATGACGGCACCCAGGCCGGAGAGCTTTTCTTCGATGTTCTCGTAGCCGCGGTCCAGGTGGTAGATGCGGTCGATGGTGGTCTCACCCTGAGCCACCAGCCCGGCCAGGATCAGCGAAGCCGAGGCGCGCAGGTCGGTGGCCATCACCGGCGCGCCGCTCAGGCCCTGGCTGCCGCGCACGATGGCGGTGTGCCCCTCCACGCGGATGTCGGCACCCAGGCGCAGCAGCTCGTTGACGTGCATGAAGCGGTTTTCGAAGATCGTCTCGTTGATCACGCCCACGCCTTCGGCCACGCAGTTGAGCGCCATGAACTGCGCCTGCATGTCGGTCGGAAACGCCGGGTACGGCGCGGTGGTCAGGTCCACCGCCTTGGGCCGCCTGCCCTGCATGTCCAGGGTGATGCTGTCGTCCGTGGTCTCGATGCTGGCGCCGGCTTCCTTGAGCTTTTCCAGCACCGCTTCCAGGGTGTCCGGGCGGGCGCGACGCGCAGTGACCTTGCCGCCGGTCATGGCCGCGGCCACCAGGAAGGTGCCGGTCTCGATGCGGTCCGGGACCACGGCATGGCGGCCGCCGCCCAGGCGCTCGACGCCATGGATGACGATACGCGAGGTGCCCGCCCCCTCGATGCGCGCGCCCAGGGCGTTGAGGCATTCGGCCAGGTCGGTGACTTCCGGCTCCATCGCCGCGTTCTCCAGCACCGTGGTGCCCTCGGCCAGCACGGCGGCGGCCATTACGTTCTCGGTGCCGGTGACGGTAACCATGTCGAACACGAAGCGTGCGCCTTTCAGGCGCGCGGCGCGGGCCTTGATGTAGCCGTTCTCCACCGTGATGTGCGCGCCCAGGGCCTGCAGGCCCTTGATGTGCTGGTCCACCGGACGCGAGCCGATGGCGCAGCCGCCGGGCAAGGACACCACCGCCGCGCCGTGGCGGGCCACCAGCGGGCCCAGCACCAGGATCGAGGCGCGCATGGTGCGCACCAGCTCGTAAGGGGCGACGAAGCGATCCACCGTGGTCGGGTCGATGGTGATGCTGCGGCCCTGTGCCAGGGTGCCCTCGTCGATGCTGACCCCTGCGCCGATCTCGCCCAGCAGCTTCACCGTGGTCGCCACGTCGTGCAGGTTGGGGACGTTGGTGATCTCCACCGGCGCATCGGCCAGCAATGTGGCGCACAGGATCGGCAGCACGGCGTTCTTGGCGCCGGAGATGGAGACCTCGCCCTGGAGGGTCTTTCCGCCGGTGACGATGATTTTCTGCATGGGAAGCAAAGGTCCTGGATGGCTTGGATGTTTCGAAAGAAGGACGCGGATCGACCTGGAGGCTGGCGCCGTGTCAGGGCCGCGTGTCGTATTGCGGGGCGTCGTCGTGGATCTCGAACCACGGCGCCTTGGACCCGGTGAAGATGTGCATCATCGCGGCGCCGGCCGGCACCGTGTCCAGCGTGCCGATCCGCACGCGGACCTGATCCGGCTGCGACGGGCGACGGCTGTACAGCGGCGATCCGCAGGTGCGGCAGGACACGCGGAACACGCCGGGAGAGGATTCGAACTCGGACAGCAATGCCTGCCCGGCCTGGAGATGGAACTGTTCGCTCGGCACCGGCGCCACCGCCGCGAACGCCGAGCCGGTGGCCTTGCGGCAGCGCGCGCAGTGGCACAACACGATCTGCGGGATCTCGCCATCGATCCGGTACTGCACGCCGCCGCACAGGCAGCTGCCGCGGTGCGGGTGGCTCATTCGTCGGGGGTGACCGTTTTCAGCTGGAGGGCGTGGATCGCCCCGCCCATCAGCTCGCCCAGGGTGGCGTAGACCATGCGGTGGCGGGCCAGCGGCAGCTTGCCGCGGAAGGCCTCGCTGACCACCGTGGCCTCGAAATGCACCCCGTCATCGCCCTGGACCTGCGCCTTGGCGCCCGGCAGGCCGGCTTCGATGAGTTCACGGATGGTTTCGGCGTCCACGGCGGGTTTCCTCATAAAATACCCGGCCATTCTAAGCCCAGGCGCCGCCGCGCATGACTGCATCCCCAGCCTTGAGGCCTTCCGCGTTCACCGATGCCGAACTGATCGGCAGCGGCCGCCGCGTGGCCGAGATCGAGGCCCAGGCGCTGCAATCGCTGGCCCGGCGCGTGGACGGCAGCTTCGCCGCGGCCTGCCGCCTGATCCTGGCCAGCCACGGCCGCGTGGTCTGCACCGGCATGGGCAAGTCCGGGCACGTGGCGCGCAAGATCGCCGCCACCCTGGCCTCCACCGGCACCCCGGCCTTCTATGTGCACCCGGGCGAAGCCGGCCACGGCGACCTGGGCATGATCACCGACAAGGACGTGGTGCTGGCGCTGTCCTACTCGGGCGAGTCGGACGAGGTGCTGATGCTGCTGCCGGTGTTCAAGCGCCAGGGCAACGCCATCGTCGCCGTGACCGGCCGGGCGCAGTCCACCCTGGCCCGCGAGGCCGACGTGCACCTGGACGTCAGCGTGGAGGTCGAAGCCTGCCCGCTGGATCTGGCGCCCACCAGCAGCACCACCGCCAGCCTGGCCATGGGCGATGCGCTGGCCGTGGCCCTGCTGGAGGCCCGCGGCTTCACCGCCGACGATTTCGCCCGCTCGCACCCGGCCGGCAGCCTAGGCCGGCGGCTTCTGCTGCACATCACCGATGTGATGCATGCCGGCGAGGATGTCCCGCAGGTCTCGGAAGAGGCCACCGTCAGCGAGGCGCTGGTGGAGATGAGCCGCAAGCGGCTGGGCATGACCGCCGTGGTGGATGCGCAAGGGCGGCTCAGCGGTTTGTTCACCGATGGCGACCTGCGCCGCATGCTGGATGACACCGTCCTGGACCTGCGCAATACGCGGATCGGCACGCTGATGACCCGCAACCCCAAGACCATCGACGCGCGCCAGCTGGCCACCGAGGCGGCGCGGTTGATGGAGACGCACAAGATCAGTGGCCTGATCGTTGTGGACGAGGAACGGCGCCCGGTGGGCGCGTTGAACATTCACGACCTGTTGCGCGCACGCGTGGTCTAAGCATCGTCACATGGAATTTCTTTCGTCCCCGCCCGTCTCCCAGGCTCTGCTCGATCGCGCCGCCCGCATCAGGCTGGCCTGCTTCGACGTGGACGGCACCCTGACCGACGGCCGCCTGTACCTGGACGGCAACGGCGTGGAAGCCAAGTCCTTCCATGTGCTCGATGGCCAGGGCCTGGTGCTGCTGCGCCGCCATGGCATCGAGGTGGCGCTGATCACCGCGCGCCAGGGCAAGGTGGTGGAGCACCGCGCCGGCGAGCTGGGCATCGGTGCCTACCAGGGCGTGAAGGACAAGCTCGGCCAGCTGCATCAGCTCTGCCAGGCCCGCGGCATCGGCCTGGACGAGGTGTCCTTCATGGGCGATGACCTGCCGGACCTGGCCTGCCTGCGCAGCGTGGGCCTGGCGGTCGTGCCGGCCAATGCCCATCCCTGGACCGCCGCCGCCGCGCACTGGACCACCACGCTGTCCGGCGGGATGGGCGCGGCGCGCGAGGTCTGCGACCTGCTGCTGCATGCGCAGGGCAAGGTGGCGGCGGTGATCGAGGGTTTTGCCCCGTGAGCTGGCGTGGCATCGCCGCGATCGTGCTGGTGGCCGCCGCGCTCTTCAGCGGCTGGTCGGCCTGGAACAACCGCGACCGCCGCAGCCAGGAGACCGTCGACCCGGACCGCTCCAGCTATGTGCTGCGCGATTTCCAGATGACCGCGCTTGACAAGGACGGCAAGGAGTCGGTGACGCTGCAGGCGCCGTACATGCAGAGCAGCGCCCAGGACAAGAGCTATACGGTGCAGACGCCGCTGTTCCTGGTGCCGGACGAGAACGGCGGCCACTGGGAAACCCGCAGCAAGACCGCCTGGATCAGCGCCGATGGCGACAAGGCCATCCTGCAGGACGACGTGGTGGCCAATAGCGCCCCGGGCGCGCCGGACCGGACCGACTTCAAGACCTCGCGCCTGGACCTGCTGCCCAACGAGAACCGCGCGGTCACCGACCAGCAGGTCACCCTCACCCAGCCCGGTTCTATACTCACCGGCCGCGGTTTCGAGATGAATCTCGACACCCGTCAGTACAAATTCCAATCCCGAGTGAAATCCCGCTATGTCCCGAAATCCGCCCGCTAACCTCGCCCGCCTGGCGCTGGTCGTGCTGCTCTCGGGCCTGTGCGCGGTCCAGGCATCGGCCAAGACCTCCGACCGCAACCAGGCGATCGAACTGGAGTCGGACAGCCAGGAGGGCTCCATCGACGGCAACGGCACCTCGGTGTGGAGCGGCAACGTGCACCTGGTGCAGGGCACGCTGGACATCCAGGCCGCGCGCGCCGAGGTCATCCGCAAGGATGGCGAGGTGGTCAAGGCGATCTTCACCGGCAACCAGGTGAAGATGCACCAGATCAACGACGACAACACGCCGGTCGATGCGGTTGCCAATCGCATCGAGTACGACATGCAGACCGACATCATCACCCTGACCGGCAACTACACGGTCAAGTCGCCGCGCGGCACCAACAGCGGCGAGAAGATGGTCTACGACACCAAGACCGGCAACATGCAGAGCGGCGGTGGCGGCGGACGCGTCAAGAGCGTGATCCAGCCCAAGGCCAAGAGCTCCACGCCGCCGGCCACGCAGGGCAAGCGCTGATGCTCAACGCCCAGGGTCTTCGCAAGAAGTACAAGCAGCGCGAGGTCGTGCGCGAGTTCGGCCTGACCCTGCAGCCGGGCGAGGTGGTGGGCCTGCTCGGCCCCAATGGCGCCGGCAAGACCACCTGCTTCTACATGATCGTCGGCCTGGTCTCGGCCGACGCCGGGCGCATCGAGCTGGACGGCCAGGACATCAGTGCCGAGCCCATGTACCGGCGCGCCAAGCTGGGCGTGGGCTACCTGCCACAGGAGGCCTCGATCTTCCGCAAGCTCACCGTGGCCGACAACGTGCGCCTGGTGCTGGAACTGCGCGACGACCTGGATGGCGAGGACGCACGCGAAGCGGAAATGCGCTCCCTGCTGGACGAACTGCAGCTTTCGCACGTGGCCGAGCAGCTGGGCGCCAGCCTTTCCGGCGGCGAGCGCCGCCGTTGCGAGATCGCCCGCGCCCTGGCCGGCAAGCCGCGGCTGATGCTGCTGGATGAACCCTTCGCCGGCGTCGACCCGATCTCGGTGGGCGAGATCCAGCGCATCGTGACCCACCTGAAGGATCGCGGGATCGGCGTGCTGATCACCGACCACAACGTCCGCGAAACCTTGGGAATCTGTGACCGGGCGTATATCCTGAATGAAGGCAGGGTACTGGCGCAGGGGGCTCCGGACGAACTGCTGGCCAATCCGGACGTGCGCCGTGTCTATCTCGGGGAAACGTTCCGGCTGTGATCCATGCGGATCAGCCCGGCCACGGGCTGCCCGCAGCTTGCGGGTAACGGATGAAGCCACGCCTCCAGACATCGCTGGGCCAGCAACTGGTCATGACGCCGCAGCTGCGTCAGGCGATCCGTCTGTTGCAGATGTCCACGGCCGAGCTGGAGGTGGAGATCGCCGAGGCGATCGAGACCAACCCCCTGCTGGACTGGGCCGAGGAAGGCGCTGGCCAGGATCCCAGCGGCGATGGCCCCGAGGACGGACCGCCCGAGCCGCGCGAGGAGCTCCAGGCTACCGAGCGCGAGCGCGGCGAGGACTGGTCGCCCGAGGACGAGGGCCCCTGGCGCGAGGCGGGCGGCGGCGGGTCCTTCGACGATGACGACCTGGGCAGCGCGGCCGAACGCGTGGCCGAGGGCGAATCGCTGCAGGACCACCTGCTCTGGCAGCTGCACCTGTCCCACCTGTCGCCGCGCGACCGCCTCATCGGCGCGGCCCTGATCGACGCGCTGGACGATGACGGCTACCTGCGCACGCCGCTGGACGACATCGCCCAGACGCTGGCCCCGGACGTGCGCATCTCCCCTGAGGAAATCACCACCGTCCTGCTGCAGCTGCAGCGGTTCGACCCGGTGGGGGTGGCGGCGCGCCACCTCGGGGAGTGTCTGAAGCTGCAGCTGGACGGCTATGCCGCCGATACGCCCGGGCGCGAGGCGGCCCTGCTGATCGCCGCCGGCCCCCTGCTGGAGAAGCTGCCGCGTGCCGGGGTGGCGGGCCTGGCCTCCGAACTGCGCCGCCCGCAGGCCGAAATCGAGCAGGCCATCGCCCTGCTGCGTTCCCTGGACCCCAAGCCGGGCGCCCAGATCGGCGACCTGAGCCAGGACACCTACGTGGTGCCGGACTGCGTGATCTGGCGGCAGAACGGCGTCTGGCGCGTGGCCCTGGCGCGCAACCACCTGCCACGCATCACCATCCATCGCGGCTACGAGCAGATGATCCGCCAGTGCGGCGAGAGCGATGCCGGCTATATGCGTGGCCAGCTGCAGGAGGCGCGCTGGCTGCTCAAGAGCCTGGAAGCCCGCGGCGACACCCTGCTCAAGGTCGCCCGCTGCCTGATCCGCGAGCAGGCCGGCTTCCTCGAGTTCGGTGAACAGGCGCTGCGCCCGCTGACCCTGCGCGAGGTCGCCGCCGAGGTCGGCCTGCACGAATCGACCGTCTCGCGCGCGATCGCCCGCAAGTACGTGCGCACGCCGCGCGGCACCTTGCCGCTGCGGGCCTTCTTCGCCTCCGGGGTGAGCACCGATACCGGTGGCGAGGCCTCCAGCACCGCCATCCAGGCCATGATCCGCCACCTGATCGACGCGGAGAACCCGCGCAAGCCGCTCTCCGACGCCAAGCTGGCCGACCTGCTCAAGGCCTCGGGCGTGCCCGTGGCCCGGCGCACCGTGGCCAAGTATCGCGAGGCGATGGACATCCTGTCCTCGCATGAACGCGTGCGGATGGGCTAGCAGCGCCTCCGATCCCCACCAGCGTCTCCTGACGGGCGCCTGACCTCGCGCTTACGGTGTCCTGCCAGCGCCGGGTGATCCCACCTTTATCGGCCTTTTTCCCTCGCGCTTCAATGGCTTTCGGGCCCCTTAACGCTGAATTCGGACGCGGCTCCCAAACACGAGATTGGGGCTTGCAAGTGCGCGCGGACAGGTCTAGCGTCGAACTCAACCCATCACAACGGAGCACGGAACCGGATCGATCTTCAGGTTGTCCCAGACAACGCTGTAACCCGCCACGCAAGTGGCTCTCAACTCGTCAGGAGATATGCGATGCGAATCGAAACCTACGGTCAGCAGCTGGAAGTCACCCCCGCCATGCGGGAGTACGTCGAAACCAAGCTCCAGCGTCTGGAACGACATTTCGACAGGCCGCTCGAGGTTCGAACCCAGCTCTGTGTTCGCAAGCCTGATTACGTTGCCGAAGCCACGGTCATGATGGCGGGGAAGACGGTCCATGCCGATGCGGGCGCGCCGACCATGTACGCCGCCATCGACGTGCTGGCCGACAAGCTCGACCGGCTGGTGATGAAGGTCAAGCGCAAGCGCGCTTCCGGACGCCGCATTGCCACGCGCAGTGTCGCGGCCCTGCTGGCGGAGTAAGCACCAGGTCGCTGCCGAATGGTTCGTTCGGCATCACGATGAAATCCAGAGGAGCCGCGCAAGCGGCTCCTTTTCTTCGTCTGGGGCTGGAATCGCGACAGGTCCCGACGTCGCAGAGCGCGTTACCCACGCTGGGGGGCAGCAGTCCGGCGGGCGGCGGCCGCGCTTCCCTCGGTCAGGGCATCCTGCCCTGCCTTAAGGCGCTCGGCCTCCCGCCTCGCTTGCCGCGGCCACCGCCCGCCGGACCGCTGCTGCACGCGTCGTTTTCTCCGCCTTTGGATGAAGCACTCAGATCCATCAGGTGCCGGGCCTGGTCCTGAGTCGGGCATGGCGGAAAGCGGGCCAGGGATGGCCCGCGGCGGCGACTCAGCCATGGATGGCTGACCGAGCCGAGGAGCCATGCCCGGCTCAGGGCCAGGCTGCTTGGCGAAGTCTGCTTTTTGCGGCCATGCGGATCTCAGCTCCGGATTAACGCACCCGCGACGAACCCGCCATGCATCCTCGCGCTGTCACGCGCCGGTGCCATGCTGGACATGCCGGCGCGCGATGCGACAATCCGGTGCTTCCGTGAGCGACGCGACCAGGCATGATGAATACCCGCATCACCGCACGTGAGCTGTTCGAGCAGCAGAAGGACAAGCTGGGCCTGCGCTGGGTCGCCGGCCAGGACGGCGGCAAGCGCGAGCTGGAGGCCGGCCACACGCAGTCGCGACGCCCTTCGCTGTGCGGCTACCTCAACATCATCTACCCCAACAAGGTGCAGATTTTGGGCACCGAGGAACTGGGCTGGCTGGACTCGCTGGATTCGCGCCAGCGCTGGGAGACCATCCAGAAGATGATCCACATGCGCCCGCTGGCGCTGGTGGTCAGCAAGAACCAGCCGGTCCCGGAAGACCTGCGCGAGGCCGCCGAGGAAACGCAGACACCGCTGTGGTCCTCGCCCAAGCGCGGGCACGAGTTGCTCAACCACCTGTCCTATCACCTGGCGCGCACGCTGGCGCCGCGGGTGACGCTGCACGGCGTCTTCATGGAGATCTATTCCATCGGCGTGCTGATCACCGGCGAGGCCGGCTCGGGCAAGAGCGAACTGGCGCTGGAGCTGCTCACGCGCGGGCACCGGCTGGTGGCCGACGACGCTCCCGAGTTCACCCAGATCGCCCCCGACGTGCTGGATGGCACCTGTCCGGAGCTGCTGCAGGATCTGCTGGAAGTGCGCGGGCTGGGCGTGCTCAACGTGCGCGACATGCTGGGCGACACGGCCGTGAAGCGAAACAAGTACCTGCGCCTGATCGTGCACCTGACCCGCCCGATGAGCGAGCCGGCCGCGCATGGCTATGAGCGCCTGACCGGCGATTCGGGCACGCGGCATGTGCTGGATCTGGACGTGCCGTTGATCACCCTGCCGGTGATGCCCGGCCGCAACCTGGCGGTGCTGACAGAAGTGGCCACGCGCCTGCACATCCTGCGCACCAAGGGCATCGACCCTGCCGCGATGTTCATCGCCCGCCACAGCAGCATGCTCGAACGCAGCAGCCCATGACCCTCGCCCGCACGCCCTCCCCCCGCGCCGATTTCGACCCATGACCACGCAAGAAGACGCCGCGCCCCCACGCGCGCATCCGCCCACCGTCCTGATCGTCAGCGGCCTGTCCGGCTCGGGCAAGTCGGTGGCGCTGAAGACGCTGGAGGATCTGGACTACTACTGCGTGGACAACCTGCCCATCGAGCTGCTGCCGGCCTTCGTGCGCAGCCTGATGCGCGAGGACACGCTGCCGCAGAAGGTGGCGGTGGGCATCGACGTGCGCAACCGCCACAGCGACCTGAGCCGCTTGCCGCAATGGCGTGCGGCGGTGGTGGAACTGGGACTGGACGCGCGGCTGCTGTTCTTCGACTCGGTCGACGACGTGCTGCTGCGGCGCTTCGCCGACACCCGGCGCCGCCATCCGCTCAGCCATGGCGGACTGTCCCTGCCCGAGGCCATCGCCCAGGAGCGCGAGAAGACCCTGCCGCTGCGCGCCGAGGCCGATGTGCTGATCGACACCAGCCAGCTCAACGTGCACCAGCTGCGGCACCGCATCGTGGCCGAGTTCGCTTTCGGGCGCGGCGGGCTGACGCTGCTGTTCGAATCCTTCGCCTACCGCCGCGGGGTGCCGACCGAGGCCGACTTCGTGTTCGACGCGCGCGTGCTGCCCAATCCGCACTGGAACCCGGAACTGCGGCCCTTCACCGGCCGCGACCAGCCGGTGCGCGAGTACCTGGAAGCGCAGCCGCTGGTGATGAAGTACGTCGAGCAGGTCAGCACTTTCCTGGATACCTGGCTGCCGGGCCTGCGCGGGGAGACCCGCAGCTACGTCACCATCGCCTTCGGCTGCACCGGCGGCAAGCACCGCTCGGTGTTCCTGGCCGAGCGCATCGCGCTGCACGCCCGACAGCAGGGCTGGGAGGAAGTGGCGGTGTTTCACCGCGAGCAGGATTGAGGCAGGAACGCGTGGAGAGGAACGAGTGAAGGCGCCGACGCGGCGTCCTCTCAGGCGGGCACAGCCGCCTCCCAGCCATCGGCGCGTGTAACCGGCGAAACTGCAGTCGCTTTTGACCCCACTCGTTCCTCGTTCCTCTCCACTCGTTCCTCTGAAGCCGTTCCTCGATTACCCTGCCCCGATGGCCTGTGGCATTCTCCTGATCACTCATCCCGGCATCGGCACCTCGATCCTGGCGGCGGCGGCCGGCATGTTGCGGCCGATGCCGCTGAAGGCCGAAGCGTTCGAAGTGCCCTTCGATGCGGACCTGGCGGCCCTGCTGCCGCAGGCCTCGGCCGCGATGCGGCGGGTGGACAGTGGCGAGGGCGTGCTGGTGCTGACCGATCTCTATGGGTCCAGCCCCAGCAACCTGGCCGGGCAGCTGTCGCGGCTGGGCACGCCGGTGCGGCGCGTGTCGGCGCTGAGCCTGCCCATGCTGCTGCGGGTCATGAACTATCCAGAACAACTACTGTCCGAGCTGCCGGCCACCGCCGCGGCCGGCACCCGAAACGGAGCGATTGTCGACGATGCTTGAGCGCGAACTGGTGGTGTCCAACAAGCTGGGCCTGCATGCGCGTGCCACTGCCAAGCTCGTGCAGATCCTCGCGCCGTTCCGCTGCAACGTGACCATCGCCGCCAAGGGCCGCGAGGTGAACGCCAAGAGCATCATGGGCGTGATGCTGCTGGCCGCCGCCCAGGGCACGCCGGTCACCGTGCGCATCCACGGCGAGGACGAAGTGGCGGCGATGGAGGCCGTGGCCGGGCTGTTCGAGCGACGTTTCGACGAGGAAAGCTGATGCGGCGCCGGCTGCTGGGCCATGCGGCGTCCCGCGGCAGTGCGATGGGCCGTGCGCGAGTGCGCCTGCCGCACATCCTGGACGTGGAGGAGCAGCGCATCACCGCGGCCGAGGTCGACGCCGAGTTGGACCGCCTGCACGACGCCATCCACGCCACGCGCAAGGAGATGCAGGACCTGCGCCAGCGCCTGCATGGCGCACTGTCGCAGGAAGTGGGCGAATTCCTGGACCTGCACGCGCTGCTGCTGGACGACCCGGAGTTGCTGCAGGGCCTGGACGAGCTGATCCGGGTCAAGCGCTACGCCGCCGGCTTCGCCCTGCGCAAGCAGCGCGACCGCCTGGCCAAGGTGTTCCAGGCCATGGACGATCCCTACCTGCGGGCGCGCATGGACGACCTGGACCATGTGATCGGCCGCATCCATGCCCACCTCAACGACAAGGTGGCCGATCCGGAAGGGCTGGCGGGCGAGATCCTGGTCAGCGACAACGTCGCGCCCTCCGAGCTGGCCCAGCTGCAGACGCAGGGCGTGGTGGCCATCGTCACCGCCGCCGGCAGCCCGCTCTCGCACAGCGCCATCCTGGCCCGCAGCCTGCACATGCCGCTGGTGGTGGGCGCCGCGCACGTGCTGCAGAAGATCAACGATGGCGATGCGCTGATCGTCGATGGCGACAGCGGCCAGGTCGTGATCGACCCGGACGCCAAGGACCTGCTGGAGTTTCGCCAGCGCCTGAAGGATGCCGCGCGCGAGCAGCGCGAGCTGGGCCGCCTGCGCAGCAAGCCCAGCCGCACCGTCGATGGCGTGGACATCACCCTGTACGCCAATGCCGAATCGCGCGAGGACATCGCCCGCGCCCATGCGCTGGGCGCGGCCGGCGTGGGCCTGTACCGCACCGAGTTCCTGTTCCTGCGCAGCGATGGCCTGCCGGACGAGGAAACACAGTTCCGCGTCTACCGCGATGCGGTGCTGGGCATGAGCGGCCGCGCGGTCACTTTCCGCACGCTCGACCTGGGCGCGGACAAGGCCGACCGCGCCGGCCTGGCGGTGGCCAACGAGGACAACCCGGCGCTGGGCGTGCGCGGCGTGCGCCTGACCCTGGCCCATGCCGGCGTGTTCGACACCCAGCTGCGCGCGATCCTGCGCGCCTCCGGCTACGGGCCGGTGCGCATCCTGGTGCCGATGGTCAGCAGTCGCGAGGAGCTGATCAGCGTGCGCCGGCGCATCCGCAACGCCACCGTGGCCCTGCGCAAGGCCGGGCACGTGGTCGCCGAGAACATCCCGCTGGGCGCGATGATCGAGGTCCCGGCCGCGGCCATCGCCGTGGCCAGCTTCGCAGACACCGTGGATTTCCTGTCGGTGGGCACCAACGACCTGGTGCAGTACCTGCTGGCCGCCGATCGCAACAACGAAGCGCTGAGCACGCTGTACTCGCCGCTGCATCCGGGCGTGCTGCGGCTGTTGCGGCACGTGGTGCGCAGCGCGGCCGAGGCCGACACGCCGGTCGCGGTCTGCGGGGAGATCGCCGGCGATCCGCTGATGACGCCGCTGCTGCTGGCCCTGGGCATCACCGAGCTGAGCCTGCACCCGGCCACGCTGCTGGAGGTGCGGCGCTGCATCCGCGAGAGCGATCTCTCCGTCCTGGGCGCGCGCCTGGACACGTTGCTCAAGGCGCGGGACCGCGCCGGCATCGAGCGCTGGTTGACCGGGCGCGGCAAAGCCTGAAGGCCGGCTGCGTGGCGCCCTGAAACCCGCCTCCCCGCGTGGCGCGTGCGCACGCGGGGGTGGGCAGATCCAGATGGGCGACGGATAATGCGCGCCTGATCTGTCGCAACCCTGGAGCCTGGCGCTCCGCCCGGTGGCGGCGCCCCGCAGCCCGTATCCGGAGCCCGCGCATGGCCGAAGCCGTCCGACTCGACAAGACCGCACGCCAGCTGCGCATGTTGTCCGACGCGTTGGACAGCGGGCGCCTGGGCCCGGTGCGACGCCTGGTCAACACCCTGTCCCCGGCCGAGATCGGAAACCTGCTCGAGTCGCTGCCGCCGGGCAAGCGCGAGGTGGTTTGGGGCCTGGTGGACCCGGAGGACGACGGCGAAGTGCTGGTGCACGTCGGCGAGGAAGTGCGCGAAAGCCTGCTGGCGGACATGGACCCGGACGAGATCGTCGCGGCGGTCGAAGACCTGGACATCGACGACCTGGCCGACCTGGTGGAAGACCTGCCGGCCACGGTGATCGACGAAGTGCTCAAGTCGATGGACCGCGAGAACCGCGAGCGCCTGGAGCAGGTGCTGTCCTATCCGGAGGACAGCGCCGGCCGTCTGATGAACCCCGACGTGGTCACCGTGCGCGGCGACGTCAACGTCGACGTGGTGCTGCGCTACCTGCGCCTGCGCGGCGAGCTGCCCGACCACACCGACTACCTGTTCGTGGTGACCAAGCGCCACCAGTACCTGGGCCGGGTCTCGCTGGCCTCGCTGGTCACGCACGAGGATTCCACGCCAATCAACCGGCTGATCGACGACGAGCAGCCGGCCATCGACGTGGGCGAAGGCGCGCAGGAAGTGGCGCGGCAGTTCTCAGACCACGACTGGATCTCCGCGCCGGTGGTGGACGACAACAACATTCTGCTTGGTCGCATCACCATCGATGACGTGGTGGACATCATCCGCGACCAGGCCGAGCACCAGGCCATGAGTGCGGCCGGCCTGGATGAGGACGAGGACCTGTTCTCGCCGATCCGCCGCGCTTTCCGCCGGCGCATGCTGTGGCTGGGCGTGAACCTGTGCACGGCATTCATCGCCTCCTCGGTGGTCAGCCAGTTCGAAGGCACCATCGCCAAGCTGGTGGCGCTGGCCGCGCTGATGCCCATCGTCGCCGGCATGGGCGGCAACGCCGGCACCCAGGTACTGGCGCTGATGGTGCGCGGCCTGGCCCTGGGGCAGATCGGCGCGTCCAACGTCTACGTCCTGCTGCGCAAGGAACTGGGCGTGGCCCTGATCAACGGCCTGGTGCTGGGCACGCTGCTGGGCATCATCGTGCTGGTGTGGTTCCGCCAGCCAGGGCTGTCGCTGGTGATCGGCACCGCGCTGACGCTGAACATGCTCACCGCGGCCGCTGGCGGCGTGGCCGTGCCGCTGGCGCTCAAGCGCATGGGCTTCGACCCGGCCCTGGCCGGCAGCGTGATCCTGACCACGCTGACCGACGTGATGGGCTTCATGAGCTTCCTGGGCCTGGCGACCCTGATCCTGCTGTAGGCAACCAACGAAAGAACGCGGCTGTGACGAACGTGCTCGGCAAAGTGGTGCAGTGGAAGGACGGCAAGGGCTACGGCTTCATCCAGCCGCATGACGGCTCGGCGCGCCTGTTCTTCCATGCGCGCGATTACGACGATGGCGACAACGGCCGCCCGCGCGTGGGCGACTGGGTGCGCTTTGCGCCCGGACAGGATGCCAAGGGCCGCGCCAGCGCGGTGGCGGTGCGGCCAGCGGTGGCCCGGCGCGGGCATACCGCCATGCGCACACGCCGCTCCCGCCGCCTGGTCCACCGCCTGCCGCTGATCGGCTGGGTGGCGCTGCTGGGCTGGCTGGCCGGCTTTGCCTGGCTGCTGCACAGCGGGCGGCTGCCGCAGGCCGCGCTGGCCGTCGTCGTCATCGCCAGCCTGCTGGCCTGGATCGTCTATGCGCTGGACAAGCGCGCGGCCGGGCGCCGGCGCCGGCGCGTGCCGGAGAACACCTTGCACCTGCTGGAACTGCTCGGCGGCTGGCCCGGCGCGTTCCTGGCCCAGCGCATGCTGCATCACAAGAGCAGCAAGCGCGGCTACCAGTGGGTGTTCTGGGCGATCGGCGTGCTGCAGGCAGTTTTCGGATGGGTGTGGGCGCAGGGCGCGCTACCCCTTTCCTGAAGCGCCCTTTCGACTTACGGGCACGGGCTGCGCGCCGCCCCGCCGCGACCGGTCCAGTCCGAAGCGCGCGCCGCGCGCGGGGGCCTGGCCCTGGCGGAGGACACGACGCCTGCCTGGCCTCAGCCAGCAGCGGCGCTGAACCAATCACGGTGCGCCGCGCAGGTCCTGCACGATCTCACCGGTCGCCGCCGCTTCCTGCTCGTGTTCCGGATCGCGCCAGGGCTCCCGCAGCGATGCCGCCTGCCACGCCTGCATGGCCGCAAGCCCCAGCAGGCGCTCCTGATAGGCCTGCGAGGCGGGCGACAGGCTGGTGCCGTAGGTCTGGAAGCGGAAGGCCACCGGGCAAAAGAACGCATCCACCGCGCTGAAGGCCTCACCTGCCAGGAACGGACCACCGAAGGCCTCCAGGCCCTGCTGCCAGAGCGCATCGATCCGCGCGATGTCCCGGACCAGCGAAGACGAAGCGGCATGCGGGCGGATGCGCAGGCCCACGTTCATGGGATGCAGGCTGCGCAGCGCCTGGAAGCTCGAATGCATCTCCGCGCTTGCCGAACGCGACCACGCCCGCGCCTTCGCCTCCCCGGCCCAGACACCGCTGTGGCGCTCGGCCAGGTATTCGGTGATGGCCAGCGTGTCCCAGACGGTGATGTCGCCATCGACCAGGCACGGCACCTTGCCGGTGGGGGAAAACCGCGCGAAGGCATTGGCCGGGTCGGGGTCGTTGAAGGGGACCAGCGTTTCCTCGAACGCGATGTCCAGGGTCCGCATCAGCACCCAGGGGCGAAGCGACCAGGACGAGTAGTTCTTGTTGGCCAGATACAGGGTGTACATCGTGCGCTCCTTGAAGGTTCGACCATGGCGGCAGCCTCCTCGCAGGGCGTGACGCGGGGGCTGAACCAGTAGTGCACGAGCGCGGGCATCGGTAAAGCCCTGCGCCACGATCGCCGCCGATAAGCCACTAGAATCGCCGCACGTTTTCGTGGACCGCCCCATGCGCCTTTGGATCCTGAGCCTGCCCTTCCTGCTGTTGTTGGCCGGCTGCGCCAGCCAGCGGCTGCCGCCGGGCGCGGGGCATTTCATTGCGCGCAGCGTCAATGTCGGCGGCCAGCCGGTGCGCTATCGGGTGTTCGTGCCGGCCACCGCGCTGCTGGCCGCGGGGCCGCCGCCGGTGGTGCTGTTCCTGCACGGTTCGGGCGAACGCGGCAGCAACAACCGTTCGCAGACGCGCGCCGGCCTGGGGCCTTATCTGCGCGAGCATGCGATGACCTTCCCGGCGCTGGTGGTGTTTCCGCAGGTGCCCGACGATGAGGCCTGGACCGGCCGCAACATCGAGGTGGCGCTGGCGGCGCTGGACGCGGCCACCGCCGAGTTCGGCGGCGACCGCACCCGCACCTACGCCACCGGCATGTCCATGGGCGGCTACGGGACCTGGGAAGTGGCGCTGACCCAGCCGCATCGCTTCGCCGCCCTCGTGCCGGTCTGCGGCGCGGTGTACCCGCCTCCGGAAGAATCCCGCGACCTGCGCGTGACCCTGGTCGATGGCCAGGCCGACCCTTACACCAGCATCGCCCAGCGCCTGCGCCATGTGCCGGTGTGGATGTTCCATGGCGCCGAGGACGACGTGGTGCCCCCGCGCGACGACCAGCGCCTGTTCGCCGCCTTCCGCGCCAACGCCGGCACCGCGCGCTACACCGAGTACCCGGACGGCAACCACAACGCCTGGGACGACGCCTACGCCGACCCGCGGCTGTGGAGCTGGCTGTTCCGGCAGCACACGCCCTGAGGCTGAGGCGAGAAGCCAGGAACGAGTGGGGAGGAACGAGGAACGAGTCAATTCAAGAGCGGGCGCAACACGCCTTGCTCTGCCGTCACTCGTTCCTCGTTCCTCTTCACTCGTTCCTGCTCCACCGCCCCGCACAGGGGTGCAAGCCAGGCCGCACTCGCGCACAATCCGCCCAGCGAGGCGGCCCGGGGAACGCCGCCCCGCTCGGACGGCAGGCGCCTTTCGGCGCACACGGATGACGCTGGACACGACACAAGCGTCCTGTAACGGGGAACAACGACATCACCATGCGGCGGATCCTCGCGATGTGGGGCCTGCTCTGCTTCGCCGTCTGTGGCGTTGCCGGCGGCAGGCCCGGGCCTGCACCTGCGGCCATCGATCTGTCCGACCTGGGGGCGCCAAGCTTCACCAGCTTCGGCCCGCGCGATGGGCTGCCGCATGCGGTGCTGGTGGATGTGCTCACCGATCGGGAAGGCTTCGTCTGGGCGGCATCGCCCAACGGCCTGTACCGCTACGACGGCCGCCTGTGGAGCGCGCCCGAGGATCCGGTCATGCGCCGGGCGGTGGACAGCCTGTGGCTGGACCGCGATGGCGTGCTGTGGGCGGCGCTGCGCGATGCCGGCGTGGCCCATCTGCAGGCGGGCCGCTGGCAGGTGGAAGACCTGTCCACGGGGATGCCATCGCAGCAGGTCAGGCGTTTACAGGAGACCCTTGACGCGCAGGGACGCTGGCAGCTGCATGCGCTGACCTGGGACCGGGGCGTGATGACCCGCCGCCAGGGCCGCTGGCAGGCCGACGCGGACAACGCCAGCCTGCCGCCGGGCCCGGTGTTGTCCATGGCGCAGACCCGCCAGCTGGGCGCGCCACTGCGGCAATGGTTGGGCACCGGCAGCGAAGGCCTGTGGTATCGCGACGCCGGCACCACGGGCTGGCAGCGGATGCACATCGAAGGCATCGATGTGGCGCAGATCGAGTTCCTGCATGTGACCGGTGAGGGCGAGCACGAAGCCCTGTGGATCTCGGCCTTCGGCGTGGGCCTGCTGAAGCTGGATGCGCGCGGCCTCCAGCGCTGGCAGGCAGGCCCCGGCGCCCTGCCCACCAACGACCTGTACGACCTGGCCAGCACGCCCTCTACCGACGCCGATCCGGTGTTGTGGGTCTCCACCCGCGCCGGCCTGGTGCGGCTGCACGGCGAGCATCTGGAGGTCTTCGACCGACGCCACGGGCTGCCGGCCAATGCCGTGCGTGGGCTGCAGGTATGGACCAGCCCTGCGGGGAATCCGGTGCTGTGGCTGGCGACCGAATCGGGGATCGCCCGCACCGTGCTGGACGCCAGTGCCTGGTCCACCGCCTCGCTGATGGGCGCGCGCTCCACCGGCGTGTTCGCCGCGCTGGTCGAGCCCGATGGCCATGGCGGGGAGCGGCTATGGGTCGGGGCCAGCGAGGACGGCCTGGCGCTCTACCAGGGGCACCGCTGGCAGCGCTTCACTGCGCAATCCGGCGCCCTGCCCTTTCCGTCGGTCAGCCTGCTCAAGTTCACCCAGGACGGCGCTGGCCACCGCCAGCGCTGGCTTGGGCTGGGCAACGGCGACCTGCTGCGCATCCACGACGGCCCGCGCCTGGCGCGCGAGGCCACGCCGTGGCCGCGGGAGCCGGGCAACTCGGTCCTGGACGTCCTGGTGAGACAGGCCGAGGGTCAGGAGGAGCGCTGGGTCGGCACCCGCCAGAGCGGGCTGTACCGCTGGCGCAACGGACAGTGGACGCAGATCCAGCTGGAAGGCATCCAGGGGCAGTGGCGCATCGACCAACTGTTGAACCAGCGCGATGCCCAGGGGCACGACTGGCTCTGGGTCACCACCAACCAGGGCCTGTTGCGGTTCGACGGCCAGCACTGGCAGGTGCTGGGTCGCGAATCCGGCCTGCCCGACAGCAACCTGCTCGGCGCCACCCTGCTGGACGATGCCGCCGGCAGGCCGGTGCTGTGGCTGGGCAGTACCAGCGTCGGCGCGATCCGGATGGACGTCACCGATCCGGCCCATCCGCACGTCCTGGGCGATCGCCTGCCCCCCGCGCCGGATTCGACCGTCTACAGCGCGCTGCGCGACAGTCGTGGCCGCATCTACCTGTGCACCAACAACGGCGTGCAACGCCTGACGCCGCAGGGCGCCGGCTACCGCAGCCAGGTGTTCACCCGCCGCGAGGGCATGCTGCACGATGAGTGCAACACCCACGGCCAGAGCATCGATGCACAGGACCGCTACTGGGTGGGCACGCTGGGCGGCCTGACCGTGTACGACCCGCGCCATGAGACCCTGCCCACCGAGCCCAAGCCGCTGCGCCTGACCGCGCGATGGATCGATGGCCAGCGTGTTCCAGGCACCACCCTGCAGGTGCCGGCCGGCGCGCGCGAGGTGGACGTGGACTACGCGTTGCTGTCCTGGGACCGGGAATCGGAAAGCCGCTTCCGCAGCCAGCTGATCGGCGCGGAGGACCAGCCCGGCCCCTGGACGGCGCAGTCCCGGCGCAGCTTCTCCAACCTGCCGGCCGGCCGCTACCGGCTGCGCGTGGAAGCGCGCGACCACGCCGGCACGCCGAGCACGCCGCTGGAGGTGGACATTCACGTGCAAGGGCACTGGTGGCAGCACCCCTGGATCTGGGGCATGGCGGCCGTGGGCCTGGTGCTGGCCGGCTACGGGCTCTCCCTGCTGCGCACGCGACATCTGCGCGCGCGCCAGGCCGAGCTGGAGGCGCATGTGATCGAGCGCACCACCGCCCTGGCCGCGGCCAACCAACGCCTGGTGGAACTGTCCTACGTCGATTCGCTGACCGGCCTGGCCAATCGCCGCCAGCTCATGGAGCTGCTGGAAGCTCAGCCACGCCAGTCCTCGCCGCGGTCGCTGGCGCTGATCCTGATGGATGTGGATCACTTCAAGGCGCTCAACGATGCGCACGGCCACCTTGCCGGCGACCAGGCGCTGCGCCACCTGGCTGCCACCCTGCGCCACTGCGCCGACGATCAGGCCCTGGTGGCGCGCTACGGCGGCGAGGAGTTCGCCTGCGTGCTGCAGGACGCCAACCTCGGGCAGGCCCTGGCGATGGCCGAACGCATCCGTGCCGGGGTCGCCGCCAGTCGTTTTGCGTTCCCGGGCGAAACTGCGCCGGTTTGCGTGACCATCAGCGCGGGCGTGGCCGTCGCCGTGCTCGCGCGACAGGAGGACGTGGACGCCCTGCTGCGCTGCGCCGATGAGGCCCTGTACCAGGCCAAGCACGAGGGCCGCAACCGGGTGCGCGCGCAGGTCATGCCCGCAGCGGCAGGGGCAGCGAGCCCCGGGCCCGTCGCCGCAGCGCCTGAGCCGGATGGCCGATAAACGGCGCCCTCCCCCGGGTCAACCCGATCCCGCCCCAGCCGATACCCCCTGCATGTCAGGGACGTTGCGCGCATGAGCCAGCTCATCCAGACCCGGGTCGCGGAAGTCAGCGGCCGCATCAGCGCGGCCTGGCAGGCCGAGGCCGCCTGGACGCCGCGGTTCAACCAGGTCCTGGCCGCCGCCGCGCGCGAGGCGTGTCGCGACCTGCATGCGATCGATGCGGAAGAAGTCAGCCATCGCCTTGGGCTGGTGCTGCTGGACCTGGGCGCCATCACCCGCGCGCAGCTGCCATGCATCGGCGCGTTTCTCGGCTGAGCTTGCCGCAACGTGCGCTGCTTCACGGTCAGCTGACACCTGCCGTGTCATCACTGCAGCACCAACGCACGAGATGCACATGACGACCCTGCGCAATACCAAAGCCGTGCCGCCCACCACGTTCTACACCAAGCCCCGCGAAGACAAGCGCAGCGCCCAGCAGCAGCTGCAGGACCAGATCGAAGCCTTCGAAGCCTCCGGCGGGCGCATCGAGAAACTCGGCAACACCCCCCTTCGCAAGAACCACTGAAGCACCCGCGCAGCCACCGGCGGGAACCGTCCCCGTTGATCAGACGCCGACGATCGTGTCGGCGCCTTGGCCTTGACCAGTGCCGTCAGCGCGTCCTGACCGACGCGATGCGACGCGGCGCCTGATCGGTGGACGAGGCAGTGGCACGTGCGCGCGCCGTGGCGCCCTTGGACGTGGCCAGGCCGTGCTGCTGGATCATCGCCTCCAGCAGGTGCTCGCGGATCGGCCGACTCAGCAGGAACCCCTGCACCTCCGCGCATTCGTCTTCCACCAGGATGCGCAGCTGGCCGGCGGTCTCCACGCCCTCGGCCGTCACCGACAGGCCCAGCGCCTTGCCCATGGCCAGGATCGCCTTGACGATGTCGCGGCTGCCTTCGCGGTGTTCGATGTCGCTGATGAACTGGCGATCGATCTTGATCACATCGAAAGGGAACTGGCGCAGGTAGCTGAGCGAGGAGTAGCCGGTACCGAAGTCATCGATGGCCAGCTTGATCCCCAGCGCCTTGAGTTCGGCCAGCGCCTTGGCCGCACGCGTGGCGTCCTCCATCAGCACGCCTTCGGTAATTTCCACCTCCAGCTGCGCGGGCGAGGCGCCGGTGCGCCGTAGCACCTGGCGGATGCGCTCGATCAGCTTGCCGTCGCGAAACTGCACCGGCGAGACGTTGACCGACACGCCCATGTCCGGCCACCGCGCCGCGGCGCGGCAGGCCTCTTCCAGCACCCAGTCGCCCAGCGCGACGATCATGCCGTTGCGCTCGGCCAGCGGAATGAAGCGGTCCGGCCCCACCCGCCCCAGCTCCGGGTGCTGCCAGCGCACCAGCGCCTCGGCGCAACGGATGGCCTGCGAACTGGCGTCGAAGCGCGGCTGGAACTCCAGGTAGAACTCACCGGCGGCGATGCCGCGACGCATGTCCTGCGTCAGCTGGCGGTTGGCGTGAATGCGCTCGTTGATCTCCGCCCCGAAGAAACGGTAGCCGGCGCCGCCATGGCGCTTGACCTGGTACAGCGCGCTGTCCGCGGCACGCAGCAGGTCATCGGGTGTGGTGCCGTCGGACGGGGACAGCGCCACGCCGATGGACACCCCCACCACCAGGTCTCCCCCATCGTGGTGGATGGGCAGCGCCATCGCCTCCAGCACCTGGATGCAGTGCGCTTCGACTGCTTCCTCGCCCAGGTTCGGCGCGGCAATCACGAACTCATCGCCACTCACGCGCGCGACCATCTGGTCGGCCTTGAGCGTGCGGCGCAGGCGGTCGGCCACCTCGCCCAGCACACGGTCGCCGACATGATGGCCGTAGGTGTCGTTGATCGGCTTGAAGCCGTCCAGGTCCAGGTACATCACCGCCAGGCGCGCGCCAGGGCCCTGCAGCGAGCTGGTCATGAACGAGGCCAAGCGGGTACGGTTGGGCAGCGAGGTGGCCGAATCGTGCTGGGTCTGGCGCTGGGCATCCTCGAAGGCCTCGGCCATGGCCACATCGGCGGTCACGTCGGTGGCGAACTTGACGATCTTCCACAGCTTGCCCTTGAGGTCGAAGATCGGGTTGTAGGAGGCCTGCAGCCAGACCACGCGCCCGTCCTTGCCGACCCGGCGGTAGCGTCCGGCCAGGAAGTGCCCGGAACGCAAGGTGTCCCAGAATGCGGCGTACGTGCCGGACTCGCTCTCGCTGACATCCAGCAGCATGCGGTGATGCCGCCCCTGCAGTTCCTCCTGCGTGTAGCTCACTGCCTTGAGGAAGTTCGCATTGGCCTCGAGGATGCGACCGTCGGTGGAGAAGGTCACCACGCACTGCGACTTGTGGATGGCCTCGACCTGGCTTTGCAGGTCGGCCTGTCGCAGCCGCTGTTCGGTGACATCGGTGGCGTGCTTCACCACCCCCGTCGCGCGGCCCGCGGCGTCCAGGATCGGGCTGTAAGTGGCGCGCAACCAGACCTCGCGCCCATCGCGGCCCAGGCGCCTGTACTCGCCGCTCTGGTGCTCGCAATGCGCCAGGGCTTCCCAGAACGCGGCGTACTCCGGGCTCAGCGCGGTGGGCGGGTCGATGAACATGCTGTGGTGCTTGCCGCGCACATCCGGCAGGCGATAGCCCATCGCGTCGAGAAAGTTGTCGTTGGCGTCGAGGATCGTGCCGTCCAGCGTAAAGGAGATCACGCACTGCGTGGCATGGATCGCCGCCAACCGCCCCTGCTGCTCGGCCTGGCGCCGCTTTTCAGCGGTGACCACAGAGGCGAACTCGACCACCTTGGCCAGGCCACCGGCCAGATCGAAGATGGGGCTGTAGCTGGCCTGCAGCCAGACCTCCCGACCTTGCTTGTCGATGCAGCGGTACTGCCCGGACTGGTCGTGTCCGGCCTCCAGGGCACGCCAGAAGGCGGCGTACTCGGCACTGTGCGCATGGGCGGGCTCGACGAACAGGCGGTGGTGGCGGCCCACCGTCTCCTCCCGCGTATACCCCAGCGCGTCCAGCATCGCTTGGTTGGCATCGAGCACCACGCCGTGGCGGTCGAAGCTCATCACGCAGTGCGAGCGGTGCAGGGCCGCGACATGCCAGTGGTATTCGGCCTGCTGCAGCCGCTCGGCGGTGACATCCATCGCATAGACCACGACCCGCTGCACCTTGCCATCCGCGCCAGCCAGCGGCACATGCAGCGCGCGCAGCCAGATCTCGCGCCCATGCTTGCCGACGCGACGCACTTCACCGCCCAGGCACTGGCCGCTGGCGAGCTGTTGCCAGAAGCTGTCCTGCTCCGGGGCCTGTCTGGCCACTGCATCCAACAGCAGATCGTGATGGCGCCCCAGCAGTTCTTCGGCGGTGTAGCCGAACAGGTCCTGCGCACGAGCGTTGGCGCGCAGCAACGTGCCATCCAGCGCGAACTCGAGCACCACATTGGCTTTGCCAATGGCCTGCAGCTGACGGTGCGCATCGCTGGATCGCAACACGCGGTCGGTGATGTCCAGCGACATCTCCACGACCTGGTGCACCTGGTTGTGCCTGTTGAGCACCGGCGTATAGACGGCGTGGTACCAGCGCCGCTCGCCGGCGGCGTTGCCGCGCAGGAGCTCGGCAGTGAGGGACTGACCGCCGGCCAAGGTCTCCAGCACGGTCTGGAACGGGCGTTGGCCGCCTTCGCCGGCCAGCGTCCCCAGGTCCGGCAGGTGCCGGCCGATGACTTCATCCGGGCTCGCCCCGTGCGCGCGCAGGAACAGGGGATTGCAGCGGATCACCCGGCCCTGCAGATCCAGCACCAGGACGTTGAAGCTGCGGTTGAGGGCGAGGTGTTCCGGCACGGGCTCGGGCTGGCTGGTCGTTCCCAGCAAATCGGAGATGTAGGCATCGCCCTCGCCATGCGGATCGACAACGTGCAGCGATGGGGGCGGCAAGCTCATGCGGGGGATGACTCGGCAGCGGACAAAAGTGAGACACGGACTCACCCGTCAGCCAAGCCTTGGCCGCAGCATGTGATCCGTCCCCCTGTTCATCGGCCACGGCCCGGCGTTCTTGAGCCCGGGCATGACATTCAAACGTTACGGAACCTCACGATCCGTCACGCGCGGCGGTGCGGCGGCGCACTGGATTCGCCCGGTCCGCGGGGGAAGCGCGCCTGTGCGGCACGTGGATGCGATGCGCGCCTTGGCCCGCTATTGCTGGCCCATGACTTCGCCGCCATGGTCACGCGCTGGGCGCCGCCGCAATGGCCTTAGCGGCATGGAACGCAGTGAATGCGCTGGTTGGCAAGCAAGGGTTCGGCGCGCTCGACCCAGTCCACCGGGCCCAGGATGTCGGCCAGGACCACCAAGGCTGGGTCGCGTTTTTCCACCGCCAACCGACCCAATTGCACGTCGACCCCGCGCTCGGCCAGGGTCTCGACCAGGGTGGCCACACGTCCGATCAGTTCGGCGACCGTCGGCCGCAGTCCCTGGCCGGTATAGCTGAAGACGTAGCGATTCATCCCTCGCTCCACCGTTGCAATGGGCGCACACACTAGTGAGCGCAGATGCAAGACAGGTGACAGCCAAGGCATCGGCAGTTGAGGGTTCAGCGCCGTGAAATCGCGCTTCGGTTGCGCATCGCGATCTGGTCGCAGCGATCCGGCCCACACAATCGCGCGGCTGCGTACGGCTTGGACCAAAGCCCGGTCCCATCGTCCGGACGCGGCGGTTAAGCTGCCCGGCCGCCTTGCGCAAGGCGTCAGTAAACGCGAAGGAGACGCCAGATGATGGCTTGGAACCCCTATCCCGGTGTCGCATTGGCTGCACTGCTCTCGACCCTGGCCGGCTGCGCCACGCCCGCAGCTTCCCCGACACCACGGCAACCGCAGCTCACGCTGGAGATCACCGCACGCGAGGATGTGCCCGGCCAATGGGGCCAGGTAGGCCAGTACGAGCGCATCAGCGGCGTGGTGCATGGCGAGGTGGATCCCAAGGACCCGCGCAATGCGCTGATCCAGGATCTGGCGCTGGCCGACACCAACGCCCGTGGCATGGTCGCCTACGCTTCCGAGTTCTCCATGCTCAAGCCCAAGGACATGTCCAGGGCCAGCGGCACGCTGCGCGTGGACGCGCCCAATCGCGGCAACATCCTCACCACCATCGACCCCAGCTATGCGCCAGGCGATGCGGAATACCTGGAACGCGGCTGGGTGATGCTGTACCCGGCCTGGCAGGGCGACGTGCCCAAGAGCTCGCCGCGTCGGCTCACCCTGCAGGTGCCGCTGGCACATAACGCCGATGGCAGCAGCATCACCGGCGCCTATCGCGCCGAACTGGTGCCCGAGCGACCGACGCCGGCCATGGTCCTGCCCGGGGGCACCTTCAACAACGGCATGCTGCCGTATGCGCCGGTGAGCCTGGACACCCGTCAGCCCGGCAACACCCTGACCCGGCGACGCAACGAGGCTGACGCGCGCGAGCCGATCCCGGCAGGCGATTGGGCCTTCGCGCAGTGCTCCGAGCGCCAGCCCTTTCCCGGCACGCCGGATCCGGCCAGCCTCTGCCTGCGCGGCGGTTTCGACCCGGCCTATCTGTACGAGGTGGTCTATCAGGCCAAGGATCCGAAGGTGATGGGCGTTGGGCTGGCCGCCTTCCGCGACGTGGTGGATTTCTTCCATCATGCCGACCGCGACAGCCGCGGTGCGGCCAACCCGCTGGCCGGGCGCATGCGTCACGTGCTGGGCGAAGGCACTTCGCAGTCCGGCAACTTCCTCAAGACCTTCATGCACCTGGGGTTCAACCAGTCCCTGCGCGGTGGTCGCGTGTTCGATGGCATGTACGCGCAGGTGGCCGCGCGCCTGACCGGGATCAACACGCGCTTTGCCGTGGTCGGCAGCGGCGGCGGCCTGCGCACGGATCACACCGCTTTCGGCCACATGGCGCCGCGCGCGTTCGCGCCGGATTACGTCGATGGCCTGACCGGGCGCAAGGGCGGGTTGATGACGCGCTGCACCGCCACGCGGACCTGTCCGAAGTTCTTCCTGGGCCTGTCGGGCACCGAGTTCTGGCAGCTGCAGGGCGGACCGGTGCTGAGCAACAGCGATGGCACCCAGGACCTGCCCCAGCCCGATGCGCTGCGCATCTACTACTACAGCAGCACCCAACACGGTGGCCCCGGTGGCACCGAACACGTGGACTACCAACCGCAGCAGGATGCGTACCCGGGCGGCACGGTGGTGCAGTTCAACGACAGCTTCCGCGCCTTGTTCATCGCACTGGAAGACTGGGTGGTCCACGACCGCGCCCCGCCGGACAGCCGCATCCCGCGTATTGCCGATGGCACCCTGGTCGCGCCCGAGCAGATGACCTGGCCGGTCATGCGCGGGCTGCAGTGGCCGGTGCAGGGCGTGTCCACGCCGATCCCCGCCTTCGAAAACCGCGGCTGGATCAACCGCATGTCGGTGCTGGACTTCGGCCCGCGTTTCCAGCCCCAGGACGAATCGGGCATCGCCGACCTGCTGCCGCCCCGCGACACCGGCCGCGGCTTTGCCATGCGCGTGCCGCAGGTGGATGCCCGGACCGGCCTGACGCTGGCGGGCGTGCACAGCGTGGAGCGGCGCGTGCCGCTGGGCACCAGCATCGAGTTCAACTACGTCGCGCGGCCGGGCATCGTCGACCTGTCCAACCTGCGCGGCAGCTTCATTCCTTTCCACGCCACCGAGGCCGCGCGCAAGGCCGCCGGCGACACGCGGCCCTCGCTGGAATCGCTGTACGGCAACCAGCAGGGCTACGTGGAAGCGGTACGCAAGGCAGCCAACGACCTGGTCGCCGAGCGCTTCCTGTTGCCACGCGATGCGCAGCGGCTGATCGAGCAGGCGCAGGCGCGGAGGATCTTTCCGGCGCAGCAGTCGTCCGACTCACACTAACCCCGCGCAGGCGTGAATGCGGGATTCAGCGCGGCGGCGGCAAGGTCGGGCCTTCGTTCAGTGGAGGCCCGCATGACTTCGACGACCCGACGTTTAGTTCTCACCTCGGCTCTCGCGCTGGCGCTTGGCGCCTGCGCCCGGCAGGAATCGCCAGCGCCGGCGGACGCTGCCCCGCCGCCTCCGGTCGCGGTGGCCGAAGCGGCCCCCGCGATCCAGGACAGCAACCCGGCGGCGACGCCTCCTCCCACGCAAGCCGGTGCCGCCACGCCCCTGGAACTGGAAGGACTGGGCGACCTGCGCATCGGCCAGGCGCCGCCGGCCGGCTGGGCCGCGCGCGGTGCGCAGGAGAGCCCGGCCTGCAGCACGCTGTCCTCTGAGCAGCATCCCGGGGTCTACGCGATGGTGCTGGACGGCAAGGTTCAGCGCATCACGGTCGGCCAGCGCTCGCAGGTCAAGCTCATCGAGGGCATCGGCGTGGGCGCAAGCGAGGCCGATGTGGGCAAATGGTTCGCCGGCTTCCGCGAAACACCGCATGCCTACGAGGCAGCACCGGCGAAGTACCTCACCGCGCCCAACGCCGATTCGGGCGGTCCCGCGCTGCGTTTCGAGATCGGGCAGGACGGCAAGGTCAGCGCCATGCATGTCGGCACCATGCCGGCGCTGGGATTCGTCGAAGGCTGCAGCTGAGGACGGCGGTGCCGGCCGCGACGGGCCGGCACCGCGCTTTGGATCAGGGACAGAGCGCGACCGCCTGGGCGCGCTGATCGACCAGCACGACGGCCTGTTGCAGCGCATGGGCGCCGACCAGTAGCTCCGGATACTTGTCCGAGACCCGTACCTCCACATCGGACAGACGCAGGTCACCAACCTTGAATGGCCCTGCTACAGGGGCACGCTGCAGATCGAGCGTGCCGTTGGACAGCCCGCCCTGCCCCGCCGCCTCTAACGGCCGGTCCGCCACGCGGTCGTACAGCGCGCGCGGCAGCACGAAGCTCACATTGGCGCCTGTATCCAGGTTGCCCACAGCCTGCACCGCACCGATGGACACCGGCACGCGGAAGGCGCGTTGGTAAGGCAAGGCGCCGGACGCATCGCTGGACAGCATGCTGGCGCGGCTGAAGGACAGCCGTTTCCTTGGGAAATCGATGACCAGCAGCCCGTCGGCGAAGAACTCGCGGCCGAGGATGCCGGAAAACTTCGCATGCGCCGCGCTGCGGCTGGCGTAGTCGCGGGTGATGACCTCCATGTCGGTACGCACCAGCCCGCCCAACTGGATCGAGGCCAGCTGCACCGTCGTGGCGGTGGCGGTGCTGACGCCATCGGAATTGTCTGCCTTCCCCAGCACCGGCAAAGCCAACGCCTGGACCAGGCTGCTGTCGGCGCGTCCCATCCCGCTGGCACCGGTATCCACCGCGAACCGGAACGGGCCCTGCCCGTTGACGCGCACGGGCACGTAGATCCGGCCATCCACGGTGTCGAACGAAACGTGCACCAGCGGGTCTTGCAGGTCCTTGACGAGCGCACAGGCGGGCGACGGTGCCCGCGCGTTGGCGCCGCCTGCCACGGTGGCCAGTAACAGGAGGCCAAGGCCCGCAGCGGCTTGCGCCCATCGGCGGTCGCGACTGCGCCGCGTGCCCACCCAAGGTGACAGTGTGCTTTTCCAGACCATCGAACGCTCCCTTTGATGATAACCAAGCCGCACCGCGCGGCACGCCAATCTACGGGCGCGGGCATCGGCAACGGGGCTCGGTCCGACCGAAGCGCGCTGGGGGCGACGGAACCGCTGGAATGCGAGGCGAGTCGGGGTGACGGCCCAGGCGCCCGCACCTTCCCGGCATTTGTGCGGGCTCCCGATACCGGCCAAAGAACATGGCGGGAGACCCCTGTCGGCGCCGTTGCCTCTCACCCAGTGGCGCCGATAGAAATCTCGAACAGCTTCGAAAGCATCCTGTGGGAGCGGCTCTACGTGGCCCCGGGCCATCAGCCGCGAAAGGGCCTTCCCGATAAAGCCCCTTCGCGGCTGATGACCTGAGGCCAGTTAGAACCGCTCCCACGGCGCAATGCGAATGGCTCGATTGTGTCCAAGGAAGATGAGTCGAAGTTCCCTTTGCCCTGAGCCGGCGTTGCGATCGTCCTGGTCGGTGTGAGGGCAGCATCTTCGAGTGCGCCACCCGCGCAACCGCGTAGTCGGAAACCTCAAGTTTCGATGCCTATCCCCGCGTCATTCCAAAGCACAGCGCGCCGCGGACACCGCACTACCCCGACCTACGCGCACCGCAGGCATCATCTCTGCGGACATGCGGCGCTCATCCGGGACGAACGCTGTGGGTCTACAATCCGCGCCCCATTCCATGGCCGGCATGTCACCGCGACAGGCCGGCCGCCAGTTCCGAATTCCCCGATGAAGTTGCTTGCCCAGTGTGTGGTGCTCTATGCGCGTTGCCTCTGCGAAGTGCAGCCGCTGTTGGCCCCGCTGCGTGCGGCGACCAATGTCCAAGGCGCATCGCAGCTGATCCGGTTCCAGCGCTGCGCCGCCGATGCGGACTTGTACTTGGCCAGCCTGGACCGCGCCATCGCTAGCCTGCCCGAGCTGCAGCGCGGACTGCTGCGGCAGGCGATCCGCCAGGCCTGGCGCCCGACCCTGGCCGGCAGCGCGGCGGCCGATCGGGTCGGCGAGTGCCTGCTGTCCGGCGCTGCGCTCTCGCTCATGCCTGCAGGCGAGGGCGACGCACCGCCCTGGCAGGACAGCACCCTGGCCGCAATCGCCCTGCGCAGCCTGCGCTACGTGCTGCAGATGACCGAGACGCTGCCTGACATCAGCGCGGGTGCCGCGCTGCCCGGGTTCTCCAGCCAGCAGCATGCGGCGGCCTGGGGCCTGACGACGCTGCTGGAGGAACAGCAGGCCGCGCTCTGGGACGCGATGGAGAAGATCACTCCCGCCGATGCCGCACTGCTGGCCCAAGCCGCGCAGGCGCAACTGGCCCAGGCGGTGGCCGGCAGTCAGGATGCGGAGATGCTGGCCTACTTCGCCAGCGGCGTGTTCGCCGAGCGCGTCCACGCCTGAGGCTCGCGCGCCGCTGCCTGCGCGCCGCTTATGCCGTGGTGTCCTGCGGCATCACGTACAGGCCCTGCTGGTGACGCTTGGCGTGGCGCTTGGCGCTGGCCGCCAGCGAGGCGATCTGCTCGGCGCCGGTGAATCGGCCCACGCCAGCGCACACGACCCCGATGGCCAGGGTGGTCAACGCGAAGGTGGTGAAACGGCCGGCGCGGTCCTCGCCTTCGAACGCCCCGCGCGCCAGGTCCTGCGGCTCGAACAGCGCCTGGGCCGAGGCATTGAATTCGGCGACGATGCGCTGGCAGCGCGCCTCCCAGTCCTCGCTCTGCAGCAGCACCACGAAATCGTCGCCGCCGACATGGCCGACGAAATCCCACTGCGGATCGGCATGGCGCAGCAGCGTGGAGGCCACCAGCTGGATCATGCGGTCGCCGCGGAAATAGCCGTACTGATCGTTGTAGGGCTTGAAGCTGTTGAGGTCGCAGTAGGCCGCGGCAAAGCGCTGCCGGCCCTCCAGCAGCCGGGTGATGTGCTCGGTGATGGGGATGTTGCCGGGCAGCAGCGTCAGTGGATTGGCGTAACGGGCCGCCTCGATGCGCAGTTCGGTGACCCGCCGCACCAGCGCCTCGGAGGCGCCTACGCCGCGGTACCGCCCCTGCTCGGTGATGATGAAGCCATCGGACAGGTAGCGCTGGTCCTCGCCCAGCAGGATCTGCGACATCTCATCGATGCTCTGTCCCACGTCGCATACCACCGGCGAGGCATGCATGTGCAGCACGCAGGGCTTCTTGCCGGTCAGCTCGCGGGCGAACGGCGCGGCCATGCGCTCGTTGAACACACGCCGGTTGAGCAAACCCAGCGGCTTGCCCTGCGCATCGACCACCGGCAGCGCCGGCAACTGCGGGTTGGCGCGGAAGATCTGCTCGGCGTCCAGGTTGGTGGCCAGGCTGGAGATGGAGGGCGCCTCGATCAAAAGATGCGCCGCATTGATGCGGCGATAGCCCGACGGACGCGTCTCCCGCGGGGGCACCGGCAGGCGCGCGCGACTGGACTGGAACACGCCCTCGGGTACCTCCTGCGCGACGGTGAAGCTGGGCCGTCCCAGCAGGTAGCCCTGCGCGAAGGCGATGCCCAAGTCTTGGACGATGCGCAGGTCCTCAGGGCGCTCCACGCCTTCGGCAATCAGCTCGGTCCCCAGGCTCTCGGCCACCGACACCAGCGCCTTGACGATGCTCAAGCGCCCCTGACTGTCGGCGATGTGGTGGATCAGGTACTTGTCCAGCTTGACGAACTCCGGCGCCAGCTCGTGCCAGAGCTCGAAGTTGGAATGGCCATTGCCGAAATCGTCCAGCGCGATGCGCACACCGGCCGCGCGCAGGAAGCCCAGCGCGTGGGCCAGCTCGCCGGCGTTCTCGACGATGTCGCGCTCGGTGATCTCGATGACGAAGCGCCCCAGGTCATGGCCCGAGCGCTGCAGCGTCTCCAGCACCTGCTGCGGGCGCAGTGTGCTCTGCAGGATGGCGTGCGCCGACAGATTGACCAGCAGGCGCCCACCCGTGGAGAAATCGAACTGGGCGGCCGCCTGGCGCGCGGCCAGCACCTCCACTTCGCCCAGGCGCCCATCGCGGCGCGCCTGGTCCAGCACACGTAGCGGCGACGCCCCATCTTGCGGGCGCATCAGCGCCTCGTGCGCGACCACCCGCTGCGTGCTCAGCCGCACAACGGGCTGGAAAGCCATCTGGAACTGCCAGGGCGAGCCCGACGGCATCGCCGGGGCGGACGCCTCCATCGCGTCGTGGAGGCCCTGCGTCGACGACGGCTCAGCGGCGGGTCTTGCGTTTGGCATCTTGCATCCGATCAAACATGGGCGCCGCTTCGATCCACCGCAGGTGCGGGCGAACGCGCACGAAGGACGCGCCTGGAATCTAGGACGGGCGTGGGCGAGTGAACGACCTGATCGGGGGAGGAATCACAGGCTTGGTGGCATCCTGCCTCCACAGCGCCTCCTGGCACCGCGCGATTACAGCGTTGCCGCATGACAGCAGAAAGACACGCAACGCCGACACGCCCCACCTGCTCGGCTCGCCCGGCTTCCAGCGAAAAGTCTGGACACAACGCCCAGGCCGCAGGCCCGGCTCAAGCCCGGATGGAACGACCCTACAGATGGCGCGCACGGAGGTATCAAAACCGGGGTCAGAGTGCAGTTTCCCAGCCGACTCAGGGGCCGGCGCAGCCCCTGCGGAAGCGAAAGTGCACTCTGACCCCGCTTCGGTGATTGGTTCGACACCGCGCGACCCGCACGCGCCGAGAAATAAGCTGAGCGGATGCCCTAGCTATAGCCGGGGTCAGTATAGCCGGGGTCAGAGTCTAGTTCTTGGCTCACTGCTCGCAGCACATGACGCGGGCGTTCCTGGTGCGAAAAAGTGCACTCTGACCCCGGTTTTGGCTTGACGCTAGCCGCCGACGTCGACGCTGTTGTTGCTGCGATCCGCGTCCGGCAGCTTGTGGTCTGGATCGATGCTGACCTTGAGCAGTTTCTTGGTGGTCGGGAAGGTCAACTCCGGGGTGCTGCGCTGGATCCAGGTTTCCACGGGCAGGCGGCGGTCCTCATGCGTGCCATCGGCGTAGTCCAGGCGCACGGTGGCTGGCATCACCAGCTTCTGCCTGGCCACCAAGGCCACGGTCACGCCCTTGGCCGGGTCGCCCTCGACGTACCGGGCCGAGGTCACGCCCAGGTCCAGCTGCCAATTGTTGAAGTACCAGCCGCGCCACCACCATGCCAGGTCTTCGCCCGCCTCGCTTTCCATGAAACGGAAAAAGTCCGATGGCGTCGGGTGCCGGTAGGCCCAGGTGGCGATGTACTTGCGGAACGCCGGGTCGAAGCGTTCCGGCCCCAGGATCTGCTCGCGCAGCAGCACCAGGCCCAGGGCGCCCTTGAAGTAGGTCACCGGGTGGCGGTACTTCTCGGCCGTGGCATCGGCGATGTCCATCAGCGTCGGCGCGTTGGCATCGGCCAGGGTGGGCAGGATCTCCTCGACCGGGTTCCCCCCCTTGGGGGCGTACTCGCTGTCGCGCTTCGGCGCGTACTCGCCGTGGTTGAACGCATCGGATGCATAGACATCGATGAAGGTGTTGAAGCCCTCGTCCATGAACGCGTGCCGGCGCTCGTTGTTGCCCACGATCATCGGAAACCAGGTGTGGCCGATCTCGTGCGCAGTGATCCAGAACAGCACGTCCTTGTCGTCCTCGTAGCCGTCGAACACGATGCCCGGGTATTCCATGCCGGCACCATGCCCGCCCAGGTTCACCGCCGCCGGCCAGGGATAGGGATACCACCGCGAGAAGTGTTCGATGGCGCCCTTCACGTACTCGGTCGAGCGGTTCCACTTGTCCGCGCCCACACCTTCGACCGGATACACCGACATGGCCAGCGAGGTCTTGCCATCGGGCAGGTTGATGCGCGCGGCGTCCCAGACGAAGGCCGGCGATGCGGCAAAGGCGACATCGCGGGTGTGCTCCATGTGGAAGCGCCAGGTCTGGGTGCCGCTGCGCGTGGGCCGGCTGGCCGGGTCGGTGACTTCGGCCGGCGTGCGGATGAGCACGGTGCGGTCGCTGCCGGCGGCCTGCTTCAGCCGCTGCTGCTGTGTGGCGGTCAGCACCTGCGCGCCATTGACCAACTCGCCCGAACCGGCCACCAGGTAGTCCCAAGGCACGGTCACCGCGTAATCGAAGCTTCCGTACTCCAGGTAGAACTCCGCGCCCAGGTAGGGCTGGGTATCCCAGCCGCGCAGGTCGTCGTAGACCGCCATGCGCGGATACCACTGCGCGATCTCGTAGATGTCGCCGTGCTTGGTCGGCGTCACCGCGGTGCGCCCGCCCCAGGTGCCGGGCACGGTGTAGCGGTAGTCGACGTGCAGCTTGAGCTGCTGGCCCTTGCCTGCCAGCGCCCGCGGCAGGTCCACGCGCATGCGTGTGTCATCGATCAGGTAATTCACTTGCTGCGGCTTGCCGCCGCCTTGCGAGACCGAAACGCGCGCGATCTGGTAACCCTCGGTGGTGTTCTTGCGCCGCCAGGGCATCGCCGCACCGGCGCGCGAGTCGGCGCGGTAGAGGTTCTGGTCCATCTGCAGCCACAGCACGTCCAGCGCATCAGGACTGTTGTTGGTGTAGGTGATGACCTCCTGCCCGTGCAGCGTGTGCGTGGCCGGGTCGATCGTGGCCTGCAGGTCGTAGTCGGCCCGGTTCTGCCAGAACAGCGGGCCGGGCTTGCCGGCGCTACCGCGCACGGCCGTGGCCGGGGTCGGCAACTGCAGCGGGGCGAAGGCCTCCAACGGGTCGAAACCGACAGACGACGCCGGCGGCGAGGCGGCCTGGGCAGCAGGCAGGCAGGCGGTGGCGGCCAGCCACAGCGGGGCAAGAAACAGGCGAGGGACGCGTGCGGACACGGCGCGGCTCCAACGGTGGGGGGGCCACCGGTTTAGCATCCTGACAATTCTGAAAGGAGGGCCAGAGGTCACGCCCGGCTCGGGGTCCTGGACGGTGCGCTGGAAAGCCTTTCCGTCACCGGACTGCCCAGTAGGGCTTGGCATGGAGCCGCTTCCGCTGACGTATCTCTGCCGCAGGCATCGCAGCCCCTGGCCAAGGCAACGCCCCCACCGCGATCTGCCCGTCCCCATGAAAGATACGGTCCGAGACTGGGTCGATTGCCGCTGACTCCAGGAGGGCGTATTGTATTTTGCACTACAGGCGCACATCCCACAAGAGCCACTCCCATGTCCCGCACTCCCGAACGCAAGGACCATCCACTTTCGATGCGGCTGCCTGAGGCCGACATCGCCATCATTGACCGCGCCGCGGCCCTGCGTGGACGTTCGCGGACCGATTTCGTCCGGGAGGCTGCCGTGCGCGCCGCCGAGGAGGTCATGATGGAAACGCTGCCTGTCCGGATGAGTCAGGAGGGGTTCGACGCATTCATCCAGGCCCTGTCCGGCCCGGCAACTGCGGTGCCCGCGATGGTCGAGGTACTGCGGCGACCTGCGCCTTGGGAGCAGGGTGGCGGCGACGTCGGGCACTGAGAGGTGAGGCTTTCCGGGCCTGAGCCCCTCACCGCCTCCCACGACCTGGCGGGGTTCTCGTGCGGCAAGCCGGGGTTGGACCGCTGGCTGAAGACTCGCGCGCTCTCCAACCAGAACAAGGGCTTCACGGCGGTGATGGTGGTCCACGAGGACAACCGGGTAGTCGGTTATTACGGTCTTGCGCCTACCGCCATCGTACCCGGGCAGCTGCCGCGCTCGATCCGGACAGGGCAGCCGCCCGATCCCGTGCCCTGCCTGCTACTGGGGCAGCTTGCGACCGATGGACGCTGGAAGGCACGAGGGATCGGCACTGGGCTGCTCAAGCACGCATTGCAGCGCTGCGTGGTGGCGGCCTCGCTGGTCGGCGGCAGGGCGCTGGTGGTCAACGCAGTCGACGCCGAAGCAGCGGCGTTCTGGAGCCGGCGCGGTTTCATCGCGACCAAGGACGATCCATGGGTCCTGTTCCGCTCGCTCGCCGACATCGCAGCCTCGCTCGATCAGGCCCGACGGTGAAGCCAGCGCAGCGGCCGACGCTTGCCCTGCGATGACAGTGAGGCGGTTGAGGAACGAGTGGAGAGGAACGAGGAACGAGTGAGAGCAACCCACTGGCTGGCAATCGTTCCTCGTTTTTCACTTCTCCCGCTGGGTTCTCATTGGAGATGGCGGCCCCAGGCAGTCGAGCACGTCAAAGCGGGCAGCGGTCCCGGCAAACCAGTGCCACGTGAAAAGCGACCACGCCGCCCTCACTCGTTCCTCTCCGCTCGTTCCTCGTTCCTCGTTCCTGATTCCCCCTACCCCAGCAGCATCTCCAGCACCGCCATCCGGATGGCCACGCCATTGCTCACCTGGCGCAGCACCAGCGACTGCGGGCCGTCGGCGACCTCGTCGGTGATTTCCACGCCACGGTTGATCGGGCCGGGGTGCATCACCACCGCATCGGCGGCGGCACGTCGCAGGCGCGCGGCGGTCAGCCCGTAGTGGCGGTGGTAGTCCTCCAGCGAGCTGACCAGGCCCTCCTCCATGCGCTCGCGCTGCAGGCGCAGCATCATCACCACGTCGGCGCCCTCGAGCATGGCGTCGAAGTCCTCGCCCACCTGGCAGCCGGCCAGGGTGTCATCCTCGGGCAGCAGCGAGGCCGGGCCGCAGACACGGATGTCGCCCGCGCCCATGGTGCGCAGCGCGTGCAGGTCCGAGCGCGCCACCCGCGAGTGCTTCACATCGCCGGTGATCAGGATCTTGAGCTTGGAAAAATCCGGTCCCTTGGCCTGGCGGATGGTCAGCACGTCCAGCAAGCCCTGGGTGGGGTGCCCGCTGCGGCCATCGCCGGCGTTGATCACCGAGGTGCCCTCGCCCGCCTCGCCAGCCAGCTGCGCGACCGCGCCATCCTCGGCATGGCGCACGATGAAGCCGCGCACGCCCATGGCCTCCAGGTTGCGCAGCGTGTCGCGCGCGGTCTCGCCCTTGCGGGTGGAGGAAGTGGAGGCATCGAAATTCAGCACGTCCGCGCCCAGGCGTTGGGCGGCGATGTGGAAGGAGCTGCGGGTGCGCGTGGAGGGCTCGAAGAACAGCGTGCACACCGTGCCGCCGTTGAGGTCGGAACGGCGCTGCGTGCGCCCCATCGCGGTGTCGCGGATCTGCCCGGCACGATCCATCAGGCGGCAGAGGATCTCTTTCGGCAACCCGTCCAGGGTCAGCAGGTGGCGCAGGCGTCCGTCGGAATCGAGCTGTTCGGTCATGGTGCGAAAGGTCTGCAGGGAGTCAGGTCAGGGGAGTGGCGTCGTCGGGCGCGGCCAGCCAGCGCTCCACGATCACCGCGGCGGCCACCGCATCCAGCGCGGCCGCATCGCGGCGACGCTTGCGCCCGGCGGCCCGGTCCACGGCGAAACGCTCGGCCGCCTCGATGGAGCTGGCGCGCTCGTCGATCAACACCACCGGCAGCTTGTAGCGCTGCTGCAATTGGCGGGCGAAGGCGTGGGCGCGCTTGCGGTTGGGCTGGTCGCCGCCGTCCAGGGTCATGGGGTCGCCCACCACCAGTCCGTCCGGGCGCCATTCCTCGCGCAGCTTGTCCAGCGCGCTCCAGTCCGGGCCATTGGCATGCACATCGACCACGGCCAGCGCGCGTGCGCCCACGCCGTAGGCGCTGGCCACGGCCACGCCGATGCGCTTGTTGCCCACATCGAACCCCAGCACGGTGCCGTCCACCTTCATGGCTTTACCCCACGCCAGCACCGACAGGTCCGCGCCAGGCCCCCGCCAGCGTCGCCGCGACCGCTTCGCGCGTGCGCGCCTGGCCTCATGCGTGGCCGCTGTAGTCGGTCATCAGGCTCAGGTCCACGCCGATGCGGCCGGCGGCGGCCTGCCAGCGCCGCTCCAGCGGCGTGTCGAACAACAGCTCGGCATCGGCCGGGGCGGTCAGCCAGCTGTTCTCGCCCAGCTCGTATTCCAGCTGCCCCGCGCCCCAGCCCGCGCAGCCCAGGGCGACGATGGCGTTGGCCGGCCCGTGGCCGGCGGCCATGGCCTCGAGGATGTCGCGCGAGGTGGTCAGGTAGAGGTTCTCGCCGATCTCCAGGGTGGAGTCCCACTGCGTGGGGCCCTCGTGCACCACGAAGCCGCGCTCGGGGTGCACCGGCCCGCCCTGCAGCACGGCGCGCGCGCGCAAGACCTCATCGCCGGTATGCAGCTCCATCTGGTCCAGCATCTCGCCCAGGGTGAAATCCGAAGGCCGGTTGATCACCAGGCCCATCGCGCCATCGGCATCGTGCTGGCAGATCAGGGCCACCGAGCGGGCGAAGTTGGGGTCGCTCAGCGCCGGCAAGGCGATCAGGACCTGCTTGGCGAGCGGGGCGGAATCGAGATTCATGTGCCGTATTCTAGAGCGTGTGCTGGATGAGGTGGGTTGGTCGTCGCCTCGAAGTCCAGCACACGCGCTCGCCCTCACCCGTGAAACCCGACGCCATGAGCAGCTACTGCGACTTCGCCCCCGGCCACCCGGTGCACGGTGCCTACCACGATACCGAGTACGGCTTCCCGCAGCGGAAGGAATCGGTGCTGTTCGAGCGCCTGCTGCTGGAGATCAACCAGGCCGGCCTGTCCTGGGAGACCATCCTGAGGAAGCGCGACGGGTTCCGCCGGGCCTATTCGGCATTCGACGTCGATGCCGTCGCCGCCTATGGCCAGGCCGATCGCGACCGGCTCATGGCCGACGCCGGGATCATCCGCAACCGGCTCAAGATCGAGGCGGCCATCCATAACGCCCAGGTCATCCAGGGCCTGCGCGCCTCCCACGGCGGCTTTGCCGCGTGGCTGGACGCCCACCATCCGCTGGACAAGGCCGGCTGGGTGAAGCTGTTCAAGAAGACCTTCCGCTTCACCGGGGGCGAGATCACCGGCGAGTTCCTGATGAGCCTGGGCTACCTGCCGGGCGCGCATCACGCCGACTGCCCGGTGTACACGCGCCTGCTGGCCATGGCCCCGCCATGGCGGGGCGGCGGCTGAGCGCGGAGATGGTGCGCGGTTGAGGGCTCGGCGTGACGGTCACGCCTGCGCCCACGAGCCCGCAGCGTGGGGAGCCTGCTCTGCCGGACCGGCCTCGCTGACTGGCACGCTTCCGGCGTGGGCAAGCCGGACCTCCTTCCACCCGGACCGGGATGGTGCCGGTGCCTCTGGCCGGCGGCATGCGCAGGACGCGTGCGCCGGAAGGCAGGCCGTCTGTGCCCGCCCATCATCCCGGAGGCTGCGTTCACGCATCGCTTCGACACCTCCGAAAGCCATGCGCGGCTCGGCACTGGCCTTGCTCGCCAGTGCAACGCTCTCCCGCGCGCGGCGCCTCAGATCCGCTGCATTGCGCGGGGTGCGGGTGTCGGGTGCGTGAGGCAAATTTTTCCTGGCCGGGACAGGGCCCACGGACGAGCGCGTGTGACGCCATAGATCGGACGGCCTGACAGGAAGGCGCAGCCCCATTCGCCGGAGCGAAGTCTCAAGGCTGCCACCAGGCAGCGATCCAAGCCTGCCCGGGAATCTGTCATCCATACCACCAGCAGCCTCGCCCTGCCGCGCCCAGCACCTGCCGATGACAGCGGCTTACAGGGCCGCCCGCACGCTATGACCATGTCCATCCGCATCGGCATTTCCGGCTGGCGCTACCCGCGGTGGCGCGGCCGCTTCTATCCGCAGGGGCTGCCGCAGCGCGCGGAGCTCGAATACGCCTCACGCTGCTTCCCCAGCATCGAGCTCAACGGCTCGTTCTACTCGCTGCAACGTCCGCAGAGCTGGCAGGCCTGGCACGACGCCACCCCGGCGCGCTTTGTGTTCGCGGTGAAGGGCCCGCGCTTCATCACCCATACCAAGCGGCTGCGCGACTGCGGCACGCCTTTGGCGAACTTCTTCGCCTCCGGCCTGCTCGCCCTGGGCCCGAAACTCGGCCCCCTGCTCTGGCAACTGCCGCCGACGTTGAAGTTCGACGCCGCGCTATTGGAGGAATTCCTTGCGCTGCTGCCGCGTAACGTCGAACAGGCAGCCGCGCTGGCCAGGCGCCGCGACACTGCGTTGATGCGCGGTCGCAGCGTCCTGGCGGCTGAGGGCCGGCGGCGGATCCGCCACGCCCTGGAGGTGCGTCACGACAGCTTTCTCGATGCGAAATTCATCGCGCTGCTGCGGCGCCACCGGGTCGGGCTGGTGGTGGCCGATGCGGCCAGCCGCTATCCGCTGATGGAGGACGTGACGGCGGACTTCGTTTATCTGCGCCTGCACGGCGATGCCGAGCTGTATGCCAGCGGCTATGGCGACGCGGCGCTGGCGCGGTGGGCGCGCAAGATCACGCGATGGGCCGAAGGCGGCGAGCCGGACGATGCCGCGCGGCATGCCCCCAAGGCCCCTGCGCGCGCCCGGCGGGACGTGTATTGCTACTTCGACAACGACATGAAGGTACACGCGCCCTTCGATGCGGCCGGATTGATGGAACGCCTCGGGCAGCGGCCCATGCGTCCTACCGACTTGGCGACGAGATCCTAGGGCGCTGCCCGGCCTGTTGCGATCACTCAAAGGCTAGTTTCGAAAAGACCCGTCAGGAGCAAAGCGTGGCAGCCAGTCGTGGGAGCGGATTTTGTGGGAGCGGCTTCAGCCGCGAAGTGGACTTCCCAGGAATGCCCCTTCGCGGCTGAAGCCGCTCCCACAAGAATCCGCCTCCACCAAGCCGCCGGTGCGAGACAAGTTTTCATGAGGTCGCTTGCAACCCGGCCCCTGCAGCCTTGCTCAAACACCCATGTAGCGATGCGGGCGATGGTTGAACATCAGCACCAGGCTCAACATCAGCGCGCCCAGCGCCGAGTACAGCACCTTGGAAGGCGCCAGGGTGAAACACGCCACGCACATCAGCGCCGCGTCGAAGCTCATCTGCACCTTGCCCGCGCTGATGCCGCGCGTGCGCTGCAGGTACACCGCCAGGATGCCGACACCGCCCAGGCTGGCGTGGTGGCGGATGAAGAACAGGATGCCCAACCCCACCAGCGCCCCGCCGACCACGGCCGAGTACAGCGAGGCCATGTGACCGTAGTCGGCCCAGCGCGGCAGCAGGTCGGTCAGCACGCCGCAGGCGCCCACGGCGGCGAAGGTCTTGAGCGTGAACTCCCAGCCCATGCGCCGCACCGACAGCCAGTAGAACGGCAGGTTGACCAGCACGAACATCAGGCCGAAGTTCCAGCCGAAGGCGTAATGCGTCAGGAAGGCCACCCCCGCCATGCCGCCGATCATCAGCCCGCCCTTGGCGAACACCGCCAATCCCATGGACGCCACCAGCGTGGCCAGCACCATGCCTTGCACGTCCTCGGCGATAGAGTGGTGGAAGGCGCGATCGTCGACCCCAGTGCCTTCCGAGTCCGGCGCCGGCGTCAGCGGACCAGAGGTCACCACCACGCCCGGCGGCGAGTGGTCGGCACCGCCGTCGTCCAGGCCGATTTCCGGCGCAGGCACGCCCGGGGAGGAATCTTCGGTAGGCGTTCGGGAAGTCGGCACGGCGGCGGCAGGCGTTGGGGGCGCGGGCATTCTACCGGCCGCCCCACGCGTCAGTCACAACTGAAACCGAATCGACGCCCGTAAACCGCTCAGGTCCAACGAAAACGGCCGCCCAAAGGGCGGCCGCGAATCGGGCTGGCGCAACGGCGCGCTCAACGCACCTCGGCCACTTCCACCCCATCCAGGCCCTGGGCCAGGGTCTTGGCATCGCCGCCCTGGGCCAGCTTGATGCGCAGGCGCACCTCGTTCTGCGAGTCGGCGTGGCGCAGGGCCTCGTCGTAGCTGATCTCGCCGGCCTGGTAGAGCTCGAACAGGCTCTGGTCGAAGGTCCGCATGCCCAGGTTGGTGGATTCCTTCATCACTTCCTTGAGCTTGTGGATCTCGCCCTCGCGGATGTAGTCCTGGATCAGCGGCGTGCCCAGCATGATCTCCATCGCCACCCGGCGCCCCTTGCCGTCGGGCGTGGGCACCAGCTGCTGGGCGACCACGCCGCGCAGGTTGAGCGACAGGTCCATCAGCAGCTGGTTGCGGCGGTCTTCCGGGAAGAAGTTGATGATGCGGTCCATCGCCTGGTTGGCGTTGTTGGCGTGCAGGGTGCACAGCACCAGGTGGCCGGTCTCGGCGAAGGAGATGGCGTGGTCCATGCCCTCGCGGGTGCGCACCTCGCCGATCATGATCACGTCCGGCGCCTGGCGCAGGGTGTTCTTCAGCGCCGCTTCCCAGCTGTCGGTGTCGATGCCGACCTCGCGCTGGGTGATGATGCAGCCCTCGTGCTTGTGCACGAACTCGATCGGGTCCTCAATGGTGATGATGTGGCCGGTCGAGTTCTGGTTGCGGTAGCCGATCATCGCCGCCAGCGAGGTCGACTTGCCGGTGCCGGTGGCGCCGACGAAGATGATGATGCCGCGCTTGGTCATGGCCAGCGTCTTGATCACCGGCGGCAGGTTCAGCTCATCGACCGAGGGAATGCGCGATTCGATCCGGCGCAGCACCATGCCGACCTGGTTGCGCTGGTAGAAGCAGCTGACACGGAAACGGCCCACGCTGGCCACGCCGATGGCGAAATTGCACTCGTGGGTCTTCTCGAACTCCTCGCGCTGGGCCGGGGTCATCACGTTGAGCACCAGGTCGCGCGACTGCTGCGGCGTCAGCGGCGTCTGGGTGATCGGCGAGAGCCGCCCATGCACCTTGATCGAAGGCGGCATGCCGGCGGTGATGAACAGGTCCGACGCCTTCTGGTGCGCCATCAGTTTCAGGAACGAGGTGAAGTCGATGGTGCTCATGGTGTGCTCCTTGGGAGCCGGGATGAGGGATGCGGGATGAGGGGATTGCTAAGAGCGGGCGGATCAGGGATCGATGAGAGACCGCTTCCGCGAATCCCCAATCCCCAATCCCGAATCCCCGCTACTCGAACATCCGCTTGTCCTTGGCGTACTCGCGGGCCTGGTTGCGCGTGATCAGGCTGCGCTTGACCAGGTCCTGCAGATGCTGGTCAAGCGTCTGCATGCCCATCTGCTGGCCGGTCTGGATGGCCGAATACATCTGCGCCACCTTGTCCTCGCGGATCAGGTTGCGGATGGCCGGGGTGCCGACCATGATTTCCCAGGCCGCGGTGCGGCCACCGCCGACCTTCTTCAGCAGCGCCTGCGAGATCACCGCGCGCAGCGACTCGGACAGCATCGAGCGCACCATTGGTTTTTCGCCGGCGGGGAACACGTCGATGATGCGGTCGATGGTCTTGGCCGCCGAGCTGGTGTGCAGGGTGCCGAACACCAGGTGGCCGGTTTCCGCGGCGGTCAGCGCCAGGCGGATGGTCTCCAGGTCGCGCAATTCGCCCACCAGGATGATGTCCGGGTCTTCACGCAGGGCCGAGCGCAGCGCCTCGTTGAAGCCGTGGGTGTCGCGGTGCACCTCGCGCTGGTTGATCAGGCACTTCTGCGAGGTGTGGACGAATTCGATCGGGTCCTCGACGGTGAGGATGTGGCCGTATTCGTTCTTGTTGATGTAGTCGATCATCGCCGCCAGCGTGGTCGACTTGCCCGAGCCGGTCGGGCCGGTCACCAGGATCAGGCCCTGCGGCTGGTCGATGAGCTGGCGGAAGATCGGGGGCGTGTTCAGGTCTTCCAGCGTCAGCACTTCCGAGGGAATCGTGCGGAACACCGCGCCGGCGCCGCGGTTCTGGTTGAAGGCGTTGACGCGGAAGCGCGCCAGCGAGGGAATCTCGAAGGAGAAATCAACCTCGAGGAATTCCTCGTAATCGCGGCGCTGCTTGTCCGACATGATGTCGTAGACCAGCGCATGCACCTGCTTGTGGTCCAGGGCCGGGATGTTGATGCGACGCACGTCGCCATCGACGCGGATCATCGGCGGCAGGCCGGCGGACAGGTGCAGGTCCGATGCCTTGTTCTTGACCGAGAACGCCAACAGTTCGGCGATATCCATGCGCGTACTTCCCCCGATTGCGACTAAGTGTGGTAAGGCAGTTCCCCGGACGGCAGTATACGCGGTTCCACCAGATTCAAAGGGTGCCGCCCCATGCTCGCCGAGCGCTACGCCCAGACCCTGCAAAGGCTGCAGAACGACGCGGCCCATGCTGAACGCGCCGCGCCCTCACTGCTCGCCGTGTCCAAGACGCAGCCGGCCGAGGCGGTCGCTGAACTGGCCGCCGCCGGACAGCGCGCGTTCGGTGAGAACTACGTGCAGGAAGCCCAACAAAAGATCATCGGCCTGCGCACGCTCGGACTTGAGTGGCATCTGATCGGCCACCTGCAATCCAACAAGGCTGCCCTGGCCGCCGAGCTGTTCGACTGGGTGCAGAGCGTGGACCGGCCCAAGCTGGTCCAGGCGCTGGCCACGGCGCGCGCGCCCTCGCAGCCGCCGCTGAACGTGCTGATCCAGGTGAACGTGGACGGCGAGCCGGGCAAGCAGGGCTGCAGCCCGGCGGACGTGCCGGTCTTGGCCGCAGCGATCGGCCGCCATGCCACGCTGAAGCTGCGCGGGCTGATGGCGATTCCAACCCCGCATGAGGCACTGGAAGCGCGCCGCCCCGCCTTCCGCGCGATGAAGGCCCTGTTCGATCAGCTGCGCCATGACGCCCCAGAAGTGGACACGCTGTCCATGGGCATGAGCGATGATGCCGCCCTGGCGATCGCCGAGGGCGCCACGATGGTGCGCATCGGCACCGCCCTGTTCGGCACCCGTCCGCGCAAGCCCGATTGACCCGACATTCCAACGCCAAAAGGCATTCCGCATGACTTCGATTTCCCGCGTCGCCTTCATCGGCGGCGGCAACATGGCCCGCAGCCTGATCGGCGGCCTGATCGCGCGCGGCATCCCGGCCGACCGGATCACCGTGGCCGAACCGGTGCCGGCGCTGCGCCAGGCGCTGGCCGATGACTTCGGCGTGGCCGTGCATGACGATGCCAGCGCCGCGGTGGCCGAGGCGGGCCTGTGGATGATGGCGGTCAAGCCGCAGGTCATGCGCGAGGTCTGCAGCCACCTGGCGGCCACGGCGCAGTCCACGCGCCCGCTGGTGGTGTCCATCGCCGCCGGCATCACTGCCGAACAGCTGGACCGCTGGCTGGGCGGCGATGCGGCCATTGTGCGCGCCATGCCCAACACCCCCGCCCTGCTGGGTGCGGGGGTGACCGGCCTGTACGCCAACGCGCGCGTCGACCTGGAGGGCCGCGCGCAGGCCGAGGAGCTGCTCAGCAGCGCTGGCAAGACCGTGTGGGTGGCCGACGAGGCGCTGATGGATGCGGTCACCGGCGTATCCGGCAGCGGCCCGGCCTATGTCTTCCTGTTGGCCGAAGCCATGGAGACCGCGGCCCTGGCGCAGGGCCTGCCCGCAGAAGCCGCGCGCACCCTGGTGCAGGAGACCGTGCTGGGCGCCGCGCGCATGCTGACCGAGGCCGGCGAGGCCCCGGCCGAGCTGCGCCGCCGCGTGACTTCGCCCGGCGGCACCACCCAGGCGGCGGTCGAGACCTTCCAGGCCGGGGGCTTCGAGACCCTGGTCGGCCAGGCCATCGCCGCTGCCACCCGCCGCGGCGGCGAGCTGTCGGCAGCCAACGACTGAAGCGAATCTCGAATCACCCCACTCCGCCACAGCTCCGCAGCGTGCATTGCCCTGTCGAAGCGGCTGCGGTGGGAGTAACTGCTGTGGCAGCGGCTGCTGTGGAAGTGGCTGCTGTGGCGCCGGCTCTTATGGCAGCGGCTGCGGTGGCACCGGCTTTTGTGGGAGCGGCTTCAGCCGCGAAGGGGCCTTCCCGGTAAAGCTCCTTCGCGGCTGAAGCCGCTCCCACGGAGTGCTTCGGGAGTGTTCAAGGTTGCCTGGACCATCACATGCAGCGCATCTCCGACCGGTGAGATGACTTCTACCCGCATCGCTCACTGCCTGGGGCAATGCTCGAAGCTCAACAGCGCAGTTGAGGGCGGCAGGGATCACGATCGCTGTTTGGGCTTCATCGTCAGCGTGGAAGCGCTCGGCGACGATCGGACGTATTGGATGGAGCTGGAATCAGGCCGGGACGCCTTTATCGATCGATTGCTCATGCGGCACATGACCTAGTGAGCGTTCGCTTTGGAAGCGACCAGGCATGTGCTGCAGGTGTTACGTGGCCTGCCAACGCTGCGGCCCATCGCCCTGCCGGCCCAAGGTGTCGCCGGGATTGCTCAGGCGACAGCGCCGCAGCGACAGGCAGCCGCAGCCGATGCAGTCGGTGAGCTGGTCGCGCAGCTGTTGCAGCGCATGGATGCGCCCGTCCAGTTCAAGCCGCCAGGCCGCGGACATGCGCGCCCATTCTGCCTTGGTCGGCGTGCGGCCCTCGGGCAGGCTGTCGAAGGCGCGCGCCACCGCTTCCAGCGGCACGCCCACGCGCTGGGCCACGCGGATCACTGCCAGCCGCCGCAGCACATCGCGCGTGTAGCGGCGCTGGTTGCCGGCGGTGCGCAGGCTGTGGATCAAGCCCTTCTTCTCGTAGAAATGCAGGGCCGACACCGCCAGCCCGCTGCGCGCGGCCACCTCGCCCACCGTCAGTTCCTGCGCGTGCATGCCGTCCTCGCCCTGATCTGTACCGCCCTGTTGACCTAAACCTTACTTGAGGTCACACGCTGGTGTCACCGCGCTGCCGCGCACCGATGCGGCAACGCGCTTCATTCCACAAGGACGCAAACCTCATGTCATCCATCGCCACGCCTCAGCGCGAGGATTCACCCATCGCGCCCCTGCCCTCGCTGCTCGCATCCGGGTACCGCGCCACCACCATCGGCATGGTCGCGCTGGTCTCGCTGATCGCCTTCGAGGCGCTGGCGGTGGCCGCGGCCATGCCCACCGTGGCTCAGGCGCTGGATGGCCTGCCGCTGTATGCGCTGGCCTTCGGCGGCACCCTGGCCACCAGCGTGATGGGCCTGACCCTGGCCGGGCGCTGGTGCGATGCACGCGGCCCGGCGCCGGCGCTATGGCTGGGCCTGGCCAGCTTCATCATCGGGCTGGTGCTGGCCGGCGCCGCGGTGTCCATGCCCATGCTGCTGGCGGGCCGGCTGGTGCAGGGGCTGGGCGGCGGCTGCATGACCGTGGCGCTGTACGTGCTGGTGGCGCGGCAATACCCGGAGGCACTGCGCCCGAGACTGTTCGCGGCCTTCTCCGCCGGCTGGGTCGTCCCGTCCCTGGTCGGCCCGGCGCTCAGCGGTTTCATCGTCGAATCCCTTGGCTGGCGCTGGGTGTTCCTGATCGTGCCGGTGCTGGCGCTGCCGGCCGCCTGGCTGCTGCGCCCTGCGCTGCGCGCGGCCCATGCCTCGGCTGGATCAGGCCAGCCCACTGGAGCTTCGACGCCGATCGCCTGGGCGATCGGCGCCGCGCTCGCCACTTGCCTGCTGTATCTGGGTGGCCAGCTGCACGGCGCCCTGAGCCTTGCCGTCATGCTGCCCGCAGCAGTGGGCGTGCTGCTGTGCGCGCAGCGACTGTTGCCCGCGGGGACCCTGCGCGGCGGCCGCGGCCTTCCCAGCGTGATCGCGCTGCGCGGCCTGGCGTGCTCGGCCTTCTTCGCCACCGAGGCCTTCCTGCCGCTGCTGCTGTCGCGCGAACGCGGGCTGTCGCCATCCTGGGCCGGCATCGCGCTCAGCATCGGCGCGCTGGGCTGGTTTGCCGGTTCCTGGTACCAGGGCCACAGCCGCAGCGGCTGGAGCCGCCATCGTTTCCTGCGCACCGGCACCCGCGCGATGTGCGCCGGCCTGCTGCTGACCTTCGGCCTGGTATGGCCGGCGCTGCCGATCCCGGTGGCCATCGCCGGCTGGGCGCTGACCGGGCTGGGGATGGGCATGATCTCGGCCAGCCTGTCGGTGTTGACGCTTGCGCTGTCCGCACCGCACGAACAGGGACGGAACAGCTCGGCGCTGCAGCTATGCGAGGCCTTGGCCGTGGCCGCCACGCTGGCCATCGGCGGCTCGCTGTTCTCGCTGCTGCTGGAGCGCGCACCGCAGGCCGCGTACCTGACCACCTTCGCCATTGCCGGCCTGGCGGCCATGGCCGGCGCGTGGATCGTCGGCAGGATCGGGGCACATCGCGGAGCGACTGCGTGAGGTGGGTCGGCTTCAGCCCGACAGGCGCTCACCCGGGGCCGATGCGCGCGTTCCTTGAAAGCGGCTGAACGTTCCTTTGGACAACCTGCCTGCGCCACGATCGAGCCGGATTTCGGATTGTCCTGTGGGAGCGGCTTCAGCCGCGAAGGGCATTCCCGGTAAAGCCCCTTCGCGGCTGAAGCCGCTCCCACAGGGCGCGCTCACAGCTCACTCGTGCTCCCTGAGTCGCGATGGAAGATGCCTTTTCTTATCTGAGACAGATGAGACAAGCGTCATCTCGCTAGGACAGGAACACCCCTGACTCTGACAGTTCGGTATCGGCGCCAGCCCGGCGTTACAGCGACTCCAGAAAGGTCAGGATCGCCTGGCGGTCGGCACGCGGCAGCGCCTCGTAGCGGGTTCGACTGTTGGCAGCTTCGCCACCATGCCAGGCGATCGCTTCGGACACGGTGCGGGCGCGGCCGTCATGCAGGTAACGCACGCTGCTGGCGTCGGCAAATCCGGTGCCCTTCTGGACATACTTCAGCGAGCCCAGCCCCCACAGCGGCTGCGTGCGCCACAGATTAGCCGCCGCCTCACCCTCGGCCAGCGTGTCGGCCATCTCGCTGCCCATGTCATGCAGCAGCAGATCGGTGTAGGGCCGGATGGTCTGGTTGCGAAGCTCGGCGAACGGGTGGCGGGCGCCGGTCTTGATCTGCGCCACGTGGCAGGCCGTGCACTGCGCCTGCGCGAACAGCTGCTGGCCGCGCGCCACCGTCTGCTCGTCCACCTCGTGCTCCGGCGGGGTGATGGTGCCATCGGTGTAGCCGCTGCGCAGGCTGCGCTGGGCGGGCACGCCGAGCAATTGCAGATAGTCGGTGAGCTGGGCGATGTCCTCGGTGGTGATGGCCGTCGAGGCGTTGCCGGCCTTGCACTCGGCCGAAGCCGGTGCCCGCTGGCAGGCGGCATTCTTGTAGACCGGACTGGTCACGCCCATGTCCAGCAGCAGAGCCGTGCCGCTCTGCTGGCGCAGCGAGCCTTTGCCCGCCTTCCAGCCGAACCGCCCCAGGTGGCGCGCGCCGGTCTCCGGATCGATCGACCAGTTGGGCTTGCCGCGCACGCCATCGCCGTTGCGGTCGTCCGGATCGGACAACGCCAGGATCGTCTCCTCGTCGATCGCCTCCAGCAGCCCCAAGCCGATCACCTGCGGCGCCTGCCGCACCGAATAGGCCGCCGGCACCGGGCCTGAGAAGGCATAGACCGGCTTGCGCAACTCGACCACCTCGCCATCGGGTAGCCGCCGCTGCGAGGTCTCGAAGGACTGGATCCTCACCGCATGGTTCGGCGCGTTGCCATCGCGCGCCACCTGCTGCACGGCCAGGCCGTAGACCGGGTCGGGCGCCGCCCCGGTGGCATTGGCGGCCGCGGTCAGCACGTTCATCGCATTGAGCGGATCGCCGGCCTCCACCGCCGGGCTGCGTCCGTTCAAGCTGTGACAGGCCAGGCAGCGCTCCTGGTTGAAGCGCACGCCCAGCTGGTTGGCGTGCCGGGTGAACACCGGATTGACGTTAGGGCTTTCCGAGTGTTTGCCATCCAGGAAGGAGGTGTGGAACAGCCGCCGCCCCTCCACGAAGCGCTGCACGTTGCTGATGCCGATGTTGGTGGCGGCCTGCTGGAAGACCCGGTGCGGCTCTTCCGAATAGTTGTAGGACACGCTGGCCTGCCCGCCCAGCAGCGTCTCCTCGGGCAACGGCGTGGTGTCCAGCTTGGGCGCGGTGCCGTACCAGGGCACGAAGCCCTTGCCGACCACGTACATCTGCTCCATCGAGTAGTAGCGGCGCGGGCCGCCGTCGATCAACGCGTTGTTCGTGCCCGGCGCGGCCTCCAGGAAGATGCTGCCGGTCATCTCGATCTTGTCGCCGACCCGCAGCCGGTTGTCTGGCCGGGTATTGCCGATATAGAGCTGCTCATCGCCGTAGCGCCAGTAATCGCGGATCACGGCGTTGCCGTCCCCGGCCACGCACATCTGGGCGATGTCGGTCGAGGCACCGCAGCGCGTGCTGCCATCGGTTGGGTGCTTGAAGCCGGTGTTCAACTGCCAACCGTATTCGGCGCTGGTGGGATCGATGCGACGGAAGGCGTTGAAGGCGTTGTCGACCATGACCCCGGCGTTGGAGCGCAGGTACGCATTGATGCGCTGGCGACCCGCCGGCACCTCATCGCGGATGACGATGCCGAAGGTGCGGTTCTGGAAATAGTGGGTCGGGAAGGCGAAGTGATTGCCCGGACCCCGATCCACCGGATCGGTCCAGGGCTCACCGCCCTCGCGCGAATGGCGTGGCACCGGCCGAAATCCCAGCAGGGTCACCAAGGTGCCATCGGCCTCGGTGTACTGGATCTGCTCGCGCACCGGCGTGTCGCCGGCAAACAGCGGCGCGTAGGCCGGCGCAGGGCTAGCCGCCGGCGGAACCGGCGTGGCCACCGCAGGCGCGGCAGGCTGCGCCGGCGTGCTGGCGCTGCCACCCCCACCACCCCCACCACATGCGGCCAGGACCACCGCCGCCACACACACCGCTGCCAAGGTCCTCGTCCGCATGCCCCGCCCCTATCCCGGTCCTGCGCGAGCGGCCGTCATGGCCATGCGCGAAAGAGCGCAATCCTACAGATCCGGACGGCCGCCACCTTGCTGGCGATCACTGTCTGCGCGCTTGGTCCGGCACTTGCCACTCGCCAGAACAGCGCTCTTCGACCACGGTTTGGCTGTCGCTTTGATTGAATCACTCTTCGACTCGAAGCCGTCTCAGGAATTTACTCACGCCTTTCGATGGCCCACTTTCAAAGCGCCTGTCTGACTGCAAGGCTGACGCCCCCCGCGATATGCCGCGATCCAACACGCGGGTTGTACTTCCGCTTTCGCGCTCACGGGTCTGCCTGCGCCGACGAGCGCGATAAACCCCACTCGTTCCTCGGGAAATCGGTCGGATAAGGGCGTGGCAGCCTCAACCGCTTACGATCGACGTGCACGTTAAAACTAACAACAGATTCAGATCTCCTTGAACACTTACTGCCCGAGCCGTTCAAACCTCCGATCTGACATCAATCATTGTAACTACCAATCCTGAGGCGCTAAAGCTTCAATCTTCAATTTACTGGAAAACTCGATATGGAGTAAGCGATGGAAACGATCACAACAACCAGACTGATCAACTCCCATTTATTTGGAGGCGACCCAAACAAGGAACGCCCTAACGCTGTAACGATCAGAAGAAAAGATAGAATAAGTGAAGGAATTAAAAGCCATACCGCCACCGTCTCCAGTAAATCACACACCCAATATCCACATTTGAACAATGCGCCAGTCATGAAATTCAAGGAAATTAGGAGCCAGTACACGGCGCACAGCCACGAAATCGCAAGAACAAAACGCGCAAATTCTCTCTTCATTATAGTAAATTCATCCGATTTACTCTTCAGAGCCATTAGAACTTAACTGGAAACTTCGTCCAGTCTATATTTGGTATTGCAGGAGGCCAGATTTCGTACATGCCGTTGATAACCCCATCCGCTCTATTCGGCTGGCAGCGCTCTCCGAGCTCACACCCAGCTACGGGTGAATCCACCAGGCCGCTCCCACCAGCAGCTTTGGCGGCAGCGGCCAGAACTGCCTTCTGTGCACTTTCCACTTTTTGAGCGCTAACGGCCGCACTTAATGCTGACGTATCCACCCGGGAGGACGAGCCCGCCGCATTTGCCGCAATTTTGTAAAGGTCTGAAACGTAGCTCGAATACGCCAATGGATGCTCGTCGGGGTTGTCGGGACTCTCTCCTTTCAATCCGTGGCCAATGACGGGATCGTAGTGCTGGCCTTTGTCATTAACATGCGCAAAGGAATCTCCGTAAGCGTGCAGAACACGCTGAGTTTCCGGATCCGTCAACAGCCCCGCCTTCGCCGCTGGTCTTCCTTCATACTCTTTCATCTTTGAGAGAATTTCATAAACCTTATCACTTAGATCTTTCTGAGCCAAAAGTACGCGATCCTGGTTCTGTTCTCCATCCAGCAAATGGTAGCGCTGTTGATCACCACTGGGATCCGCCCCATCTGATATGTTTTTCCCATCGCATTACGCACGTCGGTATCTGGCGACCAAGCCGCGAGTGCAAGTGCCTTGGCATCTTTTTCAGAAAATCCTGCTAAGTACAAAATCGTAGCCATAGTTGAATAATGCCCAACCTCACCCCAATTGTTGTCTACAGAATTTTTTGCGCTCTGGCTGGCCGCAATCGCGCTAGTCATGCCTTCATTCAAAGAGCCAAGCAGCGCACCGCCAGCTCCCACGATCGAGCTGACGGACGCCTTCTGCTCAGCAGAAAGATCATTACCCTCTTTTCCGTAAAGCATTTTCGCAATTGCTGGTGCAGCTGCTTCGGCGCCGGCAGCAGCAACTGCGCCAACAAGCGCATTGTTCTCGCCCGAAGAGGCAACAGCCGCGCCCAAGATTGCATGCGCTAAAAGGTGCGTTACGCCACCCTCCTCGCCTCGGCCACCATTGTCCACGATGTTACGCGCCGAATTTTCCTTGAAGTACTGGCCAATCTGATATGCAAGCGCGGGCGCAAGGGTTCCCGCCACTACATCACTAGCATTCCCCGCCGATGCCGCGAGGCCGCCAGCGATAGCACTCACTAACACGCCGGCTTTCTGCAATCGTTGGATTTCCTTATCCGCCTCAACGAAAACATTTGTCAACGAATTTCGCTGCTCGTTCGTCAAACCGGCGCTTACCTCAGGGTCATCCAAAATTGCCTTAACTTCATCCTTTCTGCTTTTCGCTTCATCAATGGATATGTCGATATTACCGCGAATCTGGCGCCCCGTAGCAACTATCGTTCCCGCTGCCGATGCTATTGCCTGCTGGTCCGCCAGGATCTTCCCGGCATTAGTGAACCCTGACCCTGAGATACGGTCCTGGCAGTTGCCCGAGTAGCACCGCCCGGCTAGGCGGGTGATCTGCTTCAGAGCAACACCGCGCGAGGCCGGTTCTGTCGCCGGACAACCCTACCAAGCCTCATGCGTCTCCGCTCTGTAGTTACTTTCAATTCGCTCAACAAGCAGCGGAGCACTAATGACTCCCCTGGTAGAGAACTTCTGTTCTTCTAAGCTGAGATCACGCTTCAATCGAACAGCTTCATTACCATTCCACAACCAGATAGAACCACCTGGACCTCCGTTCCTAGAACGAAATGTAGGGAATTCTTGCAAACTCTCAGGAACAGGAACATTTCCAACCACGGATAGCAGCCCTTGATTAACCGCACTTTGCACCACAAAAAATGCGGAGAACTGAACAGGACTACTTGCTATAGCTGAGAAATCTTTTGGTTTCGAGTCGTAAAAGCCAGAGAAAACTCTGATCAAATAGCCAAATTCAGGATTCTTGTGCGTCACTTGTGCATATGCGACCCCTTGCGATGTTAGAATCTGCAGTAAATCGCCAATTTTTACTTTCTTTGCCATTTAAAATCCTTCGTACCCGGCCTTCTTCAACAGCTCAGCACCGCGAATCAGCCCCTGCTCATATTTCGTCGGGTTCTTAATATTGGAAATTGAGTTAATTCTATTGATGAGCGTACCGCCATCTTTCCCGAGACCATGAAAGTCAATTAGCGTCTGCTCAACAGCACGAGCATCAGCACGAGACAAATTCTGCAGCCCCTCAATCTTATCAATCACGATTCCTTTTTCGCGCAGGTGCGCCTGACCTCGCTTCACTATGTCATCGGTAATACCTACATAGCGGGTCTCTCCATCAACTATGCAGCTGTAGACACAAGTCTTGCCGCCGATGGAAACAGCTTCGCCAGTTGCTGTCATACCAACTACATCGGCCTGCCCCTTCGGCACCGCGTCGGCCGCGTCCACCTTATCCCCAAACCCCTTGGACAGGCCAATGATGCCCTTGACGCTCGCGGCCATGCTGGCACCCAGCAAACTCGAGCCTAGCTCCGTCGTCGTCCCTGCCACCGCATGACTGGCTGGATAGACGAGCTGCTGCGCCGCATCGCTGTCCGCACCGAAAAGATACGTCCCGTTGATCGGCGTCAGCCAGGCGGTTACTTGCCCCTTTGCCGCATCGATGCCCTGACCGACCGGCGATGCAGATACTGCCATCCCTAGCGCCGTCTTCACCGGACCGCCCAGCGCCACCATCAAGGCCATGCCAGCCGTAGTCGCGTTGCTTTCACCCAGCCAGTTGACCACTGTCTCCGTACCGCGCTGGCCGCTAACGATGGCCGAGGAGAACGCTTGGCCCACCTTCTGCTGGACACTCAGGCTAGTGGCTTCAGCCGCGTTGGCTGCGCCACTTGAAACACCACTGGCAGTTCCGCTGCTGCCGCTCGTCAGGTCGGTCGCCTGACCCACGGTACCGTAGCGGGTATAGGTCTCGACCACCTCAAGCTGTCGCGGCTGGGACAGCGAGTTGAAATCCGCGCCGTAGTTGGCAAGCGCAAAGGCCTGAACTTCATTGGCTCCGATCAGGCCGGACAGAAATCCTGGAACCGATGCGGCCGCCGTTAGGTCCGCGACCGTGCCGCCCATTTTTCACCGTACCCAGCAGGGTCGCCTTCAGGGCATTCAGCTCCGTCTGGCCAAGATCCGGATTTTCCTGCGCGAACTCCGACAGCAACTGCGACAGCTCGGATTCGGCACGCCCCAAACCATCGCGATAGCCGTATTAGCCGTACTGCTGGGCCGCCGCCCCAACGCTCGCACCAGTGGAGACATCACCCGCAACCGCGCCGCCGAGCGCACCGCTGGCTGCTCCGCTCAGTGCCATGGCCACTTCATAGCCGAGGCTTCCTGATTCTGCGCCTTTTTCGTTGAGGAAAACGCTGACCTTGTCCAGCAAGATCTCGTTGGCCATCACACCCAACGCCGCCGCACCCACGTTGCCACCGCTGATGGCCGCTGCCACCGCGCCGGTCGCCGCTTGCGTGGCGCGCTTCATCGTGCCGCCCTCGTCCCATTGCGCATACTGGCTCTGGGCCGCCTGCAGCTGTTGCTGCGCCTGCGCAATCGCTTCGGGATCTTCGGAAGCGTCGGCCGCCTTTGCTTGCAAGCGCGCCTCTGCCAAAGCCGATGCTGCCTCGTCCTGACGCGAGGAGATGAAGTCACTGGCCGCACGGAACCCCACCTGCCCGGCCACCTGGCCCAGCTCGGCACGCTCCTGCAGCTTGTCCAGGTCGACTTCCTTGACGCCGTTGCCATCCAGCGTGGCGGCGGTACGCGTCAGGCCATCCAGTGCCGCGGTGTCGCCGTTGCGCAAGCCGCGCGAGCTCACTCACCTCTCGATTGATGAGCTCTTCCGCATTACCCAAGCACTCTTTTCCAACCAACGACTCCAAGCGTTCAAAACTCGCTTTCGGAAATATCTAATACCCATAACCATAATAAGAAGCTAGAATCTCGCCGCAATTGAAATTGCAATCTTTATGGAGATTTAATTCCTCGACCATACCAGCGTCTCCCTACCAGCCACAGGGTCAACCGTCATTATTTTTTTCACCCTTGTGACCTACCGGTTTCGAAAACCCAGAACTCACCGATGACCCCTCGCGATACCCGGCCGGTGGAGGCACCCCTTCGGCATTAGCAGTCACTTTTGCACCTGATCAATAAATAAATTTCGTATTGGCCTTACCGCCAGACCCGACAGCAAGCACAAATTTTTTCCAGTCACCGCCCGTGTGTGACCTCATGATTTCATGCAGTTTATGAACAAAATCAGAAACCTTATCTTCAGGATCATCTAAAATCTCGCTGACAATCAATCCATCTCGAACGAACGAATATTTAGATCCTACAGACCATCCTCCGTCATCAACCTCATGCTCAAACTCACAGCACATCTCGTCATACTGCCCATGTGCAGAGCCATGCATGATCTTCACGAGTGAATTTAAGATTTCCACTTGTTGCTCAATGCTCATTGCCCTGCCTCATTCCTGAACGACTTACGCATTTTCTCTCCACCAATTGAGTAGTCAATCACCAATGAGTCCGGTCGTGCTGACGCAGGATCAGTTCTTGAAAAACGAACCGTAATTGGGCCAACTTGGTCACCATCCGTCAGCGCACGCTTTATCCCCATCTCCCAACGCTTAAAAGCAGAGTTATTAAAGTTCCCATCCTGAGGAAAGAGATTGAATCGATCACAAGTTCCACCAAGCTGGCAACCTTGGATGTGCCCTCCAACATCCGTTGACATCCCTTCCTTACCAACTGCTGTTTGCCGCGCATCACGACTCCCTTTTTCCAGTGACGGCGTGAAGGTCAGCTCATCGACATAACCGCTTGAATTCGTCTTAAACTCAGTACCATTGTTTAGCTTGACCAGGCTATTGGGCGGTGGCTCATTTAGGACTTTGTATTCGAGTGTACCTTTACTGGCTTTGGTCACATCGACCTCAACACTAGCCAGTTTCACTTCCGCTTTTGCGCCACCAGCCGCAACATTCGGTGCAGAGACATCGTCGCCCAGGCGCACGACCGCTTTCCCCGCGCTGCTACCCGCCAGCTCCGCAGCCTCATCCACCGGCCTTAAGGCACTGACTGGCTCAAGGGTTGTGATCGGCAAAGTCGTGGCTGGCTTGCCTAGATTAGCGGCCGCACCCGCTGGCACAAACCCGACCAGAGAGTAGAGCGCCTCCGCATACGGCGTCGGCAGTCCTGTCTTGCTCAGCAACATGCCGCCCAGGGTGGATGTCGCTTGACCCGTCGCTACCGTTCTAGCCCCGGCTGTGGCCTGGTCTGCGCCCCAAGGGATCAGGACGCATGTAATGGCGGTCTCTAAGCATCCACCGCCGCCTGCGAGCATGGCGGTTGCGCCCTCCGCTGTTTGCAGCAGACCACCAAGGCGGGCAAACGGGTGTCCATTTTCGTTATCCCATTTCGTGGTGGCGTCTGATACGGCGTCAAGGGCTCCGTAGCCGAACAATTGCTGCTCCGAAGGCTTTCCAGTCTTTGCCGCCAGGGTTGTGCCGTAATTTAGGTAAATCTGAGTAGCCAGCAGGTCTTGCTCGTCCTTGAGCGATGTACCCGCAGCTTCAACAGCAGCCCAGAATTTTTGCTCGTCGCTACCATCCGCATACTCTGCAGAGCACTTGACTCGTGCGCAGGCGGCAGCGGTGAGCCGCGCCTCTTTATCGGCGTCCCCCTCGCTTAGCTCCTTGATCCGGTTGATTTCCGTATCGTTCAGCATGCGGTTGTTCTCCACCGCATTCTTGGAAGCGCCGGTTCCTGCCGCGGCCTCGGCCAGGCTTCCTCCCGAAATCCCCCCAGCCAGTGCGCCGGCTGCCTGCGACAGCGCCAGGATGGTTTGCTTGTCCGCGTCAGGAAACGCCTGCATCAGCACGCCGGCCGCCAGCTCGCCACCTGCTCCGGCTAACGCACCGCCCGCCAGCGATGTGCCATTGACCTCCGCCAGCACCGCGCCTAGCAACGCATGCGACAAGGCCTGGGCGACTGCGTTCGGGTCGCTGCCATGGTTGGTATCGAACTTCTGACCGATCAGCTGCGCTGCGTACGGTGCCAGCGCGTTGCCCGCGACCTGCGCGCCGCTTTGGCCTGCGGTGCTACCCACCAAGGCCGTGGTCACTGCCTGCAGGGCGCGGTTGTAGTCGCCACCGGTCCCCCATTGCAGCTGGGTGGCATAGGCCTGGCGATAGTCCGCGCTGTTCTGCAGCAGGAGGTCTTGCTGGTCCGAAGCACTCAGCGCTCCGAATGCAGCCTGCGCCTCGGGCGATAGGCCCGACAGGTAAGCCTCGGCCGCTTGCGAGGCCTGCTTCTGCGCGTTGGTGGCGATGTCCCCAGCCACTTGCTGGCTGGTCGCCACCACCGTACCCATGGCAGCTGCCATGGCCTGCTGGTCCGCCAGGAGCCTCCCGGCATCGGGAAGATCCTTGATCGCCGTGTGGGCGACGCTGGCGTCGGTGTTGATGCCCAGTTCGGCGGCGGTGGTCTGCTTGCCGCCGAGGGTGATGTTGCCCTCGGTCAGGGTGGCGTAGGTCGTGCTGCTGTCGCCGCCCGTCTCTGTCATCGGCACGCCAGCGCCGAAGTTCGGGGTGCCCCCTTCGGTGGTCGGCTTGAAGCCCTCGGCCTTGCCGCCGTAGCCGCCACTGATGCTGCCCGAGCTTGCGCTGTGCTGCATCTGGTTCTGCAGGTCGCTGAAGGTCAGGCTCTGCGCGGTCAGCGCGCTGTTGGCCGCATTGGTGCTCGCGATTGCACCGCCGATCAGGTTTACCGTGTCCGCATCGACGTGGTAACCGCCATCCCCGGCGAAGAGCCCGGACTGCTGCCCGACCCCTTCGTAGCTGCCGTTGGCCTTGCCCGAGTTGGCATAGCCGCTGGCGTCCCAGGCCGTGCCGAAGGACACCTGCACGCGTCCGCCGGCCTGGCTGTTCTTGGACACGCTTTCGGCCAGGTCCTGCAGCGACTCGATGGTGAGTGCGCCGCCAGTCTTCACATCGATGCGGTCAGCCGTGGCCGTGGCGCCACGCAGGGTCGTGTCGCCATCGGCCTTGAGCGAGATGTCCCGACCCGTCAGCGTGGTGTTCTGCCAGGCGGTGCTGTCCGAATTGGACTTGCTGCTGCCCGCACTGGCTTCGGCATACACATACACACCGGTCTGGGCGCCCACCGACACGCCCACGCCCACCTCGACCCCTGCGTTGTTGCTGCGGCTGCTGTCGGTGACATGCGCCTTGCCTGCCTCCAGCAGGATGTCTCGGGCTGAATCCAAGGACAGCTTGTCGCCGGCGCTCAGGTTGCCTTGCACGACATGGATGTCGCCGGTGGTGCTGGTCAGGCTGAGGTTACCGCCGGCCTGCAGGGTCGAGCCTTGCGAGACCGTGCTGCTGCCCTGTGCGCTGCTGCTGGCCGTCTTGAAGCCAACACCCGCCTCAGCGGCGATCAGGGTGCCACTGCCCCCCGCGCCAGCGGCCGCCGCCGCCGCGCTTGCCGACTGGTAGGCATTGGCCGCCGCGGCCATGCCCTGCATCGCCTGCAGGCGACCATCGGACTGGCGGGCGGCGTCCACGTTGTTGATCAGGTCGATCAGCGGCGACTTGATCCGTGCGAACACGCCGAACTTCTTGTCCTCATCGCTTTGCGAGTACTGGCCGGTTTCTTCGGCCGTGGTCACCTCGATCTGTGCGGCGGTGATGCCGATGTCCTGCGCGGCCACCACGTTGCTGGCGGCCTGGCTGTAGGTGCCTCCCGCGCTCAGGCTGACATCGCCTTTCAAGCTGCCCACGCTGCTGGCCACCTGCGACACCTGGCCCTCCTGGTCGCGGTGGCGCTGGGCGTTGTAGCCGGCGAAGCGCTCGGTGTCGGAGATGACCACCGTGCCGATGCCCTTGCTGTCCGAGCGATTGGCATTGCCCAGCGTGTCCTGGCCGCTCCGCAGGGTCAGGTCGCCGGCCGCGTGCAGGCCGACATCGCCGTCCGCGACGATGTTGCCGGCGGTCAGCACGATGTCGCCGCCGGTCGTGCTCAGGCTGGCATTACCGCCCACCGACAGCTGCGTGCCGGTGATGGTGTCGGTCTGGCCGGCACCGTTGCCCAGCTGGTTGTAGTTGCCGAAGGCCAGGGCCGCCGCGTTGTTGAATCCCCAGCCCTTGCCGGCGCTGGCGTTGCTGCTGGACTGGGTGTTGTGGGCCACATCGAAGACGATGTTCTGGCTGGCCAGCAGCAGGGCATTGCCCTCAGCCGACAGCTGCGCGCCCTGGCTGGTGATCGAGCCATCGCTGGCGAGCAGGGTCAGGTTGCCGGCGGCGGACAACTGGCTGACCCGGGCGTCGCTGCTGCTGCCATTCTGCGCCGCGTTGGCGCGCTGACTGCCGGCCTGTATCACCACCGGCGTGAGGGCTGCCATGGTGCCGGCGCTGGCGCCTTCGGCATCGCGGCTGGCCTTGCTCAAGGTCGAGCCACTGTCGGCCATGTCGGCCGTGGCCGAGTCGCGGGCGCTGCGATACGCCGCGGCCGGGTCGTAGGTCACCCCGACCGAGAAGCCGCTGGACTTGCTGGCTTGGCTGGACTGGCTGTCCGCCGTGTCCTGCCGCGCCAGCAGGGCGATGTCCTTGGCCGCCAGCGTCAGGTCCTGGCCCGCGCCCACATCGGAGGCGGCGATGGTCAGGCGGTTACCGGCGCTGATGACCACATCGCCGTCCTGCGAGCCCACCGCCGAGGCCACCTGGGTGACCGACTGCGTCGCATCCTGGGTGCGGCCACGGGACTCGGAGTATCCGATGCTGGCGACGCCGCCGGAGAAGCCGCCGGTCAGGCCGGACTTCTTGACACTGGTGCTGTGCACTTCGCTGCTGCTGTCCTGCGCGGATTCGATCGTCACGTCGTTGCCGGCCGCCAGGCGCACATCGCCTTCGGCCAGCGCGGTGGAGCCGACCATGGCCAGGTCGTTGCCCGCGGCGATGCTGATGGTCTGGCCATCTAGCGCGGTACCCACCGCCACGCTGTCATGCCATTCGTCGTGGGTGGTGGTGGTCTTGCTGGAGAAGGTGCCCTTCTTCTTTTTGGCCATGTCCTGCACGGCGTCGTGCCGTTCCTGCGCCGAGAGCAGGTTCACATCGTTGCCGGCCGACAGGGCGATGCCGCCGTTTTCGCTGCTGACCGTGGCCGCGGTCAGGGTGGCGTCGTGACCTGCCTGCAGGACGATGTCGCTGCCAGCCTGGAAGCTGGTGCCGTGCACGGTCTGGTCCGAGGTCTGCGTCACCTGCTTGAAGCGCTTGCGCGTCTCGGTGGTGCTGCTGGTGTCGGTGGTGGTCAGGGCGGTGACGTTGAGGTCGTTGCCGGCCACCACGGTCATGCCCTGCCCGGCCTGGAGCTGGGCCGCCACCAGGTTCACGTCGTTGCCCGCGGCCAGCACCAGGTTGCCGCCGGCGTTCAGCGCCTGCACGTCCAGCGCCTGGCGCGTGGTGGTGGTGGTCACCTGGGTCTTGCCCTGGCGACTGCGGTCGACCACGGTGCTGCCGGGCTCGAGGACCGATTCCACCGTCAGGTCGCGCGCGGCCGTGGCCACCAGGTCGCCACCGGCGCTGACTTCCACCTGCCGCAGCAGCAGGTCCTTGCCCGAGCTCAGCTGCAGGTCCTCTGCCGCGATCACGCGGGTGCGCGTGCCGCTGCCGTCCTGGGACAGGGACAGCGTGCCGCCGGCCATCAGCGCGGCGCTGCCGCCGGCCTCCACCGCCACGCCGCGCAGTTGCAGGTCGTTGCCTGCCTGCAGCTGCAGGTTGCCGCCGGCCTGGATCGATGTCTCCTCGCCACCGCGGATGAGTCCGGCGTCCTCGCGCAGCGCGCCAGGCTGGGCCAGCAGGCTGCCGGCGGCGGCCAGCAGGGCGTTGCCGCCCGCGGCCACCTTGGTGCCCGACAGCGACAGGTCGCCCCCGGCCAGCAGCGCCAGGCTGTTGCCGGCGCTGATCGCACCCAGCGTGCTGTGTGCGCCAATGCCGGCCAGTTCCTCGCTGCGCAGCGCGTTGCCCGCACTCAGCGCCACGTCCTGGCCCTGGATCTGGCCACCCAGGTTGAGCAGGTCATCGCGTGCCTGCAGGACCACCGCGTCGCTACCGGCGATGCGCCCCTGGTTGAGCAGGCTGCCGGCCGTGGCGAGCACGTCGGTGCCGGTGATGGCGCCCTGGTTGGTCAGGGTGCCGGTGGCGTTCAAGTCCACGGTGCCACCGGCGATCAGCGCCCCGTCGCTGCGCAACTGCAGCGAGGACGAGGCCAGGTACACCACGGGCACCAGCACCTTCTGGCCGGCGTATTCATGCTCGACCATCCACACGATGTCCTCGGTCAGCGCCGCCACCTGCGCCGCGCTCAGGCCCACGCCCACGCTCAGCTGCAACGCGTTGGACGCGGCCACGCCCGATTCCAGCAGCGCCCGGTACTGCGCCACCCCGTCCTCGTAGTTGCCCAGGTAGCGCCGGCCGGTCAGGTCGGTGATCTGGTCCAGCACCAGGCGCTGCTCGTAGAAGCCATCGCCCAGGCGCTTCATGTCCGCTTCCGGGTCCACGCCCAGCTTGTCCAGCAGGTAGTCGCTGCTGATGAAGTTGTCGTAGTTGACGAAGCGCGGATCGGTCTCGATCAGGTACCGTCGCACCGGGCCGCTGCCGCGATAGGCGTTGATGCCGCCCAGTGCGCCGGCCGCGCGGCCAAGTGCCGCGGTCGTCGCGCCATCGATGCTGGCCAGGCGGTAGAGCCCGCCCGGCGCGGTCATCCGTACGTAGTCGGGCACGCCAACCGTGCCGTCCAGCAGCACCGTTTGCGTCTGCCCCTCGACTGCCGCGGGCGCCACGGTGGAACTGCTCACGCCCGTGGCCGCGCCGACGCTGGTGGCCACAGGACCGGCCGACTGCAGGCCATTGTCCACACGCGCCGGACCGCTCGCCGCATTCGCACGGCCCTGCACGGACTGATCTGAAGCGCCGTTGGCGCGCTCCACGCCACGCTGCACGGGCGCGCCGATACCGCCGCTGCCGGCGAGCTGTGCACCGCTGATCGCCCGGCCGTCCAGACTGACCGCACCGTTGGAGATGTTGGCGCCATTGATCGCCACTCCCTGGCCACCGGTCATGTTGGCGGCCAGGGCGATGTAGCTGGAGTCGACCGTGGTGGTCGACAGCACATTGCTTTCCCGCTCGTAGCCGCAGATTGGGCTCTTACGCGCATTAGGCCCCGAGATCTGCGTCATCGCGCAGTCGTCAATGAATGCGACGACCTTGCGTTCGACGTCACGCTGTACCACTCGCTGATTCAGCGCCAGCGCCTGGTTTGCCACGGACTCGCTGCCCGTGACCATGCCGTCGGCCATGCCGCCGATCCCGCGCTGATTGACCAGCAGCGCACCTGCTGCAGCGATCGTTGAAGCATTGTTTGTTACGCTGCCGGACAGGGCGACGTTGCCACCTGCGGCGATCCGACCTTCCGCGCTTGCCGCGATCAGACGCTCGCGCTGCTCGACCGAATACTCTCGATAGATACCAGGACTGGTCCCTCGATAAGGCACATGGATGTAGTAGGGACGGTCGGGATACGTGATCCCCCTGCCTTCGATCAACTCGCTCGGCATTTCCGCATTGGCCGCTGCTTTTTCAGCATCCGACAACGGACCTGTCGCGGTATTCACCACCCGCCGCCGGTTATTGATCTGATTGGCCGCGATGAGCACGCTGCCATCGGCCTCGATGCTGCCGGAGACGTTGTTCAGCACACCGGTGCGCGCGGTCAAGGTGCCGCCGGCGTCGCGCGCGGCACCGATGGCGATGTTGCCCAGGCTGAAGATGCGCGCGTCGCGGTTGAGCAGCTGGTCGCGCACCAGCAGGGTCATATTGCCGGTGCTGCCCAACAGCGCCGAGCCGTAGGCGCTGTTGTCGGTCGCCCCGCCCAGGTCGGCGCCGTTGATCAGGGTGCCGGCCTCCACCAGCACGTTGCCGCCGACGAGGTTGCCGGTGTTGTTGATGGTGCCCGCGCGCAGGCTCAGCGCGGTGTTGCCGGAGACGCTGCCGGCGTTGTCCAGGGTGCCGCCGGTGCCCAGGCGGGTCTCGTTGGCCAGGATGCTGGCGCCGCCCCGGTTGAAGATATTGCCGGCGCTGATGTCCAGCACACGCGCGGCCTTCAGCGTGGCCTCGTTGGTCAGGTTGCCGCCCACGCGCAGGAAGAAATCGCCGTTGCTGGACAGGTCGGCGCCGGCACGATGCACGTAGTCGCCATGCAGGGTCAGGTCGAGCAGGTTCTGGGCCAGGATGCTGCCGCCGCCATCGAAGCTGCTGGTGGAGATGACCACGTCACCGGCACCGCCGGTGCTACTGCCCGCGCCGATCCGTCCACCGGCGTTGCTCAGCGACTGCAGGTCCAAGCGGACGGCTTGCTCGGCCTTGAGCGTGCCGTTGCGGTTATCCACGGTGGCGCCGCCACGCTGCAGCGCGAAGCTGCCGCCTGCGTAGACGTTGCCGCCCTGGTTGTCCAGAGCGTTGGTGTTGGCGGTGAGATCGCCACCGGCGACCAGTTGGCCGTTGCTGTTGCCGATGCTGGCCGCGTCGATCACCACGCTGCCACGCCCGCCCAGGTTGCCGCTGGCATTGACCAGGCCGCCGCCGGTGACCAGGCGGGTCAGGCCGGTGCCGTTGTTGACGATGTGGCCCTGGGCGTTGTCGATGGACCCTGCCGAGGCGGTGAGCGTGGTGCCGGCATCGAGCTGGCCGCCGCCGTTGCGCAGCGCGCCGTTCACGGTGAGGTTGAACGCGCCACCGGCGCCGAAGCGGCCGCCCTGGTGGTTGTCGAACTGGCCGCGCGCGGTGATGTTCAATGCGCCACCGGCCTGCACGCTGCCGCCGGCATTGGCGATGTTGGTGGCGATCAGCGTGGCCTCGCCGCTGGCGCCGAGGCTGCCATTGCCGTTGTCCAGCCCCTGGGCCAGCTCGACCCACAGGCCGCCGCCGCTGCCATTGCTGGCCACCGCCTGCGCGGTGCCCCCGGCGTTGGTCAGGCTGTCGGCACGCAGGGTCAGCGCGCCGCCGCTGGCCTGCAGCAGGCCGTTGCGGTTGTCGATGGCGCCGGAGGTGGTCACCGCCAGGTCGCGTGCTGCAATGGAACCTGCCACGTTGGACAGGCTGGTCGCAGCCAGGCCGGCATCGCCGGCGGCGGCGATGACGCCGTTCTGGTTGTCCAGCGCGCCGCTGGCCGACAGGGTCAATCGGCCCTGGGTCAGCACGCGTCCGCCGGCGTTGCCGAGCGCGCCGCGGCTGCTGATGTCGAGGGTGCCGGCGCCGGCATGTTCGATCCGGCCCTGGCTGTTGTCCAGGCTGGCCGCGGCCAGGGTGAGGTTGCCGCCGTTGCTGGCGATGGTGCCGGCGCTGTTGTCGATGCCGCCGTCGAACACCAGCCGGGTATCGCCGCCGCCGGACTGCACCAGGCGGCCACCGGCGTTGTCCAGCGCCGCCGAGTTCAGCGTCAACTGGTTGGCCTGCAGGCTGCCGCCGGCGTTGTCGAGCGTGCCGCCGGCCGACATGGCCAGCGTGCCGCCGGCGAGCAGGTTGGCGTTGCGATGGTCGATCGCGCCGGTGGCGCTCAGCGTGGCGTTGCCGCTTACGCGGGTGGTGCTGCCGGCCAGTTGCAGCTGCTGGCCCGAGGCCTGCAGCGCATGGCCTGCCAGCAGCGTGCCCGAGGCCTGCATGGTGCGGTCTGCGATCAGCGACAGCGTGCCGCCGCTGCCCAGCTCGCCGTTGGCGGCGATGCCGGCGCCGACGGTGCCGGCGATGGCGATGTCGCCGGCGTGCAGGCTGAGGTCACCGGCGGACACGGTCTGCCCGGCGTTGTCGAGATGCGCCGCTTCCAGCGCCACGGCCTGGCCGCGCACGCTGCCGCGCTGGCGCAGGGTAGCGCCGCTGCCCAGGTCGACCTGCTGGGCATCGAGCGCACCGTCGATGGTCAAATCCCCGCCCGCATCGAGCCGCAGCAGGGACGCGGCACTGAGCGTGCCGCTCTGGCTGAGCGCGCCATCGGCCTGGGCGGTGAAGGCGCCGCTGGCGGCCAGCGTGCCAGCCAGGCGCAGGTCGCCATGGCTGCGCAACGCGACCTCGCCGGACTCGCTCCCCAGCCTGCCGCTGCTGGCCAGGCCGGCCGCGGTCACCTGCAGTGCCTGGCCGCCGATCAGGTCGCCCTGGTTGTCCACGCTGCCACGCGCGCTCAGCTCTAATCCCTGCGCGCCATAGGCTTGGCCTTGCTGGCTCAGGCTGCCCACGTCCAGGGCGAGCATGCGCCCTGCCAGCAGCCCGCCAGCGTTGCCGGCCTGCCCGGCCAGCTGCACGCTCAGGTCGCGTTGCGCGGCCAGCATGCCGCGGTTGTCCAGGCTGGCTGCGTTGACGGACAGGTCGCTGCCTGCATGTAGCTGGGCAGCGTTGTGCAGCGCGGACCCGGCGGCGATATCGATGGTGGTGCCGGCCTGCAGCGCGCCCGCCAGGGCGATGTCGCCATCGGCCTGCAGGTCCAGCGTGGTGCCGGCTTCGAGCGTGCCGCGGCTGTCGATGGCGCCGGCGTCCAGCGCCAGCGACTGCGCGGTCTGTATCTGCGCGGCCTGGCCGGTGGCCAGGGTGGCGCCGGCGCCCAGACGAACGCTGGCGGCGCCCAGCTGGCCGTCCAGCTGCAGGGTGCGCTGGGCCTGCAGATCGGCCGCTTGGATCGCGTGCAGGCTGCCGCCGAACACCGCATCGCGCCCGGCGCTCAGCACCAGTGACTGCGCCGACAGACCGCCCGCCTGGTAGAGACTGCCGCCCGCCTGTGCATGCAGCGCACCGGCGGCGGCGACGACGCCTGCAAGGTCGAGGTCCTCGCGGGCCGAAAGCCGGACCGCGCCCGCTTCGCTGCCCAGGCGACCACGGCTGCGCAAGGTCCCGGCATCAACTTCCACATCGCCAACAGCAATCGCCTCGCCGGTGTTGTCGAGCGTCTGCAGCACCTGCAGCCGCAGGTCCTGCCCGGCCTGCAGGGTGCCGGCATTGGCAAGGCTGCCGGCAAGGTTCGCTTCCAGCGTGCGCTGGGCGGCAAGGACCGCGCTGACGGCGTTGTCCAGGCCGTCGGCATCGATGCGCAAGTCGCGGCCGGCGATGACCTGGCCGGCGGCGCTCAGTTGGCCATCGCTGCGCAAGGCCACGTCACCGCCTGCCTGCACAATCCCACCCAGCGTCAGCGCATCGCTGCCGAACAGGCGCAGGTCGCCATTGGCATCCAGGCTGCCTTGGCTGTCGAGCACGCGTGCGTCGGCCGCGATTGCAGCGCCGCTCTGCAGGACCGAGCCAGCTTCAAGGTGCAGCTGGTCGGCCTGCAGGCTGGCATTGGCCTCGCTGCGCGCCTGCGCGGCGAAGCTCAGCGCGGCATGCGCGCGCAGGTCGAGTGTGCCCGCCGATTGCAGGGTGCCGCGCGCGAACAGGTCGCGCCCGGCCGACAGCGACACGCTGCCGCCGCTCAGCGCACCGGCCTGGTGCAGGTCGCCGGCCGCGACGGCCCGCAGCGCACCGGCCGCCGCAGCCGATCCAGCAAGCGCAAGATCACCGTCGGCGGTCAGTGCCGCATCGCCCGCCTCGCTGCCGATCTGGCCGCTGCTGCGCAGCGTGCTGGCGCGCACGGCGAGCGCATCATGCGCGACCAGGCTGCCGGTGTTCTCCAGCGTCTCCTGCACCTGCACATCGATGTTGCCGGCGCTGGTGATGCGGCCGTCCTGCTGCAGCGCGTGCGCACGCAGGTCCACACCGCCGAGCGCATGGATCTGGCCAGCGTTCTCCAGTGCGCCGAGCACCTGCAGTTGGAGTCCCTCGCCGGCCGAGAGCGTCGCATCGCGAGCCTGGCGCATCGCGGCCGCGCTCGCCGACAGCGGGCCGCCGGCCACCACCTGGGCCGCGCTGTCGAGTGCGCCGCCGGCCTGCAGCGCCAGCGCCTCACGCGCCTGCACCGTCCCGGCCAGTGTCAGCGCATCGACCGCGGTGGCCTGCAGCGAGCCGCCGGCATCGAGCACGCCGTCGCTGTCCACGCTGGCGCCCTGCAGGACCAGCGCGCCCAGGCTCTGCAGTTGACCACGCTGGCGCAGCGCCGCATCGGCCTGCACACGCAGGTCGCCGGCTGCCGACACCACCGCACTGCTGTCCAGCGCGCCGACCGCCTGCAGGTCCATGCCGCCCGCGGTGCTACGCACGCTGCCGCCCAGGACCAGATCACCGCCGCTGCGCGCCGCCAGCGTGGCCGCACTCAGCGAGCCTTCGAGTCGCGCCTGCTGCTGGGCCTGGATCGAGGCCGCACCGCCTGCAACGGTATGGCCGCTCAGCGCGAGCGTGTTGACACGTAACGCCAGCGCACCGCGCTGGCTGCCAAGGTCGCCACTGGAAGCCAACTGCGCGGTGTCCACGCGCAGGGCATCGGCCGCCACCAGGCTGCCGCGGTTGTCCAGTGCATCGCGCAGAGCCAACGTGGCCGCACCGGCGCTGTAAGCCTGTCCGGCGTTGTCCAGGCGCTCGCCGCGCAGGTCCAGCCCCGCGCCGGCGTAAAGCGTGCCGGCGTTATCGGTGCTGGCGCTGTCCACGGACAAGGCGCCGTTGGCCGACACCATGCCATCTGCGCGGTTATCCAACCGCGTCGTCTGGAGCCGCAGTGCGCCACCGGAGATCAGGCTGCCGCGGTTGTCCAGGGCCGAAGCCAGCAGCTGCACGCCGCCCCGGCCCTGGGCCAGGCCAGCCAGGCTGGCCGAACCCGTGCTGCGGATGTCCAGGGTGTCGGCGGCATCCAGCGTGCCGGACAGCCCCATCCTGCCGGCGTCCAGGGCCAGGCTGGCGCCACTTTGCAGCATGCCCGACAGCGACAGCTCCTCCGCCTGCAAGGAAGCATCGCCACCGGCATGGAGCGTGCCGGCACTGCGCAGCAGGCCATCGGCGTTCAGGGCCAGGGTGCCTGCGCTGTAGACGTTGCCGTCCACTGCCAACTCGGCGGCGGACAGACGCAACGCACCGGCGCTGCTGCGACCGGTTTGCAGCAGCGCGCCGGTGGTTGCCGCGTCCAGCGTGCCCGCGGCGATGGTGTCGCCGCGCAGCGCCATCGACGCGCCGCGCAGGCTGACATCCCCGGTCTGCGAGCCGGCCGTGCCGTCCTGTAACAACGCACCGGCCGAAGCGACCA
>Ga0209257_1000477_pt1 | contig 72873 bp, 74 predicted proteins | sample AraplaCvi_mCL_r2_FD_184277 | JGI IMG/M metagenome (GOLD analysis project Ga0209257, IMG submission 184277) | Arabidopsis root microbial communities from North Carolina, USA - plate scrape MF_Cvi_mCL_r2 (SPAdes) (version 2) | ecosystem: Host-associated > Plants > Roots > Endosphere | place: USA...
TCGATGTCCGACACGATCGGTATCATGAAGGACGGCAAGATCGTGCAGATGGGCACGCCGGAAGAGCTCTACGACGCGCCGGTCAACCGCTACGTCGCCGATTTCGTCGGCGAATCGAATTTCTGGCCGGGCCGGGTCGCGGCCAGCGATCAAACCGGCGCCGCGATCACGATCGGCAGCGGCATGACCTTGCGCGCGGTGCACAGCCGCTTGGGCACGCCGCTGAAGGTCGGGGACAGCGGCGTCATCGCCGTGCGGCCGGAGGTGATCGGTCTCTATCGCCCCGGCACAGCACCCCAGGATCTCGATTGCCGCGCCGAGGCGCAGATTCTCAACCGCATCTATCTCGGCGATCACAGCGAGTTTTCCGTCAAGGCGGAGGGCCTCGGCGATCTGCTGGTGCGGCTGCCGAAGGCGGTGGAGACTTCGGGGCTGGAACCCGGCGCCGCCGCGGTGGTCGGCTGGCGCGGCAGCCAGGCGCTGGCGCTGAGCGAGATCTGAGATTCAAAACAAGAACCAACCAGGAGGCTTCCATGGATCCGCGTAAAGAGTTCATCAAGCAGCTGCGCCGCTATCAGAAAGGCTCGATCTCGCGCCGGCATTTCCTCGGCGTGACCGGTCTCGGCACCGCCATGGCGGTGATGGCGGCCGAAGTCCCCGGCCTGATGCCGCGGAAGGCCTGGGCGGCGGGCAATATCGGCGACAAGGTCTCGCTCGCGACCTGGCCGAACTATCACGACCCGAAGGACTTCGAAGAGTTCACCAAGCAGACCGGCGCCGCGGTCGAGGTCTCCGTGTTCGGCTCGAACGAAGAGTTCCTGGCGAAGCTGCAGGCCGGCGGCACCGGCTGGGACGTCTTCGTGCCGACCAATTACACAGTCTCGACCCACGCCTCGCTCGGCCTGATCGAGCCCCTAGACCTGAAGAAGGTGCCAAACTACGACATCGCGGCGCAGGATGCGCGGCTGATCAAGGAAGGCACGGTCAACGGCACCGTCTACGGCGCGGCCAAGGACTGGGGCACCACCGGCTTCGCGGTCAACACTGCCAAGGTGAAGGAGAACCCGACCACCTGGAAGCAGTTCTGGGACCTAACCCAGAGCACGTATAGCGGCCGTGTCACCGTGCACGACTACCAGCTCACCACGATCGGAAACGCGCTGAAGTACTATGGCTACTCCTTCAACTCGAACGACGAGAAGGAGCTGGCCGATGCGGAGAAGCTGCTGATGGCCGCGAAGCCGCATCTCTTCGCCATCACCAGCGACTACCAGCCGGCGTTCCGCAACGGCGATGCCTGGCTCGGCATCTGCTGGACCGGCGACGGCAAGCAGCTGCACCGCGACATCCCCGAGATCACCTATGTGCTCGGCAAGGAAGGCGGCGAGATCTGGACCGATTTCTATGCGGTGCCGAAGAGCGCGCCGAACCGCGAAGGCGGCTACGCGCTCATCAACTTCCTGCTGGATCCGCAGATCAACGCGACCGAGGTGAAATTCCACGGCCAGCCCTCGACCGACAGCCGCACCAACAAGCTGCTGCCGGACGAGCTGTTGAAGGATCCGATCATGTATCCGGCGGCCGAGCTCTTGGCCCCGCTGGAGTTCGGCTCGGCGGCGACCTTCACCAATCCCGCCCGGGCCGAGATCCTGGCGCGATTCAAGGCCGCCTAAAAGGACCGAACGCAGATCATGCAGGGACCGAGGAAGTGGGATTGGACGGCGATCCTGTTGATTTCACCGTCCGTCGCCATCTTTCTCGGCCTCCTGGTGATGCCGATCCTGGTCGTGCTGGTGCTCTCGTTCGGCGAGCGCGCCGAAGCCGGTGGCTACCAGGCGGCCTTCACCTTCGCGCAATACGCCAACCTGCCGGCGCGCTGGGCCGCGTTCCGCAACACGCTGACCCTGGCGCCGCTCGGCACCGTCATCTGCCTGCTGGCAGCCTATCCGCTCGCCTATTACCTCGCGGTCAAGGTCAGCGCGCGAAACCGGTTGCTGCTCTTGATCCTGGTGATCGTGCCGTTCTGGACCAGCTTCCTCATTCGCACCTATGCCTGGATCTTCATCCTCGGCGGCAAGGGACTGCCCGCGCTGCTCGATCTCATCGGCATTCCCGACGTGCGATTCATCAACACGCCCTTCGCGGTCCTGGTCGGCATCGTCTACGGCTATCTGCCGCTGATGGTGTTCCCGATCTTCGTCAGCCTGGAGCGGCTCGACAAACGTTTGCTCGAAGCCTCCGACGATCTCGGCGCCAGCCCGCGGCGCACCTTCCTGCAGATCACCCTGCCCTTGTCGGCGCCGGGTGCCGTCACCGGCTGCATGCTGGTCTTCATCCTGCTGATGGGCGAGTACCTGATCCCCGCCCTGCTCGGCGGCGGCAAGGTGTTCTTCATCGGCAATGCGCTGGTCGATCTCTTCTTGCAGTCACGCAACTGGCCGTTCGGCTCGGCGGTCGCCTTGAGCCTGGTGATCATCATGCTGGTCACGGTGACCATCTACTTGCGCGTGACCCTCAATAATCGCGGCATGCGCGATCAGGCCTTGGTCTGATCCCATGCGCATTTACGCCGTCTTCGTCTATCTCTTCCTCTATGCGCCGCTTGGCGTCATCGCGCTGTTCAGCTTCAGCGCCGGGCGTAGCGCCAGCGACTTCCACGGTTTCTCGCTGCAATGGTACGCGACCGCAGCCGGCAATCGGCTGGTGATCGAGGCGCTGTCGAACAGCCTGCTGGTGGCCTGCGTCTCCTCGGCGATCGCCACGCTGTTCGGGACCGCCGCGGCCCTCACCCTGCCGCGCTTGAACCGCACCTTCCGCACGATCTTCGACGCACTGACCTATATCGCGATCATGGTGCCGGGAATCGTGATCGGCATCGCCACGCTGATCGCCCTCGCCACCACCTTCAATGTGCTGAACCCGCTGATCCAGGGCGATGCGCCGGGCGCGCCGCCGCTCGGCTTCGGCTTCGGCTCGCTGATCTGCGCCCATTCTCTGTTCGCTATGGCGCTGGTGATCGTGATCGTGAAGGCGCGCTTGGCCGGGATGGACCGCAGCCTGATCGAGGCCTCCACCGATCTCTATGCCGACCCTCTCGCCACGTTCCGCCAGGTGACGCTGCCGCAGCTGATGCCGGCGATCGTCGCCGGCTTCCTGCTGAGCTTCACCTTCAGTCTGGACGATTACGTGATCGCGTCCTTCGTGGCCGGAGCGCGGGTGACCCTGCCGATCTACGTCTTCGCCTCGATCCGCCGCGGCGTCACGCCGGAAATCAACGCGATCGGCACCACGGTCATGGTGTTCTCGCTTTGCATGCTGATAGTGTCGCAGGTGCTGCTGCGGCGGCAGGCCCGTGCCACGAAAGGCAAGCCCGCCGCCGCTTGATCGACCTACTGGAACAGCTTCATCGCGTTAAGCGCCGTCTTCCAGACACCCCAGATCAGCGGAATGCCGACCAGCAGCCAGGCCAGGATGACCTGCAGCGTGTAGTCCTTCTTCGTCCCGTTGCCGTCCATGATCGCTCTCCCCTATTGCGCCGGCTGATCTTGGACCTGGAGGTGGTGCCGGTCGTGCACCGCCTTCACCGCCAGATTGCAGAGTGAGCCGATCAGCAGCAGGCCCGCCATGATGTACATGGTGACCGTATAGGCGTCGGCCTTGGCGACGCCGTTGTTGATCTGGTATTCGCGGATGTAGTTCACCAGCACCGGGCCGAACACGCCGGCCGCGGACCAGGCGGTCAGCAGCCGGCCGTGAATGGCACCGACATACTGCACGCCGAAGATGTCGCGCAGATAGGCCGGGATGGTGGCGAAGCCGCCGCCATACATGCTGAGGATGATGCCGTAGCAGAGCACGAACAGCACGATGCTGCCCATATGCGCGGTGCTCGGCACGATCGCATAGAGGAAGATACCGAGCGCGAAGAAGATGAAATAGGTGTTCTTCCGACCGATGAAGTCCGAGGTCGAGGCCCAGAAGAAGCGTCCGGCCATGTTGAAGAGGCTCAAGAGACCGACAAAGCCGGCCGCGGCTTCCGCCGTGATCCGGCCCGGGAACATCTCCTGGCTCATCGCCGAGGCCTGGCCGAGCACGCCGATGCCGGCGGTGACGTTGAGGCAGAGCACCCACCAGAGCAGGTAGAACTGCGGTGTCTTCAGCGCCTGGTCGACATGCACGGTCTGGTCGGTCATCAGCTTCTTCGGCTGTGCCGGCGGCGTATAGCCCGCGGGACGCCAGTTCGCGGCCGGGACCCGCACGATCACCGCGCCGATCGACATGAAGACGAAGTAGACGATGCCGAGCGTTACGAAGGTCGCGGTGACGCCCATGTCGGTCTCAGTCTTGAAATGGCTCATCAGCCAGACCGAGAGCGGCGAGGCGATGAAGGCGCCGCCGCCGAATCCCATGATCGCCATGCCGGTCGCCATGCCCGGCCGGTCGGGGAACCAGGTGATCAGGGTCTTCACCGGCGAGATATAACCGATGCCAAGCCCGCAGCCGCCGAGCACGCCATAGCCGAGATAGACGATCCAGAGCTGGTGCGTGGCGACGCCGATCGCCGAGACCAGGAAGCCGCCGCCGAAGCAGCAGGCCGCGGTGAACATCGCCTTCCGCGGCCCGACGCGGTCGAGCCAGGTGCCGGCGACCGCCGCCGAAAGGCCGAGGAACACAATCGCGATCGAGAAGATCCAGCCCAGGGCCGGGATCGACCAGTCGTCCGGTGCGGGCTCGGCGATGCCGATCAGCTTCGTCATCGGCAGGTTGAAGACGCTGAAGGCATAGGCCTGGCCGATGCAGAGATGGACGCAGAGTGCCGCCGGCGGCACCAGCCACCGGTTGTAGGTCATCGGTGCGACGATGTGCTCGCGATCGAGTATCGACATCCCTCAGCCTCCCAGTTGGAAATGCGGCGACACAGACCATCGTGTCGCGACCCTGACCGCGGAATCATGATTCCTGGCACAACACGCCGCAACTTGGAAACGCTTCGAAAGACGGTGCAGCGACTTATACTTTAGTCGTAGCGTGAGGCTGGTCTGACGACCGCGACTTTGGCTAAGCTCGGAAAAAATCACCGCGAGAACATTGGGAGAGGAATCGGATATGTACACGCTCTACTGGTCGCCGGGCTCGGCGTCGATGGCGCCGCATTGCTGCCTCGAAGAAGCGGGCGTCCCTTACACGCTGAAACTGGTCGATACCGCGAAGGGCGAGCATCAGAAGCCGGAATACCTGGCGCTCAATCCGGCCGGCAAGGTGCCGGTGCTCATGATAGATGGCGGCTTCACCATGACGGAATCGGCCGCCATGTGCATGCTGATCGCCGACCGGCATCCGGCCGCAGCGCTGGCGCCTAAGACCGACGATCTGGCGCGTGGCCATTTCTACATGTGGCTGATGCATCTCTCGAACACGCTGCAGCCGGCGATGCTGCGCTACTACTATCCGGACCGCCACACCACGGCCGAAGGCGAGGCGGTGGTGACCAAGGCTCAGGAGGAGGTCGCCACCGTCTGGAGCCGGATCGACGCGCATCTCCGCCTCAAGGGCCCCTATCTCCTCGGCGAGCGTTATTCTGCAGCCGATATCTTCTGCACCATGCTCTCCACCTGGCAGGACTGCTGTCCGGACACTTATCGGCGCTTCCCCGGGCTGAAGCGCCTGGCGGAGCTCGTCATGGCACGGCCGGCGATCGCGCGCATCGCCGCGGCCAACCAAGCCGCGTGATGCAGCCCAGGATCGAACCGGCGGAGGTTCTCGACTTCTGGTTCTCGGAACGGGTGCAGCTGCTCTGCTTCGAGCGCGACGAAGCGTTCGATGCCGAGATCCGCGCCCGGTTCGGCAGCGCCGTGGCCGAAGCGCAGGCCGGCGGGTTCGAGTCGTGGCGCGCCACGCCGGAGGGCGCGCTCGCCCTGCTGCTGCTGCTCGACCAGATGCCGCGGAACATCCACCGCGGAAGCTCGCAGGCCTTCGCCGGCGACGCCCGTGCGTTGGCGATCGCCGAGCAGATTGTCGGCACTGGTTTTGACCGCGGCTTTACCTTCACCCAGCGCCGCTTCACCTATCTCCCGTTCGAGCACAGCGAAGACCCGAAGGTGCATAAGCGCGGCCTGGCGCTGTTCGCCGATCTCGCCGTGGGCTGCGCGACCGAGGACAATGTCCAGGCTGCGGTCCAGCTCTTCTACGCCGCCCGGCATGCCGAGATCATCTTCCGCTTCGGCCGCTACCCGCACCGCAACGCCTGCCTGGGACGCATCTCGACGCCCGAGGAAGAAGCCTTCCTGAAGGAACCGATGTCGTCGTTCTAAACTCTGTAAAACGCTGGCAAATCCGGCCTGCCCGCCGTCCTGGCACCCCTGGTAAGGGCTTCGCCCATGGGCTAGATTTCGCGCCACCTTTCGGTTTTCGGGACCCACAATGCGCCGCTCATCGCTTCTGCTCGCCACCGCCATCAGCTTTTTCGCCTTCGGATCGGCAGATGCGGATTACCGCGCCGCCGAGGCGGCACTCGAATCCGGCGACTTCGCAACGGCGATCCCGCTGCTGGACGCGGAAGCGAAGCTCGGCAATCCGGTCGCGGCCTACAATCTCGCCCGCGTCTATGAGCAGGGCTCGGCGGGGGCGCCGGATTTCCAGCAGGCCGCGGCCTACTACCGGATCGCCGCCGAGCTGGACCTCGCGCCGAAATTTGACGGCAATGCGCTCGGGCCCCAAGCGGCACAGCTGATCCAGGCCTCGCAGATGTATGCACAGTATTCGCTCGGCCGCCTCTATGAGACCGGCAAGGGCGTGCCGCAGGACCTGCAGCAGGCCGCCGGCTGGTACGTGCGCGCGGCGGATCTCGGGCACCCGAAGGCCGCGATGAAGCTTGCCTATCTCTTCCGCGATGGCGGACCGGGGCTGAAGCCCGACGGCCGCCTCGCCACGACCTATTTCGAGAAGGCCGGCACCGGGAGCGCGCTCAACGAGATCGGCGTTATGTATCTCAAAGGCAATGCGGTCACCCGCAACGCCAAGATCGCCCATGACTGGTTCGAGAAGGCGGCGGCGCTCGGCAGCAGCGAAGCCGAATACAATCTCGGCCTCCTGTTCCAGGCCGGCTATACCGGCCAGCCGGATTACCTCCAGGCGATGGATCACTTCCAGAAGGCCGCCAATGCCAAGGACGGCCCTTCGATGCTCGCGCTGGGCGATCTTTACGCCGCCGGCAAGGGTGTCCCGAAGGATCTCGTGCAGGCGCATACCTGGTACGATCTCGCGGTCGCCAATGGTGCGCCGGAAGGAACGCAGCGCGCGGCGGCGCTCGAAGCCGGCATGAGCCCGACGGACATCGTCCGCGCCAAGGCTGCCGCCGCGACCTGGCAGCCGGGCGAAGAGAATGCACTGCCCGGAACCGCGACCGCCGCGGCGACCCCGCCGGCAGAACCGGTCCCGGCCGCGCCGCCGTCGGCCGAGCCCACCCCGTCACCCGCGCCGGCCCCAGTGGCCGCTGCGCCCGCACCGCAACCGGCCCCTGCGCCCCAACCGGCTCCTGCGCCCGCGCCGGAACCGGCGGCTGCGCCCGCGCCGACCCCGGCATCTGCTCCTGCGCCGGTCGCGACAGCGACGCCGAAACCTGCAGCGACACCGGCGCCCGAACCGACCCCGGTCCCGCCCGCCGTTACCGAAGCCCCGCTGCCTGCGCCCGAACCCACTCCAGCGCCGCCCCCGGCGGCTCCCGCACCTGCGCCGACCACGACGGCGACAGTGACCGCGCCGCTGGAACTGCAGCCGGTGCCCCCGGCCGCGCCCACCCCGGCGCCGAGCGCCACGCCAACCGTGACCAAGCCGCTGGAGCTTCAGGCGGCACCGCAGCCGGCACCGGCACCGCCCGCACCGGCCCCCGCGCCGACGACCACGGCAGCGGTCCCGACACCGCCGCCGAGCGCGCCTGCGGTCAATTCGGTGACGCCGCCGGCCCCCGTGCCCGCCTTCTCCGAGAGCCAAGCCGCTGCGCCGGTGGCGCCACAACCGGCGCCGGCACCAGCGCCAGCGGCACCGCCACCACCGGCTGCGAGCAGCGTGACCAGCGAGGCCCTGCCGCCGGCACCGGCACCCGCTCCGGAGCCCGCACCGGCTTCAAGCGTCGCGGCCGTGCCGCCGCCGGTGCCCGCGCCGGAAGTGCAATCCGCACCGCCCGCAGCCCCCGCGCCTGCAGCAGCATCCGCGGCCGAGCCGGCAGCAACCACCGATCTCGCCGTGCCGCTGCGCACCCCGAAAGAGCCGGCGCTGTTCGATCACTGATTTTCAGCGCGTTAGGCGCGCTTGGCCCACGCATCGGGCGCGACCGGAGAAAGACCGCCGAAGACGCCGCCTACCTATGAAACCGGAGCACCGTCGAGTTTCTTGCCGAGCTTGCTGCCGAGGGCTGCACCGCGCTGCTCTTCGTCCGGCGACATCTCGGCGCGGAAGGGCGCGACCTGGTCCATGACCCAGTCGCGGAAGGCTTTGATCTTCGGCCGCTTCAGCGCGTCGCGGACATAGACGACGTAATAGCCGGTGTCCAAGGGCACCGAGATGTCGAACGGCTTCACCAGCCGCCCGGCCTTCAGATCGTCGCTGGCCAGCATGGTGTTGCCGAGGGCCACGCCCAATCCGTCGATTGCCGCCTGGATCAGCAGATTCGAGTAGTTGAAGCTGAAGCCGCCGCCCTTCAACTCGAGGCCGGTGACGCCGGCGTGCTCGAGCCATTGCTGCCAGAAATCGAACTGCGCCGCCTGCCAGGTGGTGTCGGAGAGCAGGGTGAAGTTGGCGAGGTCGCGCGGTTCTTTCAGCGGCGTGTCGTCGTTCAAAAGCTGCGGGCTGGCGATCGGGAAGAGGTCGTCTTTCAACAGCAGCTCGGAATCGACGTTCGGCCATTTGCCGCGGCCATAGCGGATCGCGATGTCGATCCCGCCCTGGCCGATCTGCTCCACCCGCTCGGTCGCGGAGATCCGCACCTCGATCTCCGGATGCCGGGCGCGGAAATCGAACAGCCGCGGCACCAGCCATTTCGAGGCGAGCGACGGCAACACGCTCACGGTCAAGGGGCCGCCGTGGCAGAGCTGCCGGAGATCCTGCGCCGCATCGGAGAGCTGCTGGAAGGCGCTCCGGACCGGCGGCAGGAACTGGCGCCCGGCCTCGGTCAGGCGCAGAGCCCGGCCGGTGCGGTCGAAGAGCGGCTGGCCGACCCATTCCTCCAGCGCCTTGATCTGATGGCTGATCGCGGAATGGGTCACGTTCAGCTCCTCCGCCGCCTTGGAAAAAGACAGGTGGCGGGCGGCGCTTTCGAAGTAGCGAACGGCTTTCAGCGGCGGAAAAGCGGCCATCGTCAGGGACTTACCCGAGGCTCCGTTCCTGTTAGATCGCCTAACAGAACAAGTTAGAAACGATCATTTGTTCAAGGGCCATTTCAAGCACAGGTTATGGGCAAGGGCAACGGCCACTCCCGGCCAGGACCCAGAGAGATGTGAGGGAAACATGGCACAGGTCATCAGCAATTGGGGTACTGCGCGTCGCAATTCCTATCTCGGTGAAGGCCTGGTCGGCCTGTTCAACCGGGTCTCCGAATGGTCGGAGCGCCGCCGCACCCGCAACCACCTCTACCAGATGCCGGACTACATCCTGCACGACATCGGCGTCAGCCGCGCAGAGGTCGAGAGCGAATACGAGAAGCCGTTCTGGCAGGCGTGATCGGATCTTGAATGGCTTCGACTTCGCTCTTCATCGCCCCCCTCAGACCCAATCGCGGCCGCTCCCGACGGTCGCGATTGGGGATGGGGAGCGTATCTGCTTTGATGCCCCGCCTGCCTGATCGCCTGCCTGGCTGATTGCGTATTCGTTCGGGAGTCGGGGATGAAAGCACATTTCGAGCGCATGGCGCGCTACAACCGCTGGGCCAACCGGCGTCTCTACGGCGCCGTGGCACAGCTCGAGCCCGAAGAGTTTCACGCGCCGCGCGCCGGCTTCTTTCCGTCGATCGCCAAGACCCTCAACCATATGGTCGTCACCGACCGGATCTGGATGGGCCGCTTCGTCGGAAACCTCAGCGACCACAAGCGGCTCGACGAAGCGCCTTATGACGATTTCGCCGCCCTCACGACCGCGCGCGAAGCGGAAGACCAGCGCATCATCGCCTTCTTCAAGGCATTGCCCCAAACCAGGATCGAAGGTGTGTTCGACTACAAGAACACCGCCGGCGAGCCGAAGTCGGCGGAGATGCTGCCGGTGCTGGCGCATTTCTTCAACCACCAGACCCACCATCGCGGCCAGGCGCATGCGATGCTGTCCGCGACGCGTGTGACGCCGCCTTCGCTGGATCTGGTCTATTTCATCTATGAGGACAGCGGGGCGTAGCTAGGCCGCTTCGGCGTGGTGGTCCTTTCTGCCTTTCCGGTAGAGCCAGACGCTGGCCGGCGGAAGATTCTGCAGCACGCGGTCTTCGACCGTGCCGCTCACGCCGAGCAGGCGGCGGTTTAGGGGCGAGAACAGGCCGTAAGTGAACTGGATGAACGGCGCGCCCGGCTCGAGCACGGCGAAGGCCTGCGATCCGATGCGGTGCTGGATTGCCTTTTTCATCGCTAGCAAGGGCAGGCTGGAGACGATGCATTTCACCGGATGGATCGCTTCCCGGCGCAGGAGTTGCTGGAGGTGCATCGCGTCGCCCTGAAGCACGCGCACGTTCGGATAGCGCTCGGCCAGGTGCCGATGCAAGACGGCGTCGCGTTCCACCACGATGAGACGACTGGGCGGCACGCCGGTGTCGAGAATCGCGCGAGTGACCGGCCCGGTGCCGCCGCCGAGCTCGACGACGTAGCCATCGCCATCCTGCGGGATATGGCGCGCCATGGCCGCAGCAAGTTCCGGACCGCTCGCCGCAACGGCGCCGATCTTCCTTGGGTTCTTCAGCCAGAGCTTCAGCAGCAGGCGCGATTCGGACAGCATGGCGGACCGATTCTCCGGTGCGTATTTTCGCGCATCCTAGCCGAGACGCGACGCGGCGCAAGACCCTGACGCCTGTAAGGAAAGCCGGGGCGGAACGATCCCCGTCAGGTGGTGAGCACGATCTTCCCGGTGGATTTCCGCGCCATCAGGATATCGAAAGCTTGGCTAAAATCCGCAAGGTCGAATCGGTGCGAAATATGCGGCTTCAGGTGCCCCGCCGCATGGAGCCGGCCGAGGCCTGAGAAACAGTCCAGGATCAGCTCCGGCCGGTGCCGGCGGTAGGAGCCCCAATAGAAGCCCTGGGCGTCGATGTTCTTCACCAGCAGGATATTCGCCGGGATCTTCTGGATCTCGCCCGCCGCGAAGCCCACCACCAGCAGCCGCGCACCCCAGGCGACGCAGCGGAGCGAGGCTTCGAAGATCGCGCCGCCGACCGGATCGTAGACCACGTCGGCGCCGTCGCGCCCGAGCTCCGCCGCTATGGCTTTCACCCGGTCGCGGACATTCTCGGTCTTGTAGTCGATGGTCCAATCGGCGCCATGCGCCTTCGCCACGGCGCATTTGTCGGCACCACCGGCGGTCGCGATCACCTTCGCACCGAGTGCCTTGCCGATTTCGACAGCGGTGAGGCCGACGCCGCCCGCAGCCCCATGGACCAGCAGCAATTCCCCTTCTTGGAGGCGCGCTTTCCAGACCAGGGCGCCATAGGAGGTGCCATAGGCGATCACGAAGCCGCCGGCCGTAACCGGATCCATGCCGGAAGGAATCGGCACCGCATCGGCGGCACGCACGAGGGCGTGGCTTGCGAAACCACCATGGTCGACCGCGGCCATGACCGGATCGCCCACCTTGATCCGCGTCTCGCCCGGTCCGGTTTCCAGCACGGTGCCGGCGAGCTCGAGGCCCGGTATGAATGGCAGCTCCGGCTTCTGCTGATACTGGCCGGCTATCATCAGCGTGTCGGCGAAATTTAAGCCGGCGCTCGCCACCTTCACCTTGATCTCGCCGCCTTTCGGTGACGGGAGATCCGGAAGATCGACCAGCTTCAGGTCACCGGGCTTGCCGAGAGTCCGGCATTGCAGCGCGCGCATCTAGAATCGCGCCTCGGTGCCGGGCGCGATGCGGCCGGTGACGATGCCAGCCCAGTTCTTGATCTCCGGCTCGATCACCGCCTGCAGCTTCGCCTCCGCCGCCTCGTCGATCACACCGAGATGGCGCAGCACGGCGCCCATCGCGACTTCCGAAGCCCGGCCGGCACCATCGGCCACCTTGAGGCAGATGCCGAGGCCATGATCCGGGAGCGCACCCATATAGACGCCTTCTGCCCCGGTCTTGATCGCGGCCTTGGCGCCGGTCACCTCCATCACCTTGGTGCAGTAGCGGTTGGTGCCGGCGACATACCAGGGCTCGGCGGTCATCGCCTTCGCAATGCGCCGGCAGGCCTCGGCGCGCGCATCGGGGAGATGATGCGGATCGGCGAGCTGCGCCATGGCAAAGGCATGATGGCCGATCGGAAAGGCGATCGTGGGAATGCCGCAGCCGTCGACGCCGCGCGGCACGCCGGTCAGGCTGAAGCCCGACATCTGCTCGAGGATGCCGACCAGCCGCTGCTGCAGCGGATGCTCGTACTGGATATAGCCCTTGGTCGGAAAGCCGAGATGCTTCGCCGCGGTGAGGAACCCGGTATGCTTGCCGGAGCAGTTGTTGCGTTCGCGGGTCGGGCCTTCATGCGCCTCGTACATCGCGCGCAAGGCCGGCTCATAGCTCGGCGCCTGCGGACCGCATTCGAGATCGTCGACCGAGAGGCCGACCTTGCCGAGCCAGGCCTTCACCGCATCGACATGGCCGGGCTCGCCGCTGTGCGAGGCGGTTGCGAGCGCGATCTCGCGATCGTCGAGCTGGTACTTGTCGGCGGCGCCGGATTCGACCAGCAGCAAAGCGAGCAGCGGCTTGATCGCCGAGCGGCCGTAGATCGGCGCCTCGAAATCGCCCCAGGCGGCGATAACGCCACCATGGGAATCGACCACCGCGCCGTGCACTTCGTGCCGGCTCTCGATCAGATTGCCGCGCCAGACATCGATCTGGATCGGGCTGCCATCCTGCCGAATCTCCGGCAGGTCGCGGAATTGCGGCGCCGGATGAACCGGGTGGTGATGGTGGTGATGATGATGATGTTCGTCGGCCATGGCGCGTCCTGGAAAGCTCGAGGCAGCACCATGGATGGCGAAGCGACCGCGCGCAAGCCTAAGCCTGCGCCGCCTTCCGGCTGCGCTGTCGCGCGGTTTCGAGATTCGGCAGCAGCACCGTCAAGAGCCCGATCGCCGGCAGCCAGGCACAGACCGAATAGACGAACTCGACGCTGGTCCGGTCGGCGAGATCGCCGAGGACTGCCGCACCGATGCCGCCCATGCCGAATGCCAAGCCGAAAAACAGGCCTGCGATCATGCCGACCCGGCCCGGCACCAGTTCCTGGGCGTAGACCAGGATCGCCGAGAAGGCCGAGGACAGAATCACGCCGATCGCCACGGTGAGCGCCACCGTCCAGAACAGATTGACATGCGGGAGCAGCAAGGTGAACGGCAGCGGCCCCAGGATCGAGAACCAGATCACCCGCTTGCGCCCGATCAGATCGCCGATCGGCCCGCCGGCGAGCGTACCCGCGGCGAAGGCGCCGAGATAGACGAAGAGGAATATCTGCGAGGTCTGCACCGAAACGTGGAAGCGGTCGATCAGATAGAAGGTGTAATAGCTGCGCAGGCTCTCGGTGTAGAAGAACTTGGAGAAGATCAGCGCCAGCAGCACCAATAACGCGGTGATGACTTGGCGCTTGGTGAGATTCGGCCGCAGGATCTCAGCCTTGGGCCTGGCCGCGCGCGCCTTGCGATGCGCCTGATACCAGCTCGCGACACCATAGAGCACCGCCATCGCGACCAAGGCGGCAGCGGAGAACCAGGCGAGGCTCGTCTGCCCGTGCGGCAGGATGATGAAGGCCGCCATCAGCGGTCCCGCCGCCGAGCCGACATTGCCGCCGACCTGGAACAGCGACTGCGCGAGGCCATGGCGCCCGCCGGAGGCCAGGCGCGCAACACGGGACGATTCCGGATGGAAGACCGAGGAGCCCATGCCGACCATGGCGGCACCGACCAGCAGGATCGGATAACTGCCGGCGAAGGCGAGCAGCAGCAAGCCGACGAGCGTACAACCCATGCCGATGGGCAGCGCGAAAGGCTGAGGCTTCTTGTCGGTGGTGTAGCCGACCACCGGCTGAAGCAGCGAGGCGGTGATCTGGAAGGTGAGCGTGATGAGACCGATCTGCGCGAAGGACAGTGTGTATTCGCTTTTCAGGATCGGATAGATCGACGGCACCAGGGATTGCATCATGTCGTTCAGCAGATGGCTGAAGCTGATGGCGCCCAGAACCGCCAAGGCGGTCTTCTCCGCATCGCTCCGTTCGGCGGTTGCGGCTATATTGCTCACGCGGGCGTACTCCGGCTGGGATTTTCGGCGGCAGGGTGACCATGTTCGCCCGCCATGCATGACCCCGACAACCGCAAGGACCGGTGATCAGCCTTGCATGGCGTGCAACCTCAGCCGCCGTAAACCCCCATCGCCAGCGAGCGGGGCGAGAGTTCCGCTTCGCCAAAGCGCAGTGGAAAGCCGGCGCGGAGCCAGCGGCCGGATTGCACCTTCACCTTCCAGAGCCGTTCGGCCCCGGAATAAGCGTCGACCTCGGGCCCTTCCCACACGACTTCCGCATCGCCGGTGACCTGCAGGAGGTCGCCGGTGGCAAAATCCGGGATCAGCAGGCCGGCACGCGGGTAGACCGCGAGATTGCCGATGGTCTGAAAGAAGCCGTTGCCGCGGAAGTCCGGCACCACGATCGCGCCCTCGGCATCGATGCCGAGGAATCCAGGCTGCCCGCCGCGATGCGAGACATCGACGCTGAAGGTGCCGTCCCCGCGCGGCGCGGCCGAGGCGACGAACATCGTGTCGGCGCGGCGGACGAGGCCCTTGGCTTCATCGGGCAGTGCAGCGAACGGCACGACCGCAACTTCGCTCGGAGAGAACAGCGTGTAGTCCCGGCGCTGGATATATTGCGGGCAATTGCCGAAGCTCTCGCGCACATGGACCGCGAAGCCGGCCTCGTCGCGGGCGACGATATGGCCGTTCATGCGGTTGCGCCGCCGGGTCGGCAGCTCGATGCCGAGCAGGCCGAGCGTGTTCCCGACCCTCAGCGCCTCGCCCAAGGGATCGCCGGGCAGCGGACCGGCTTCGATCTCCAGCCGCCGCGGATGCGGGCTGGTGACGAAGCCCGGCAGGTTGGCGAGGACCGAGGCCCAGGGATGCTGCTTGCCGTCCAGCGATCCGACCACGATGAAGGGCAGTTGCTCGAAGAACTGGCGGTGCTGGTCGGGCATGAAGTCGCGGATCACCTTCGGCCCGATCTCGGCCATGTGGTCCGCGGTACCGGCGCGGGCCTGCGCCGCGCGCTCGCCGTCATGCCAGATGGTGCTGATCATTGCGGCATTCCTTCGAAATGCGGCAGGGCTTCGATCCGTTTCAGCCACGCCTGAATCGCCGGGTAGGGATCGAGCGCGACGCCGCCCTCGGGGGCGACTGCGGTGTAGCTGTAGAGCGCGACGTCGGCCAAAGTCGGGGTCTCGCCCACCAGGAAGCGGCGTGCCGCAAGCTCGGCCTCCAGCACGGCGAACAGCCGGTCGGCCAGGGCCTGCGCGGCGGCGAGATCGTATTTGCCGCCGAACTTCCTGATGATGCGTGCCCGGGCCGGGCCGAAGGCGAGCGGGCCCTGGGCTACCGACAGCCAGCGCTGGACCTCCGCCGCGGTCACCGGATCGGCAGGCAGCCAGATCCGGGCGGCGTCGTAGCGGCCGGCGAGGTAGACCAGGATTGCCACCGAATCCGCAACCACAATCCCGTCGTCCTCGATCACCGGCACGGTCGCGAAAGGATTCATGCGGCGAAAGCCTTCGGTCTGGTGCTCGCCGGCGGCAAGGTCGATCGCCTGGAAGCGGAAGGGCAGGCCGAGCAGGCGGAGCATCAGCTCGGCACGGTGCGAATGGCCAGACTGTTTGGTGCCGTAGAGGATGATCGGCTGGACGGGGCGCATAGCGGGTCTCCAAGTTGGGTCCCCTGCAATCTATTATTTCCTATCAGGCTATAAATGCCTTAATTTCGCCTTCTCTATTTCAGTTCTGGCAGCAATCATGGACCGTCTGGAGACCGTGGAAATCTTCGTCGCCGTGGCCGAGGCCGGGAGCTTCGTCGGGGCGGCGCGTCAGCTCGGGCGCGCGCCGGCGGCGATGACCCGGGCGGTGGCGGCGCTGGAGGATCGGCTCGGGATCCGGTTGTTGAACCGCACGACACGGGCGGTGGCGCTGACCGATGCCGGAGCGCGGTATCTCGAGCGCGCGCGGCGGGCCTTGACCGAGTTCGCCGAGCTCGAGCTTACGGCGGCAGGCGAGCAGCAGGTGCCGCAAGGCCTGCTGACGGTCACAGCGCCGGAGATGTTCGGGCGGCTGCATATCCTTCCCATCGTGCAGCGCTTCATGGCGGATTACGCGGAGGTCGATGTCTCGCTGCTGCTCTTGAACCGGATCGTCTCCTATATCGATGAAGGGATCGATCTCGGGCTGCGGATCGCGCATCTGCCGGATTCCAGCCTGCAGGCGATCCTGGTCGGGCATGTGCAGCGGATCTGCTGCGCCAGCCCCGACTACATCGCCGCCAACGGCGCGCCGCGCCGGGTCCAGGATCTGGCACGCCATGCGATCATCGCCACGACCGGGGTCCGCCCGGTCGCCGACCGCTGGACCTTCGACCGCCGCGGCGAGACCTTCTCGGTTCCGGTCCGCCCAAGGCTGTCGGTGAACTCGGTTCAGGCGGCGCTCGATGCCGCGATCGCCGGGGGCGGGATCGTCAGGCTGCTGTCCTATCAAACCGCGATCCCGGAAGCGGAGGGCCGGCTGGTGCGGGTGCTCGAGGAAGAACCGCAGCCGCCGGTCCCGGTCCATATCGTCCATCCGGCCGGCCGGCATCTTGCCTTGAAGTCCCGACTGTTCATCGACCGGGCGGTCGGCACCCTCCGGGAGAAATTCGCGGCTGCCTCTTGACGGAAGTGACAGATTACATATTTTGTCACTCGTTATTATTCTCCTTGAGGAGCTTCATTCATGGAACAGCGTCAACTCGGCACGAAGGGTCCCCTTGTCTCCGCCATCGGCTTGGGCTGCATGGGCATGTCGGATTTCTACGGTCCCGCCGATGAGACCGAGAGTCTCGCCACCATCGAGGCGGCGCTCGAAGCCGGCATCACCTTGTTCGACACCGGCGATTTCTACGGCATGGGGCATAACGAGCTCTTGCTGCGCGAAACGCTCAAAGGCTCCAAGCGGGAGCGCGCCTTCATCCAGGTGAAGTTCGGGGCGCAGCGTGCGCCGGACAGTTCGTTCCTCGGCTTCGACGCAAGGCCCGCAGCGGTGAAGACCGCGCTTGCCTATACCTTGAAGCGCCTCAACACCGATTATATCGATCTCTACATGCCGGCGCGGCTGGATCCCACGGTGCCGATCGAGGAAACCGTGGGTGCCATCGCCGAACTCGTGAAGGCCGGCTATGTCCGCCATATCGGGCTCTCCGAGATGGGGTCCGCAACGATCCGCCGCGCACATAAGGTGCATCCGATCGCCGCACTGCAGATCGAATACGGTCTGATGACGCGCGGCATCGAAGCGGAAATTCTGCCGACGCTGAGAGAACTGGGCATCGCCGTCACCGCCTATGGGGTACTCGGTCGCGGCTTGCTGGGCGGCATGAAGGCGAGCGACTTCGCCAAGCCCGGCGATTTCCGCGGCCACACGCCCCGCTTCCAGGGCGAGAACCTCGCCAACAACCTCACCCTGGCGCAGCAGCTGGAGGTCATCGCCAAGGAGAAGGGCGTCACCTCCGCCCAGCTCGCGATCGCCTGGGCGCTGACCCGCGGCACCGACATCACCCCGCTGGTCGGCACCAAGAGCCGCAAGCGCCTCGCCGAAGCGGTTTCGGCCATGGCGATCAAGCTTTCCAAGGACGATCTCGCGCGGATCGAGGCCGCGGTCCCGGCCAGCGCCGTCGCCGGCACCCGCTATGACGCGCGGCAGATGCAGATGCTGGACAGCGAGCGCCGGTCCGCCTGATAAGGAGGGGATGAAGAAGACCGCGACCCTCCCACGCCGACGCGTGCCGGCACAGGCCGATGGCGCCGAAGCCGAGAGCAAGGCAACCGAGACCCGCGAGCGCATCCTCGCGGCCGCGGTGGATCTCTTGCGCAAGCATGGCATCGCCAAGACCACGGTGGTGGACGTTGCGCGTGCGCTCGACATGAGCCACGCCAATGTCTACCGCCACTTCGCCAGCAAGACGGAATTGCAGGATGCCGTTGCGCAACGCTGGCTGAAGAAGATCATGGAGCCGCTGCGCGCCATCGTCGAGGAGAAGGGCTCGGCCGCCGAACGGCTGGAGCGCTGGATCTTCACCCTGGCCGCACAGAAGCGCGCGAAGGTCTTGAACGACCCCGAGCTCTTCGCCGCCTATCACGCGATCGCCACCGATGCGCGCGCCGTGGTCGAGGCCCATGTCGGCGAACTCCAAGCGCATATCGCGTGCATCATCCGCGACGGCGCGGCGGTCGGCGAGTTCAAGGTGCGGGATGCGGAAGAAGCCGCCATGGCGGTCCTCAACGCGACCGCGCGCTTTCATCATCCCTATCACGTGAAGGAATCCGGCGGCCGCGACACGACCGAGGAGATCCGCGCGGTCATGAAGCTGGTGCTGGCGGGGCTGCGCTCGGGCTCGCTCTGAACGGAGCGGACGCTTGCAACCCGCGCGTGCGCGTGCTGTCCTGCGCTTTGGGGACACGCGGCTCGCATCATGTGGTTTCTGTTCGGCTTCATCACGCTCGCCGCCGCCTGCATCTCGTCTTTGATCTGGCGGCGCACGGTTTCCTGGCATGGCAGCAGCGAGACCACCCAGGGCATTCCCTACGAGTATAAGGCCAGCATCACCAAGGGAAAGGTGCGGCTGCTCTACGTCGGCGTCCCTTGCAGTCTCAACTTCGGGCTTACATTGAGGCCCGAGGGCACGATCGACCGCGTCTCCAAGGCCGTCGGCCTTACCAAGGAATGCCAGACCGGTGACCAGGCTTTCGATGACGCGATCTACGTCCTGAGCGACGATCTAGCCTTCCATCTTCGCCTGCAGACCGATGCCGGCCTGCGCAGCAACATCCTGCGCCTGAAGAAGGCCTGCGAAGGCGCCGGCAAGCTGAAGGCGATCCATGTCTACAAGGGTCGTATCTGGGTCGTGGTCGATCCGACCACGACCAACAAGGAAGACGCCGAAAGATCCGGGCGGTTGATCGTCCCGGCCCTGAACCATCTCGCATCTGACTTTGCCGACGGTCCGAACGCGCCTGCGGCACGCGATCCTTTTCCATTTCGCGCCGCTTTGGTGCTGGCGGTCAGCACCGGGCTTGCGATCAACGGTGGCATCGGGCTGGCGCGCGCCTATCCGGGCGATTTTCCGTACATGCTCAATGCCATGGCGCCGGTTTCGCTTGCGCTGACGTTGGGAGGCGCGGCGATCCTGGCGTTGATCGCCTTTGCTCTTTGGTTCATGGGGCGCTCGTCGCGCACTCATCTTGTGCTGATCGAGCTGCTGCTGGTCGGCAGCTTCGGCGCTGGCGCATCCGCCTATATCGAATTGCGCGACTACAACATCGAGTTCGATGCCGGCCCTCCGATCGTGCATCAGGCGCAGGTCAGCGATAAATACGAGACCTACACGCGTCGGCGCCGTGGCGGGAAGACTCGGCATTGCCATATTGTCATGCGCGGCTGGCCTTCGGAAACAGAACTCTCTCCGCGAGAGATGTCCTGCGGCTTTTACGAAAGCGTACACGTGGGCAGCGTGCTCGACATCCAACTCCACCAGGGCGCGTTGGGCTGGCCCTGGGTTTCGGCTTTCGTGATCCGTTAGTGCGCCGCCGCCGCGTTGATATTCCAAAAGCTGCATACAGATGCCATCATGGTCGCGACAACTTTTGTTTGACGCGTCGGCCTTCGCGGGAGAGTGTGGCCGGGGATAAAAATCACAAAAACCGAGTCGGACTTTCGGCCTCGGCTCGGATAAGACCCGGGGATGCTTTGCGCGCAGCGATCAACTGGATGGCCTTTGCCGTTCTCCTTGCGGGTATCGGCCCGGTGCTGGTGCGCGACAGCCCGGTCGATCCGGCGGCGACGGCCTTCTGGCGGCTGGCGGTAGCGCTGCCGCTGGCCTTCTTCCTGATCCGGCGCTCTTTCCTGCTGCCCACGCGGGCCATGGTCTGGGCCGCGGTCGCCGGTCTTTGCCTCGCCGGCGATCTCTGCTTCTGGAACGAGGCGCTGGTCCGGACCACGATCCTCGAAGCGACCATCCTGGTCATGGTCTATCCGCTGATTGCGGCGATCGCGAACTTCCTGATCTTCAAGGAACGGATCACAAAGCGGGTCGGTGTCGGCGGCCTGATCGCCTTCGGCGGCCTGCTGCTGATGGTTGCAGATGCCGACAGCAACCAGGCTTCCAGCCTCAGCGGTGATCTCATGGCGGTCGCGGCCGCCTTCTTCTACACCGGCTCGCTGCTGATCGCGGCACGGCTTTGCCGGATCTACGATACGCAGATCGTCTCCTTCTGGGTGATCTTCTGGGCCGCGGTCGGCGCGGTGCCGGTCTCCCTGCTGGAAGAGCGCAGCCTGCCGATCACCCTGCATGACTGGGGCTATGTGATCGCCTACGGCATCATCACCCTCATCAGCTACAACCTGTTCAACCGCGGGCTCAAAGTGGTGCCGACCGGGCTTGCCTCGCTGATGGGCTACGGCCAGCCGGTAGTCGCGACCACCCTCGGCTTCTTCTTTCTGAAGGAGACGCCGACCTTGGACGGGATCCTCGGCAGCATCGTGATCATCATCGGCCTGGTACTCGCCACCCGGCAACCGAAGGAAAAGACCCCCGAAAAGCCCCAGGATAAACCGCTGGCGCCGGCCGATTAGCGCGCTATCTTCCGGCCCATGAACGACGACAGCAATAAAAGGGACCGCGCCTCCAGCGCCATGGCCGGGCCGGGGCCGAAGATGCGCGGCTATTTCGGCATCGGCGTCGAGGGCATCTCGAAGCCGATGAACCTCGGGGCCGTGCTGCGCACCGCCCATGCCTTCAACGCCAGCTTCGCCTTCGCCATCAAGGCCGAGTTCAACGTGCCGACGGTGCTGGCCAGCGACACCTCGGCCGCGTTCAACAGCCTGCCGGTGCAGATCTATGACGCCGTCGAGAGCTTCACCCTGCCGCTGGGCTGCCGGCTGATCGGGATCGAGATCACCGAGGATGCCGTCGATCTGCCGAGCTTCACCCATCCGGTCGCGGCGGCCTATGTGCTGGGGGCGGAGCAGGATTCGCTGTCACCTGCGTTGCAGGAACGGTGTGACTTCATCGTGAAGATCCCGACCAAGTTCTGCGTCAACCTGGCGGTCGCCGGCGCGATCGTGATGTACGACCGCATGATCAGCCTCGGCCGCTTCGCCGAACGGCCGGTCCGGGTCGGGGGACCAATGGCAATGCAACAGAAAAAGCATCGCCACGGATTGCCAATCTGGAAGAAGAACCGTTTGAAATCCTTGGGTAATCCGGAATAGAGCCCAAGATCACTTTTGCCTTTCCCGGGTGGATTTTCGCAACCGCAACTGATACATCCCGGCCCATGGAACGCATTCTCAAATCGAGCTTCGCCGCCCTGCTGCTGATCGGGGCGCTGATCGGCCTCGCTGCGCCCCCGGCTTTCGCGCAGAACGCCGCCGCCGATCCCGCACCGGACGCCACCGCCGCGGCGGCCGCCGCGACGCCGAGCGCAGTCGGCACGTTCAAGTCCTGGTCGGCCTATACCTTCGAGGATAAAGGCCGCCTCATGTGCTACACCCAGAGCGATCCCGAGAACACGATCGGCAAGGTCGCGAGCCGCGGCTCGGCGGCGGTGATGGTGATCCAGGCGCCAGATGCCGCCGCCAAGGACCAGGTCTCGATCGTGCTCGGCTTCCTGCCGCAGGACGGCAAGAACGTGACCGTCACGATCGGCGCCAAGGCCGGCAAGGGCAAGAAGTTCACCCTGAAGAAGTTCGCGGTCGGCCGCGCCTGGGCCGAGAGCAGCAGCCAGGACAAGCAGATCGTCTCGGCGATGAAGCGCTACAACTATCTCGTCGTCGATGCGATTTCGAAGAACGGCGAGAAGGTGCGCGACACCTATTACCTCACGGGCTTCGGCAAGGCCTACGACGCCTCGGTGAAGGCCTGCAAATGAGCACGGCCCACCACGCCGCGATCTTCGAGGCGCCGCCGCAAGCGAGCGACACCAAGCGCACATTGGTCGGCCTCGCGCGCGAGGAATTGACCGCCCTCATGCAGGAGATCGGCGAGCCGGCCTTCCGCGCGCGCCAGCTCTGGCACTGGATCTATCACCGCGGCGAGACCGATTTCGAGAAGATGACCAGCCTGGCGAAGCCGTTCCGCGCGGCGCTGGCGGCGCATTTCGAAGTCGGCCGGCCGGGCGTCAGCGTCGATCGCGAATCGATCGACGGCACGCGCAAATGGCTGCTGAAATTCAGCGACGGCCAGGAAGCGGAATCGGTGCATATCCCGGAGGAGGACCGCGGCACGCTCTGCGTCTCCTCCCAGGTCGGCTGCACTTTGACCTGCAAGTTCTGCCATACCGGCACGCAAAGGCTGGTGCGCAATCTCGGCGCCGGCGAGATCGTCGGCCAGGTGATGAACGCCCGCGACAAGCTCGGCGAATGGCCGAGCCCGCAGGATGGGCGGCTGCTCTCCAACATCGTGATGATGGGGATGGGCGAGCCGCTCTACAACTACGACAATGTCGCCAAGGCGCTGAAGATCGTGATGGACCATGAGGGCATCTCGATCTCCAAGCGCAAGATTACACTCTCGACCGCCGGCGTGGTGCCGATGATCGGCCGCGCGGGCGCCGAGCTCGGCGTCAATCTCGCGATCTCGCTGCACGCCGTGACCGACGAGCTGCGCGACAAGATCGTGCCGATCAACAAGAAGTATCCGATCGCCGAATTGATGCAGGCCTGCCGCGACTACCCGACGCTCAACAATGCGCGGCGCATCACCTTCGAATATGTGATGCTGAAGGACGTGAACGACAGCCCGGCCGATGCGCGCGCCCTGGTGCAGCTCATCAAGGACATCCCGGCCAAGGTGAACCTCATTCCGTTCAACCCGTGGCCCGGCGCGCCCTTCGAACGCTCGACCAATGCGGCGATCGGCAAGTTCGCCGAGATCGTCTTCAATGCCGGCTATGCCAGCCCGGTCCGGACGCCGCGCGGCGAAGACATCATGGCCGCCTGCGGACAGTTGAAGAGCGAGAGCATCCGTGAGCGCCGCAGCGCGCGGGATGCTGCCGCGGCGGCGCACTGAACTTTTACCGCCGCCGCATCTTTCAAGGGGTGTATAGGCGCATCAACCCGCTGACGACGAACGCTTTATCCCGTCCGGGAGCGCATCAGAGATTCTGCATTCTGTAAACGTCCGGTCAACGTTCCGGTCGGTCGAAGAGCGCGGCGCGGCCGTCGGACGAATCGCGATTCTGTAAACGTCGGGTCAACGTCAGGCACTTGCGTCTGTCCGGGTCGGGTCCGGGTTGCGGCCACGACGCAAAGCGCGATTCTGTAAACGTCGGGTCAACGTTGCGGGGCGCGCGGACCGATCTGCGCGAGCGGCCCCACTGACGACGCCCATCTCGCGCCGTTTTCGATGGTGGTGCACAATGACAAACAACACGCCGACCATACCACAATCCATGCGCACTGTCCGAGGCGGAAGCACGTGAATCCAAGTTTATTGCGGGATGCAGCGGATCGGCCGCGCTGATCCTGCGGGGCCCAAGCACAGGTGAGCGCAGACTCTGACGTCATCTCGTGACTTGGTCACGGGATCCGCGCCTTCTTTCGTCCGATACCCAAGGCTTGGATCCCGACGCCTAGCGCCGGGATGACGGCAGAGCAGATGGTACCGTCGTCGTATTGGGTGCTACAGCCTTCCCGCGATCGTGAGAGCCGTCGAGAAGGCGAACCGGGCCTAGGGCTGGAAACGGTCGAGATACCGCTCCGCCCGCGGCATCGCGTCGTGCAGGAACTGCAGGGGCTCGCGCAGCCAGAGGCCGTCATAGGTGCGGGACTTCGGGTTGGAGATCAGGACGTCGGGCGGGAGTTCGATCAACGTGCAGTTCCAGCCCGGCCACCAGCGCTCGGCCTTTCGCTGCATATGCGCCATCAGGCGGTCGAAGCGGCTGAAGCCGTGATAGTCGAATGCGCAGCCGTCTTCGTTCGCGACGACGATGTGGTTGCCGGTGAAGCCTTCCCCCGGCTTGATCCAGAGCGCGCGGAAGCCTTGCTTCGGGAAGCGCTGGAGAAAGGCATAGGCGAGGATGTGGCAGGCGCCGCAGGCGAAGAAGACGCGGTCGGGCAAGGCCCAGCGCCGTTCGGGATCCTGCTTGATGCGGCGCGGGACGCGGTACATGGTGCGAGTGTAGCCGCCGCTCGCCGCGTTCGGAACCTGTGTAGCGCTGGAACTTCTTGCGTGCCATTCCAGCAAGCGTCGCGCGATGTCCGGTGCGGAAGCGCGGAATCCAAGTTCAGGTTCGCGGCTGCGCAGCACGCCCTCTGGTGCTAACTCGCCTCCTTCAACCCTGCGTTCCTTCTCGATTCGTCATAGGCATACTGCGCTCTTTCCAGCGCGGAGCCGTTGGCGAGCGACCAGTTGTAAAGAGCAGCAAAGGGTTCGCGGAGCGAGCAGCCAAGAGCGGTAATTGTGTACTCGACGCCGATCGGCTGCGTTTGCAGGACTCTGCGACTGACAAGGCCGCTGCGCTCCAGGCGCTTCAATGCGTCGGACAGAGCCTTGTGCGTGATGCCGTCGAGGCGGCGCTTGAGGTCGTTGAACCGCGCCGGCCGCGTGCAGAGAACGCTGAGGATCAGCACCGTCCACTTGTTGGCGATCTGTTCGAGGATGGGCCGGGTCGTGATGACATCAAGCGGCAGTTCGAGCACGTCTTTGGACATGGGTATACGCCTCGATATCTAGGCACCATCTGGTGCGTTCTTGTGATTAGATATAGGAATGATACCTGTTCGTCATCACCATTCATGTGAGGACGTATGAGCAGGCTTTCAGGAAAAATCGCTGTCGTGGTCGGTGGCCATGGCGGCATCGGTGGCGCCATCGCGGAGCGGTTCGCAGCGGAAGGCGCCACAGTTTACGCCACCAGTCGTCGCGCCGAAGAGGGGGAAGTCGAGCTTGGGGCCGGCAGGCTGCGCGCGCGCCGCGTCGATGCTTCCGATTTGACGGCGCTCGCCGCCTTCTTCGCGGCGGTGCGCAGCGACGCTGGACGGGTGGACCTGCTCGCCATCAACGCCGGCATCTCCGAGTTCGCGACCCTCGACGACATCAGCGAGGATCATTTCGACCGGACCTTCGACCTCAACGTGCGCGCGCTGCTGTTTGCCGCCAAGGCTGCGACGGCGATCATGCCGGATGGTGGCTCAATCGTGTTGGTGGGCTCGATCGCCGACGCGATCGGTACCAAAGGCTATGGCGTCTACGGGGCAACCAAGGCCGCCGTGCGCTCGTTCGCGCGGACCTGGGCCAACGAGCTGGCGTCCCGCAACATCCGCGTCAACGTCGTGGCGCCGGGACCAACCGACACCGCCATGATGGCGGCGGCGTCCGACGCGGTGCGCGAGACGCTGACCAAGCTGATCCCGCTCGGCCGCATGGGTCGTGCCGACGAAGTGGCCTCGGCCGCGCTGTTCCTCGCCAGCGACCAAAGCAGCTTCATCACCGGGGCCGAGCTGCCGGTCGACGGCGGCATGGCGCAGGTCTGATCTGCGCCGCCTGCCGAACGACATGGCGCGGCCGTCTCAGGCGCTCGGCGTCTTCGGCATGATCGGATCGAGGCCGACGCCTTCCCCGACCGCCGCGACGACCTCTGCGGCGAAGCGCCAGCGTTCGCCGATCGTGACACCGCCGTAGCGGTCCGTCCGACGGTTGGTGGCGGCCCAGAAGAACTGGTCAAACAGGTAGCCGTGCGCCCGTGGAGTTATGGCGTTGAACGTTGTGCAGACGGCGCGCTATTTCTTTCGTCCTGCCACGGTTCACGCATAACGCTCATCATGACCGCCGTCGCCCTTCGCCGTCAGCCTGCGCTCGGCCTCGTCTATATGGCGGTGGCGGTGTTTGCCTTTGCGGCGATGGATGCGGCGGCGAAATGGCTGACCAGCGGATTCAGCGTGGTCGAGATCGCGGTCCTGTCGCGCCTGATCTCGCCGTTCTTTGCGCTCGGTGTCGCGCAGCATCAGGGCGGGCTTGCGACCTTGAAGACACGCAAGTTCGGCTGGCACTTCGCGCGCGCCGCAGCGAACGGGGCCACCCTGCTCACCTTCTTCGGCGCGCTGAACTTCCTGCCGCTGGCCGATACGGTGGCGATCACCTTCGTGAGCCCGCTGATCATGTGCGCGCTCGCCGTGCCGATGCTGAAGGAGCATGTCGGCCCGCGGCGCTGGATTGCCATCGTCATCGGCTTTGCCGGCGTCATCGTGATCACCCAGCCGAGCGGGGCCGGTTTTGGCTTGGGGGCAGTGCTGGCCCTGGGCGCCGCCTTCGGCGACGCGCTCGGCATCAACATTACGCGGCGGATGAGCACCACCGAGAGCAGCCATTCGATGCTGTTCTGGTCCTCGGTGATCCTGATCGTCGCTTTCGGCGCGGCCTTGCCGTTTGCCTGGACCACGCCCGGCGCGCATGACTGGGTGGTGATCGCGGTCCTCGCCTTGTCCGGCAGCGTCGCGCAGTTCTCCCTGGCGCAAGCCTTCCGCTATGGCGAGGTCTCGCTGCTGGCACCGCTGGAATACGGCGCGCTCATTTGGGCGGTGATCTTCGGCTATGTGTTCTGGGATGAGCTGCCGACGCTGACGGTGCTGGGCGGTGTCGCGATCATCATCGCCAGCTCGGCCTATGTCGCGCACCGCGAGGCGCGGGAAAAGGGCCAGGCGGCGGGGCCGGACCGGGATCTGATCTGACGTCAGCGATGGTTTCGGAAAAAGCTCTTCTGGCGCTCCGCCTCGAGGCGCGCCTCGTCAGTCATGAGATCCGGACGCTCTGCATGAGACAGGCCATAACGGGCGACGAAGTCGTCCTCCAGAGCGCACGCGGCCGGGTTGCGGATCGGCGCCGCTGCCCTGAGGCCCAGAGCGACGGCGATTTTATGAAACAGGCTCACGGACATGGCGCTTCAGATGATGCCGGTCGGCCTCGCTTGCAAGAGGCCTTGTCTTCCACCAGTGGAGTGGTCGCGCGAAACTCGTGGATGCCAAGGCCAAGCCCGGGCGTGACGACCCGGAAGGGAGGTCGAGCGGAGATACGCTTGGCGTGCACTGGACGCTGTGGTTAGATTTGTCGATACCTCAAACGGCCGGAGATCCTCGGCCTGAATCGCAGAACAAATGGGAAGGCGCTGCCATGGAATACCGCTTGCTCGGTCGGTCCGGGTTGAAAGTGTCGGTGCTGACGCTCGGCACTATGAATTTCGGCTCGGTGGGTTTCTTTCAGAAGGTCGGCAATTTCGATCTCGCCGGAGCGCGGCGGCTGATCGACATCTATCGCGATGCCGGCGGCAATCTGCTCGACACTTCCAATGCCTATTCGACCGGTGTCTCGGAAGAGGTGATCGGCGAGGCGCTGGACGGGGCGCGCAAGGACCTGATGGTCGCGACCAAGGCGCGGTTCCCGATGGGCAAGGGACCGAACGAGCGCGGCCTGTCGCGTCACCACCTGATCAAGGCCTGCGAGGACAGTCTGAAGCGGCTGAAGCGCGAGACCATCGATCTCTATCAGGTGCACGAATGGGACGGCGAGACGCCGCTCGAAGAGACGATCGACGCGCTGGACGTGCTGCAGCGCTCAGGCAAAGTGCGCTATATCGGCTGCTCCAATTATTCCGGCTGGCATCTGATGAAGGCGCTGGCGATCTCCGATGCGCGGCATCAGGCGCGGTTCGTCAGCCAGCAGATCTATTACTCGCTGCAGGGGCGCGAGGCGGAATACGAGCTCATGCCGATCTCGGTCGATCAGGGCGTCGGCATCCTGGTCTGGAGCCCGATGGCGGGTGGTCTGTTCTCCGGCAAGTACCGGCGCGGCAAGCCGATGCCGGAAGGTCGGCATCTGAAAGACTGGGGCGAGCCGCCGATCTATGACGAGAAGAAGCTCTACGACACGATCGAGACCGTGGTCGCCATTGCGGAGGCGCGGGGCGAATCGCCGGCGCGTGTCTCGCTCGCCTGGTCGCTGAGCCGACCGGCGATCACATCGCTGGTGATCGGCGCGCGCAACGAGGCGCAGCTCAAAGAGAACCTGCCCGCGGCGGAGTTGAAGCTGACCGAGGACGAGCTTGAGAAGCTGCATGCGGTGAGCGCGCCGACCTTGATCTATCCCTATTGGCACCAGGCAAGCACGGCATCCGATCGCCTCGGTGCGGCGGACCTGGCGCTGCTGAAGCCGTTCCTGAAGGGCGGAAGCCGGATGGGGTAGCGACACGCTGGATCATCCGCCAAGCGACGCTTGCAGCATCGCGGCTGCATCAACCCTCTCCCTAGCCCTCCCCCAATCTTGGGGGAGGGGACTCTTTTTGCAGAGCGCTAGGAGCCGCAAGGATCGGCGATGGGGTTCGGAGCGGCAGTGGGCAGCTGCTTGTCCCAGCCGTAGACGTCGTCGCGGAATTCCAGGGTGCCGTCTTCGTCGACCCAGGCAGTTTGATAGACGAAGTGGACCGGCAAGGGCTTGGCGAGGGTGATGGTCTCGCTGCCGCCGGCCGCCAGCGCACCGGCGATGCGGCCTTCGGTCCAGGCGGGATCGGCGGCGAGCAGCGGGCGCGCGACTGCGACGATGTCGGGCAGCGCCACGCAGCCGAGGCTGGTGTGGCGATCCGGAAGGTCGAACGCGGCCTGGGCTTGCGGGCCATTGGACGTGCCGTGCAAAGCGATGCGGTCGTTGCCGGCGATCAGAAGTTTCGCAAGCCCGAGCGGATTGCCCGCGCCGGGGCCCTGGCGCAGACCATCATCAGTCACCCGGATACCATGGTCGGTGAAGTAGAGCGCATCTTCCTCCTGCCGCGGCCAGAGCTCGCGGTCGGCGATCGATTGCGGGATTCGATAGGAGGGGCGCAATGCGATCCGGTCGATGCTGCCGTCGAGCATCGGCGTCGGGGTGGCGGAGGCGCCGAGGATGACCGGCCCTTCGGCCCGCGTGCTGCCGGATTCGATCAGGCGATAGGTGGCCCCGGCGAGGTTGACCACGAGATAGCGCTCGCCCCAATCCGCGCCGCTGCGGACTTGGCGCTGCAGGTTCGCATTCAGGGCGGCGAGGCGATCCTTCACCGATACATTGAGCGCGGCGATGGTCGCAGCCCCGGCGACACCGTCGGCCGGGAGACCGTGCCGGGCCTGGAAGTGCTGCAGGGCGGTCTTGAGCGGGAGGTCGAACTCTTCGCCGGGCAGCGTCGCCTTGGAATCGCCCGACGCGATGAGGCGGCGGCTCAGCGCTTCGACCCGGGCACCGAAATCGCCGAGCTGCAGCTTCGGCCCGTCGGGCACCTGCGGCCAGGAGGCGGATTGAAGCGCGGCGATGGCGGCACGCAGCCGTGCGATCGCCGGCGGCTCCGGCGGGGTTTCGACCTTTGGGGTTTCGACCTTCGGCGGCTCCGCCTTCGGCACTTCCGGAGGGACCGCCTCGACCTTTGGTGGCTCCGGCGGGCGCAGCAAGGCGGCGAGATCGTCGGCGCGCGCCAGCGCGGCCAGCGCATCCTTGAAGGCGGCGGGTGCATCCGGCCGCAGCACTTTCGCGGTGGCGCCGTAGAGCGCCGTCAACAGGAGATCGGCGCCGGGATCCTTGGCGTCGAGCCGCTTGTGGGCGTCGGCGAGCAGCGGCTGCAGCTTGGGGCCGATCGTCATATCCGGTTGCGACAGGCGTGCGATCAAGGCGCGGCCTTCGCGCTCCGGCCAGATCGGGCGCTCGTCGCGCGCAGTATAGACCTGCTTCAGCGCGGCCAGCGCACCCGCGCCGAGCGCGGCGTCGATATCGGTGACCGGTGGCGCACCCGCCGCCAAAGTGTCGCGAATGGCTGCTGCCGGGTCGTCCGCCGCCGCAGGCGCATCGTTGAGCACCAGCAGCAGCAAGAGCACGGCCGCGCGAAGCGGCGCCTTGGCGCGGAGTCTCATATTGGCTGCGCGAATCACCCGCATGATTCAACAATAGGCTTGAGTGCAATCTTCCGCCAAGCGGACTTGAAGCCTTGGACCGGGAAATGATTCACTGTGGCCCGCGGTTCATCACCATAAGGCGTGGGAGACGATAAATCGTGAAGGGGGAAGAGGTCGCCCGAGGCGACGTCGCGGGGTCATCGATCAAATTCGCGCCGTATTGGTGGGATGCGGCATCGCCGGAAATGCACGCCGCAGCGCCGCTCCCTTCGCGCATCGACGTGGCCATTGTGGGCAGCGGCTTCACTGGGATGCGCGCGGCGCTGGAACTGGCCCGGGCCGGGCGCAGCGTCGTGGTGTTCGACAAGGATGCCGCGGGCTCCGGGGCCGCGCGGCGCAATGCCGGCTATCTCGGCCGGGTGCTGAAGCATTCGCTCCCCAGCCTGATGCAGAAGCATGGCGCGGCCCAGGGCCTCGCGCTCTACCGCGAGCTCGGCGAGGCCTTCACCGGGGTGACCGATCTCATTCAGCGGGAGAAGATCGACTGCCATCTGTCGCGGCACGGGCGCTTCATTGCGGCGACCAGCACCAAGCATTACGATGCGCTCGCCGCCGATCTCGACGTGATGCAGACGCATCTCGGCTATCCGTTCGAGATGGTGCCGCGCGCGGAGCAACGGCGCGAGTTCGGCAGCGACCTCTATCAGGGCGGCGCGGTCATTCCGGACCTGGCCGCGATCCATTCCGGGCTCTATCACCGCGGGCTGATGCGGCGTGCCGAGGAAGCCGGTGCGATGATCTGCGATGGGACGACGGTCACGGCGGTGGTGCCGGAGAAGGACGGCGTGCAGGTCACGACCGATCGCGGCACGGTGATCGCCAAGGACACGATCATCGCGACCAACGGCTATACGCCGAAGGGTCTCGGTTGGTTCGCGCGGCGGGTCATTCCGTTCCAGGCCTATATGGCGGCGACGGAAGAGCTGACCGAGGACCAGCTCCGGGACGCGATCCCGAACCTGCGGACCATGATCGATTCCAACACCAACATCGATTTCTTCCGCCCGGCGCCGGATACGCGACGCCTGCTGTTCGGCGGCGGGACCGGGGTGCCGCGCGGCGCCGGACCGGCGATCGCGCGGTTCCTGCATGGAATCCTCGTGCAGGTGCTGCCGCAGCTCGCCGCGGCGAAGTTGAGCCATGCCTGGACCGGTTTTTGTGCCGGGACTTTCGACATGATGCCGCATCTCGGCGGGCGCAATCATGTCTGGTACGGGATGGGCTATAACTTCGCCGGCATCCCGATGGGCACGCATTTCGGCGCGAAGCTCGCTCTCATGGTCCAGGGCAAGGCGGAAGGGCGCTCGGCCTTCGCCGCGACGCCCTTCCCGACGCTGCCGCTTTATTCCGGCAATCCATGGTTCGTGCCGATGGCGATGCGATACTTCGACTGGAAGGACGGCAAGCGGGCCTGATCCGGGGCTTGCATTACGGACGGCGGGACTTCACATTCCGCCGCGATGTTCATACGCGCCCTTGTTGCTGTTGCTGCTCTCGGCCTCGCCCCCGCGCTTGCCTGGGCCGAAGCTGCAACGCCCGCCAAACCCGCCCCGGACCCCGTGCTGGAAGCGATGAAGCCCTGCGAGAGCGGCGGCGATCCCGCGGCCCGCGCGGTCGCCTGCACCCAGCTCATCACCGGCGGCACGCTCAAGGGGAAATCGCTGGGTGCGGCCTATGTGTTCCGCGGCAAGGCGCAGGCGCAGCGGAACGAGATCAAGGCCGCGATCCTGGATTTCTCCGAGGCGCTGAAGATCGACCCGCTGGCGACCGATGCGCTCTACAACCGCGGCGCCGCCTATGCGCTGATGGGGCAGAACGAGTATGCGCTGGCGGATTTCGCCAATCTCCTGGATCTCGCCCCCAAGGATCCCGACACGCTCTATTACCGGGCGCAGATCTATATGACCCAGGGCAAGCGCGAGGCGGCGTTGAGCGATCTTTCGACCGTGCTCGCCGGACATCCCGAGGACGTCGATTCGCGGATGCAGCGCGCCGGACTCTCGATCATGCTCGGGCGCAACGAAGATGCGATCGCCGATCTCACCCAGCTCCTGAAGAAGGACTCGACGGCGCCGGCCGTGCTCTACAACCGCGGCCGCGCCGAGCAGCTCAAGGGCGATTACGGCGCCGCGGCGGAAGACTTCGCGGCGGCGATGCAGAACCGCAACCAGAATCCCTATGCGGCGCTGCGGCTCTATATCGCGCGGGCACGCACCGGCAAGACCGATCCGGCGCCGCTCGCCGCCACGGACAAGGCGTTCCCGCCGGATCAATGGCCGCTGCCGATCGTCGCCTTCTATCGCGGCGAGATGAGCGAGGCCGATCTCATCGCCTCGGCCAAGGTGAGCGATCCCAAGACCACTGCGAACCTCCAGGCCGAGACCCGGTACTATCTCGGCCAATGGGCGCTGCTGCAGGACGACCGCAAGACGGCGCAGAAGCAGTTCGCAGCGGCCATGGCGACGAAGGCGAGTGCCGACAACCTGGAATTCATCGATGCCGGGCTGGAGCTGAAGCGGCTCGGCAAGTAGCGACACCCGATCGCACCCGCGCGTTGTCCCCGATTCCCCGCTTGCGAGGGGTCGGTCTTTTTCTATACTCCGGCCCCGCGAACGAGGCCCATCCTGCACTTTTTCAGAGAAAGATTCCATGGCTAAGGACATCAAGAAGGTCGTGCTTGCCTATTCCGGCGGCCTGGACACCAGCGTCATCCTGAAATGGCTGCAGGAGACTTACCGATGCGAGGTGGTGACCTTCACCGCGGATCTCGGCCAGGGCGAGGAGCTGGAGCCGGCGCGCAAGAAGGCCGAGATGGCGGGGATCAAGGAGATCTTCATCGAGGACGTGCGCGAGGAGTTCTGCCGCGACTTCGTCTTCCCGATGTTCCGCGCCAACGCGCTCTATGAGGGCCAGTACCTGCTCGGCACATCGATCGCCCGGCCGCTGATCGCCAAATGGCAGATCGAGATCGCGAAGAAGACCGGCGCCGATGCGGTGGCGCATGGCGCAACCGGCAAGGGCAACGACCAGGTGCGCTTCGAACTCTCCTACGCAGCGCTCAACCCGGACATCAAGATCATCGCGCCCTGGCGCGAATGGGACCTGACCAGCCGCACCAAGCTGATCGAATATGCCGAGAGCCACCAGATCCAGGTCGCCAAGGACAAGCGCGGCGAAGCGCCGTTCTCGGTCGACGCGAACCTGTTGCACTCCTCCAGCGAAGGCAAGGTGCTGGAGGATCCCTGGCTTGAGCCCGAGGAGATGGTCTATCAGCGCACCATCTCGCCGGAACAGGCGCCGGACAAGGCGACGGTGATCGAGATCGGATTCAAAAAGGGCGACGCGGTTTCGATCGACGGCGAGGCTCTGTCGCCGGCCTCGCTGCTCACCAAGCTGAACGCGCTCGGCAAGGCCAACGGGATCGGCCGGCTCGATCTGGTCGAAAACCGCTTCGTCGGTATGAAGTCGCGCGGCGTCTACGAGACGCCGGGCGGCACGATCCTGCATGCGGCGCATCGCGGCATCGAATCGATCACCCTCGACCGCGGCGCGGCGCATCTCAAAGACGAGATCATGCCGCGCTATGCCGAGCTCATCTACAACGGCTTCTGGTTCGCGCCGGAACGCGAAATGCTGCAGGCGCTGATCGACAAGAGCCAGGAGCATGTCGAGGGCACGGTGCGCATGAAGCTCTACAAGGGCAACGCGACGGTCATCGGCCGCAAGTCCGAGAAGAGCCTCTACAGCCTGAAGCACGTCACCTTCGAGGACGATGCCGGCGCCTACGACCAGCGCGACGCGGCGGGCTTCATCAAGCTGAACGCGCTGCGTTTGCGCCTGCTGAAGCGCGGCCGGGGGTAAGTCCCGAAAAGTCGTCACGCCCGGGCACGACGTTGCTCCAGCCCGGCGATGACGATCGTGACCGGCCATGCCACAATGCCGCTGGGAGCACAGCGGCAGGCAGGGGATGGAGAACGGATTCAATCTCGGCGCTTATAGCGACGCGCTGGTCCTGCTGGCGACGGCGGGGCTGGTCGTGCCGCTTTTGCGACGCCTGGGGGTGAGCCCGATCCTCGGCTATCTCGGTGCCGGCGTGCTGCTGGGACCGGTCGGGCTCGGCTCCTTCATGAGCCACGTCCCGGTGCTATACTGGTTCACCATCGTCGATGCGGCGAGCGTCTCGCGCATCGCCGAACTGGGCGTGGTCTTCCTGCTGTTCCTGATCGGCCTCGAATTGTCGCTGCAGCGGCTGATCACCATGCGCCGGCTGGTCTTCGGCCTCGGCGGCCTGCAGGTCCTGACGGCAACCGCGGCGATCGGCCTGACGCTCTGGTGGAGCGGCCAGAAACCGGATGCGGCGATCATTCTCGGCGCCAGCCTCTCGCTCTCCTCGACCGCGATCGTGCTGGAGCTGCTGTCGCAACAGGGCCGCTTGACGACGACGCTCGGCCGCACCGGATTCTCGGTGCTGCTGGCGCAGGATCTTGCCGTGGTGCCGATCCTGATCTTCGTCTCGATCCTCGGCGGCGGCGGCCATGGCTCGCTGCTGGAGAGCATCGGCCGCGCCCTGCTCCAGGCAGTGCTGACCTTGGGCGTCATCGCGATCCTCGGCCGACTGCTGCTGCGGCCGGTGTTCCGCTTCGTCGCCGGCATGCGCTCGAACGATCTCTTCATCGCAACCACTCTCTTCGTGATCGTCGCCTCGGGCGTGGCGGCGCACCAGGCCGGGCTTTCCATGGCGCTCGGCGCTTTCGTGGCCGGGCTGCTGCTGGCGGATACGGAATACGGCAAGGCGGTCCAGGGGACGATCGAGCCGTTCAAGAGTCTCCTTTTGGGCGTTTTCTTCTTCAGCGTCGGGATGACCATCGACATCCGCGAGCTCATCCACAACCCGGGCTGGCTGGCCGCGGCCGTCCTCGGCATCGTCGCCGTGAAAGCTTTGCTGCTTGCCGGGTTGACCGCCGCGTTTCGCCTGCCCGGCGCGGTCGCCGTCGAGCTCGGCGCCCTGCTCGGCCCCGGCGGCGAGTTCGCCTTCGTCACGATCGGGGTTGCGGCCGCCGCCAATCTGATCGATGCGCCGACCGCGCGTTTCGCCCTGGTGGCGACCTCACTCACCATGGTGCTGCTGCCCTTTCTCGCCGTCGGGGCGCGGCGCCTGGCGCCGATCCTCGGCGGGAGGGACGGAGCGGGGCCTGAGCTTGCAGCGGCACCCGAGCATCTGAGCAACCATGCGATCGTGGTCGGGTTCGGCCGGGTCGGCAAGGTAGCCGCGGCGCTGCTCAGCGAGCATGACGTCGCCTTCATCGCGGTGGATTATGACGCGGCCACGGTGACGCGCGACCGCCGTGCCGGGCACCGGGTCTATTTCGGCGATGCCGCCGATCCGATGTTCCTGCATGCCTGCGGCCTGGGCGAGGCGCGCGCGGTGGTGATCACCATCGAGGCCAAGGAGGCGATCGACCGCGTGGTCGAGCGGGTGCGCGCGCTTCGGCCCGATGTGAAGATCATCTCCCGCGCCAGAGATGCCGAGCATGCCCGGCATCTCTATGCGATCGGCGCCACCGACGCGGTGCCGGAGACCGTGGAGGCCAGCCTGCAGCTCTCCGAGGCCGCGCTGGTGTCGCTCGGCGTGCCGATGGGGCCGGTCATCGCCTCGATCCACCAGAAGCGAGACGATGTCCGCGCCGAGTTGCAGCAGGCGTCGCTCGCCGCCGGGCGCGGCGACAGCCACGCCATCCGATCCAAATCCAAAGCCGAAGAGAAATCCCTGGAGCAGGAGCCATCATGATCGTCACCACGACACCGACCATCGAAGGCAGCCGCATCGTCGAATATTTCGGCGTCGTGGCCGGCGAAGCCATCGTCGGCGCCAATATCTTTCGCGATCTCTTCGCCTCGGTGACCGACATCGTCGGCGGCCGGTCCGGCGCCTATGAGAACGCCTTGCGCGGCGCCCGCGAAACCGCCTTGCGCGAATTGCAGCAGGCGGCGCGCGACGCGGGCGGCAACGCCGTGGTCGGCGTCGATATCGATTATGAGGTCATCGGCAAGAACGGCAGCATGCTGATGGTCAGCGCGAGCGGCACGGCGGTGCGGGTGGAGTAGCATCCCGTCCTCGTCAGAAAAGCGGCGCGCCGATGATCTTCGGGTGCAGCCAGAAGACGATTGCGAGGTAGAGCGCAGCGGCGATGGCGATGGTCTTCCAGCCGATGCCTTTCCGGTCGAGGCGCGTGCGGCCCTGGGCGATGGCGAGGAAGGGCAGATTCGAGGTCTGGGCGGTGAAGGCCTGCCAGCTTTCCGGTGCCCAGCTGCGGCGCTTCTTGGCATCGATCGCCAGGGTGCCGGCCAGGGCGAGCAGCGCAAAGGCGCCGAAGAAGATCAGCGCGGCGAGATCGCCGTTGGCCAGCACATGCAGCAAGGCCCAGAGGCCGAAAGCCCACATGACCGGATGGCGGGTGACGGTCAGGATACCCCTGGGTTGCCAGGCGGCACCCGGCGCCGGTGTCATCACGGCGGTGGGATTGGGCGCCGTGAAGCCGCCGACCGCCAGGACCAGAACCAGCGGCATCACGGCGAGGGCCAGATGCGCGATGCCCGGGATCGCCCAGAGCAGGCGGTCGCGCGGGGCAGCTTGGAAGGCGAAAGCCAGCCAGACGAGCAGTGCCAAGGCCTGGGCTGAGAACAAGCCGGCATAGAGACGTTCACCGAGCCGGCCGACGAGCCAGGAGCGGATCGGCGGCGCGGCGATCAGGAAATGCGCCGCGACGAAAGCCAGGGCGGCCAGGGTCAATTTCAGCATCGGCGTCCTCACGGATCAGATCCGATTATCACATCCTCGACGCGCTAAATCACCGCTCCTCGAGGTTTGCCAAACCCCTGAACTCAAACCCGTTTGTGTGCGGAACGGCGGCGCACCGGGGCCGGGGAACCTTCGCGCGACATCCGACTTTGTTTCGAGACAGCCCCCGTCCGAGGAACCGATCCCTTGTCGTGTCCTGTCCCATGGCGACGGGTTGGCCATGCGTTCGCCGTGCTTTCCAGGTGAGGAGCAAAGCTCATGACGAAGATGCGTGTTCCGGATTCCTTCGAGGAAGCCGCCCTTGAGACCGTCCGCCTGCTGAGCGCCCAAGAGGCCGCCAAGGTTGCCGGTCTGTCGCCCCAGACACTGCGCGATTACAGTGACGCCGACCGGCCCGGCCGGCCGACCCTGCAGACCGCCCTGGCGCTGGACACCGCCTGCTATGAGCAGACCGGCCGCGCGCCTTTCTTCGAATCCTATACGCGGCAGCTCGCCGCCCGCACGCGGCGCAGCCCGCGCCCGGTCGGCGACGTGTTGGTCGAGGCGTTGGATCTGCCCGGCGCAGTCGGGCGGCTGCTCGATCTCATTCGCCGCAGCCGCGCCGTCGAATCGCCCCGCGGTCGCAGCATCACCGCTTCGGAAGGCAGTGCCATCATGAAGGCGATCAAGCTGCAGCGCCGCGAGCTCGACGATGTCGAAGCCGCGGTCGTCGCGGCCACCGATGAGGGCACCCCCGTCGATGCGCGACCCGCGACACCGGAAATCACCCACGAGTGACAACGGAGGCCAATTGCCGATTATGTCGCTGCGGATCCTGATTGTCGAAGACGATGCCTTGACGGCGACGGCCTTTGCTGCGGCGCTGTACGACGCCGGCCATGAGGTCGTCGCCATCGCCGACAATGCGAAGTCCGCCGTCGCGACGGCGGAAACCGCCCATGCCGATCTCGCCCTGGTCGACATCACCTTGCGCGACGGTCGCACGGGCTTGGCCGCCGCGCGGGCCCTGCACGAGGATCACGTGCAGACCGTGCTGATCAGCGGCGACGCCAATCTCGGCGCCAAGGCCGAAGCCGTGCATGCGCTCGGCTATATCGCCAAGCCGGCGGATGCCAACACGGTGGCACGCGTGGTCAGCGGGCTGGAGCACCGCCATGCCTGGATGGCGCAGCAGCCCAGAGTTCCCGTCGAGGAGAGCTAATCGACCGAGACTCGCGCCTCGGCGCAGGTGCGCGCGTGGCCGAGGGCGCGTTTGACCGTCGGGTAGAAGCGCGCGAGCGCCACCGTCATGGCGAGATCTACGAGCGCCTTGCGGCCGAACTTGGCCTCCAGTGCCGCGCCCTTCTCCAGCAGCATCGGATCGTTCTCCGACACGACGCGGCCGAAGCAGAAGCCGAGCTTCAGATCGGTCGGGAGATCGCTCAGGCGGTTGTCCAGCGCGGCTTTCACCATCGCCTTGTCGATTCCCGCACGCAGCGCAAGGTTGACGTAGATCTGCACGCAGTCGCCGCAATCCTCCGCCATGACGGCGCCGAGCGCCGCCATCATCGCCACCGGCTCCGGCACGGATTGATTCTCGCGGACCAGACGCCCGATTTCTTGAAGCCGCAGCGCCGAGCCCGGGGCGGCCATCGCCATGTCGCGCTGATAGTCGAGAGGAACGCCGATCGTCTTCTCCCGCTCCCGGATGGCGGCCAGTTCCGGGGTCTCGGGCAATTTGCCGTGCATGGTGAAAGGTACCCTTACTGAAACGAAACACCGCGGACCCAAGAGATAGGCCCGCGGCTCATGAATGCCAAGACCGGAGAAGAGTTGCAGTCAGTCAGGAAGTCCGACATTGCGCTGACGGCAGGCCGCGATCAGCGTGTTCTGCAACAGCAATGCAATCGTCATAGGCCCGACTCCGCCCGGCACCGGGGTGATGGCCGAAGCCTTCGGATAGCAGGACGCATAATCGACATCGCCGACCAGCTTGAACTTCCCATCCTTCTCGACGCGGTTGATGCCGACATCGATCACGACGGCACCATCCTTCAGCCAGTCGCCCTTCACCATCTCCGGCCGGCCGACCGCCGCGACGACGATGTCGGCACGGCGCACTTCGCCCGGAAGATCCTTGGTCTTGGAGTGGGCGATGGTGACGGTGCAGCTTTCATTGAGCAGCAGCTGCGCCATCGGCTTGCCGACGATGTTGGAACGGCCGATCACGACCGCATGCTTGCCGGCGAGATCGCCGAGGCGGTCCTTCAACAGCAGCAGGCAGCCGTAAGGGGTGCAAGGGATCAGTCCCTTGCCGCCGGTCGCGAGCCGTCCGGCATTGACCACATGGAAGCCGTCCACATCCTTGTCGGGATCAATCGCGTCGATGATCGCCTGCGGATCGATCTGCTTCGGCACCGGCAGCTGACAGAGGATGCCGTTGACCTTCGGATCTTTGTTCAGCTGGTCGATCAGCTTCAAGAGATCTGCCTGGCTGGTGGAGGCATCGAGCTTGTGCTCGAAGCTCGCCATGCCGGAAGCCTTGGTCTGCTCGCCCTTGTTGCGGACATAAACCTTGCTCGCCGGATCCTCCCCGACCAGCACCACGGCGAGGCCGGGGACGAAGCCGTGCTTCGCCTTCAGGCTCGCGACCTGCTGCGCGATCTTGTTGCGCAGGCCTTCGGCGAAGGCCTTGCCGTCGATGACCTTGGGATCCCCTGGAATCTTGGCCGCTTTGGCCACGCTGGTTCCGTCACTCATGCGCTCAGCTCCTCTTGTTCGGTTGCATCAGCAGCGCGTCCAGAGCTGCGCGCAAGTCCGTCTCATCGCCGCGAATCTCCACCAGCTTGCGCCGGTCGGTTGCACCGGAGACGACGGAAATCGCCGATTTGGCGACACCCAGCTTCTCCGCCAGCAGGGCGATGACGGCGGCATTGGCCTTGCCGTCCTCGGGGGGCGCCCCGACCGAGACTTTCAGCGCGGCACCTTCCGGATCGGGGGCGGATCCGGCGATGGCTTCGCGACGCGCCTTGGGCTGCACTTTGAGGCGCAGCCGGATACCGCCTGGAACGACTTTCCAGGCAACTTTCCCGTCAGCCATACAGCAGATGCGGCAGCAGGCGCTGGATGAAGCCGAGGAGGAGGATGACGACGATCGGCGAAAGGTCGAGGCCGCCGAAATTCGGCAGGATCCGCCGGATCGGGCGGAGCACCGGTTCGGTGATCTTATAGGCGACGTCCGCCACCATGTAGACGAAGCGGTTGCGGGTGTTGACCACGTTGAAGGCGATCAGCCAGCTCATGATCACCTGCACGATCAGGACGAAGATGAAGAGGTTAATGACCGTGTTGATCAACCAAATGACGGCGTCCATAGCGGCTTTCGTATCCTCTCGATCCCGGCGAACCGGATTTGGCGCGACCCTAACCAAGCCGCGGCCGCCGTGCAAGGCCAGCCCGGCCAAACCCGGACGACCCTGGCCAATCGGGGATTTCCGGCGTCCCGACAATATCTTAGACGCTGCTTGACAGGCCGCACCCCGGACAACCATATTCCGCCCCGTTCCGCGCCGCCCAGAGGCTGCGTCGGATCTCCCGCCGGGTGGGCCCGTAGCTCAGTTGGGAGAGCGTCTCGTTCGCAATGAGAAGGTCGTCAGTTCGATTCTGATCGGGTCCACCAATCTCCCCTTTCGGCGACTCTGGCAGTTAATTCCTAAACCTCATCTCCTCCCGCGGAACCCCGGGCAGCATTTCCTTCACCATTTTGGCGCAGGCTCGATCGGCCGTCGGGTGCAACCGGATGCGAGGCAGCTTGCACGGGCCGGCAATCAGAGCGAGAAAACCGGTCCATGGCGCAGGACATATCGCTGGAGCTCGAGCGGTCACAGGCGGCGCAGGCTCCGGCGCGCCGCTTCCGGCTGACCCGCAGCTTCGCCATCGTCGCGGCGCTGGTGATGGTGGCGGCCGCGCTTCTGCTGTCGGCGCTGCATTGGTTCTGGTCGCTCGGCGAGCTCGAGAAGATGGCCGAGCAGAACAACGTCAACGTCGCCCGCGTGCTCTCCAACGTGCTCTGGGCGCGAAGCGGACCGCTGATGGAAACCCTCGCGTCGGTCGATCGCGAGACGCTGAAGGACCGGCCCGAGGTCGCGCGACTGCGCGCCGATATCCTGAGCTTCATCGCGGACGCACCGATCTATCGGGTGAAGATCTTCGACCGGGACGGCGACATCATCTTCTCGACCGACGCCAGCCAGATCGGCTGGAACGTCAAGGACCGGCCGGGCTTCGCAACGGCGATCAAAGGCACCGTCAAGAACGAGCTCGCGCGCCGCAACACATTCAGCCTGACCGAATCGGTCACCGTCGATCGCGACTTGATGTCGAGCTATATCCCGATCTATCGCGACGGGCCCGGCAGCGAGATCGTCGGCGTGTTCGAGGTTTATGACGACGTCACGCTGTTCCTGCGCGACATCAACCGCGGCATCGCCCTCCAGGTGGTGCTGGTGCTGCTGACCACATTCGGCGTCTATCTCGTGCTGATCTGGTATGTGCGCCGCGGCGACCAGCTGCTGCGCGCCGAGCATGAACGCTCGCTGGCGCTGACGCAGACCGCCGCGCGCGCCGAGGCGGCCAGCAAGGCGAAATCGCAGTTCCTCGCCAATATGAGCCATGAGCTCAGGACGCCGCTCAATTCGGTGATCGGATTTGCCGAGATCCTGAGCTCGGAGGGCTTCGGCCCCTTGGGTGACAAGCGCTATCTCTCCTATGCCAAGGAGATCGGCGACGGCGGGCGCAATCTTCTCACCATCATCAACAACACGCTCGACCTTTCGAAGATCGAGCTCGGCACCGCCGAGGTCACGCTGCGGCCGGTCGACCCCGTGACCGTGGTGCGCGGCGCCGTGCAGCAGCTGGATCGCGAGATCCAGGATTCCCGGGTCGCGGTCTCGATCGAGATCGACCCCCGTGTCGCCGCGATGCAGAGCGACGAGACCAAGCTGAAGCAGATCCTGCTCAATGTGATCTCGAACGGGTTGAAGTTCACGCCGGCCGGCGGCCGCGTGACGATCAAGGTCGGCGGCGACAGCGACGACCGCTTAGTCCGGTTCGAGATCGGCGATACCGGGATCGGCATCGCCCCGGCCGACGTGCCGATCGCCCTGGCCCCGTTCGGCCAAGTCGATTCCGCGCTCAACCGCCGCTATCAGGGCGCGGGACTGGGGCTGCCGCTCGCCAAAGGCCTGGCGGAGCTGCTTGGCGGCGCGCTGGAGATCATCGGCGTGCCGGGCGCGGGCACGACGGTGATCATCACGCTGCCGGCGCGGGGTTAGCCCGTCAGCGCATGCTTGAACCGGATGCCCGGATCAAACCCGGGCAAGAAGATCTTAGAGATCCGGCACTCGGTCAGCCTTCTTCCGACAAGGTCCGCGTGTTCGCCTCGGCGAGCGTGATCGCTTCGCCCAGGAGTTGCAGGATGCGGATGTTGTTGTCCAGCACCTGGCGCGCTTCCTTGCGCGGGTCGGCGGCGTGTTTCTGCAGACGCGTGACGATGTCGGCGCGGATCAGGCCCAGGACCTTCTCGGTCGTGTAGCCCTTGGGGTTGGTCTCGGATACCAGCAGCTTGGTCATGGCTCCTCCGGAGCATCTGTGCTGATCGATAATCCAGACTCCGCCTGACGGCCTTAAAGCGCGGTTAACGTGTGATTCCGGTCACGAGCGCCGCAATCGCAGCTACTCCGGCGCGGCCGCGCTCTGTATAGGTCCGCCCCTGTGGGGACCCGAAGCTTACTGGGACAACCTCTGGGAAAGGATTCTCTGCCATGTTGAGTCGTCGCCTGCTGCAGATTGCCGTCGTCTATTGGGTGCTCGGCGTCAGCTGGGGAATCTATATGGGCGCCACCCAAAACTTCACCGACGTTCCGGTGCACGCGCATCTCAATCTGCTGGGCTGGGTCAGCCTGGGCTTGTGCGGCCTCATTTACGCGAAGGCGCCGCATCTTGAGCGCAGCTTCCTCGCCAAGGCGCATTTCTGGCTGCACAATCTCGGCCTGCCGCCGCTGATGGCCGCGGTCTGGCTGATCGTGAACGGTCATCACGAGATCGGCGGGCCGATCGCCGGCATCGTCTCGGTCGTGATGGGCCTCGGCGTGCTGAGCTTCGCCGCCAATCTCTGGCTGAAAGGCTTTCCGCTGCCGGCGCGCCAGGCGGAAACCGCGACAATGGTGCCGCAAACCGCCGCCTAGTCGCCCTGCGCTTCGGTTTCGATGCGTTCCATGTCGGCGTCGTTGAAGCCGAAATGATGGCCGATCTCGTGGACGAGGACGTGACGGACGAGCTCTTCGAAATCCGTCTCGTCCTCGGCCCACCAGTCGAGCAAGGCGCGGCGGTATAGAAACACCATGTCGAGCTGCTGCGTGACGTCCGCCGCACCGCGCGCGGTCAGCGGCGCGCCGCGATAGAGGCCGGCGAGGTCGAACGGCGATTCGATCTGCATCTCGACCAGAGTTTCGTCATCGGCATAATCCAGCACCCGGATCGCCAGGCCCTTGCAGAGCGCGGTGAAGGCCTGCGGCAGGCCGGCGAAGATCCGATGCGCGAGCTCCTCGATCTCGTCGCGGCTCGGCGGCGGACCGAATTTTCTAAGATCGGGTTCGCTCAATTTACTTGTGATGCGCCGTGGTGAGGAACTGGCGCAGCCGGTCGGATTTCGGGTTGGCGAAGACGGTCTTCGGGTTGCCCTCTTCCTCGATCCGGCCCTGGTGCAGGAAGATCACGTTGTTGGCGACTTCCCGGGCGAAACCCATCTCGTGGGTGACGACCAGCATGGTGCGGCCTTCCTCGGCGAGCTGGCGCATCACGCGCAGGACCTCGCCGACCAGCTCGGGATCGAGCGCCGAGGTGGGCTCGTCGAACAGCATCACCTTCGGCTCCATGGCGAGCGCGCGGGCGATCGCGGCGCGCTGCTGCTGGCCGCCGGAGAGATGGCTCGGATAGTGGTTGCGCTTGTCGGCGATGCCGACCTTTGCCAGCAGCTTCTCGGCGCGCTCGATTGCCTCTTTCTTCGGCACTTTGAGCACATGCACCGGTGCCTCGATCACATTCTCCAGGATGGTCATGTGGGACCAGAGGTTGAAGCTCTGGAACACCATGCCGAGGCTGGACCGGATCCGGTCCACCTGCTTGGAATCCTCGGGCACCGCATGGCCGCCGCGGGTGGGCTTCATGCGGATCAATTCGCCGTTGACGATGACCTTGCCGGAATCCGGCGTCTCCAGGAGATTGATGCAGCGGAGCAGCGTGCTCTTGCCGGAGCCGGAAGAGCCGATCATGGCGATCACGTCGCCGACATGGGCGGTGACCGAGACGCCTTTCAGCACCTCGAGATCCCCGAATCGCTTATGCAGATCCTCGACGACCAGCGCGGTTTCCGCCATCGCTTTCCTCTCCCGGCACCGCGTTTGCCGCGGGCATGGCGAGCCTTGGAGCCCGCCGGCCTTTTCCCCTGGAGGCATTTTACCAGACGGTCATGCCCCGGAACTATTCTATGGGACCTGGCCGACGGCTTGCCAAGCAAAAAGCTGCAAGCGCGTGACATGCGCGCGTTGACCATAGTGCGGCATTGACGAGATCGCGGGTTGCATTACCCTGCAGCCAGATTACAGCGCCGGTTATGCCTCGGGGAACAACTATGCGTCGATTAGCGGCCGGTTTGTCGTTTGCGGTTGCCATTGGAGTGTTAGCCATCGGGTCGAGCGCTCTTCTCCATCCAAGCGCCGCGCGCGCCGCGGAGGACGACCACAAGGTCGATTGCGCCGAGACCAACCTGAAATTCGACGCGCCCGGCTACGAGGTGACCTGCGAGGATCACAGCGAGCGATCGGCCGGCGTGGGCGAGCTGACGATCGGGGTCAAGATCTTCGTCCTGCATGCGATGTCGGAAAAGGACATCACTTTCCTCGACGTGATCGACGACCGGATCGTCGGCAGCACCCGGGTCTTCTACAACAAGACCAGCCTGGAGAGCGACATCGACCGCTACTTCAAAGGCCGCTTCACCGGATGGGCCGACGAGGAGGAGATCGGCGGCTTCGACGTGAAGCGCTTCTCCGCGGTGTTCGGCAACGACAGCGAACCGATCGCCTGCCTCGCCTTCCGCCGCCTCGGCGCGCGCCGGTTCGAAGGCATCGGCGGCAAGACCGTCGGCATCACCTGTTCGGCACAAGGCCACGAATACGCCGTCGGTGCGCTGAAGCATTTCACCAACAAGGACTGAGCAACCGAAGGTTCGGGCGACAGCATTGCGTCAGCTCGACAACGTATCTTCCCGCGATGTCACAGCGCACCTTCGTGACCGGCGCGGTCGAGCGCGCCGAGCTCCGCGACGCTCCGTTTGATCACATCCTGTTGGCCGAGGTCTTTCCTTCGGACTTCTATCGCTTGCTGCTGCAGGCGTTTCCGACGCCGGAGGCGTTTCATCCGCTGAAGCATCAGGATGCGCTGCGCGCCGACGGCAGCAGTACGCGGCAGCGCCTCTATCTCTATCCGGAGAGTTTGTGGCGGCTGCCGTCGGCGCAACGCACGATCTGGCGCAGGATCGCAAGGGCACTCTGCGCGGACGAACTGGAGCTCGCCTTCAAGCGGAAATTCCGCGCGGCGCTGGAGGACCGGTTCCAGCAGCCTGCCGAATCGATCCCGCTCTATCCGGTGCCGATTCTGGTGCGAGACCTGCCCGGCTACAAGATCGGCATTCACGCCGACGCGCTGATCAAGGCGATCACCGTGCAGCTCTACCTGCCGGGGGACGATTCGCAGGCGCATCTCGGCACCGTCTTCCACACCGCCAAGGAACGCGAGACCGACCAGCCGGTCGCGATGCCCTTCCTGCCGGCACACGGCTATGCCTTCGCGGTGCGACGCAAGGAGAGCTGGCACAGCGTGCCGCAGACCAGCGCCGCCGACGGCGAGCGCCGCTCGATCATGCTGACCTACTATGTGGACCAGGGGCCCCGCATCAAGCTGCACCGCCGGCTGCAACGCCTTGGCACTCTGCTCGGCCGCAATCCCACGCGCTGAAAGCGAGCCGCGTTGACTAAATCCGGGGTTGCACTACGGTGCAGCGGTCGAGACCAACATCATTTGGGATTACGGGGAAATGCGAGCGTTGTTTTTGACGGCCGCGGCGCTGCTGGCGCTGTCGGGCGGGACGGCATGGGCCGACGACGGCCGGGAGATCGATTGCAAGAAAACCAATTTTGATTTCGAGGCGCCGGGCTTTACGGCGCATTGCAAGGATTACAGCGACAATTCGGTCAACGCCGGCGAGCTGAACGCGGCGACGCAATTCTATGGCATGTTCGCCATGTCCGAGGCGGACATTACCTTCATCCAGGCCTACAGCAAGGCGGTCCTCGGCGGGACCCGGATTTTCTTCTACCGGCGCAGCATGGAAGCCGAGCTCGAGAGCACCTTCTCGTCCAAGTTCTCCGACTGGGGCGAAGAGGACGACATCGGCGACTTCCAGATCAAGCACGTGACCGTCACCTCCGGTTCCCGCGAGCCCGCGGATTGCATCGGCTTCCTCAAGCTTGGCGCGCGGCGCTATGAAGGTGTCGCCAGTCTGACCGCCGGCTATGCCTGCTCCGCCGGCGGACGGAACAAGTCGCTCGAGGCCGTGAAGCGGTTCATCGGCACCCAGGAGTAGGCGGATACGAATCCGCCGGCCGCGTTTCGCCGCCCGGCAACGATCGACATCCTGAGGATACCGCAGCGCGGCGGGTAGCCGAACCCCGACGCTTCATTCTTCCGCGGGGCGCAGGGCCGCCCGGTTTACGGGTCGAGCGGCGACGCGTAGATTGGCGCCCATGGTGGATATCGAGAATCAACGGGCGATCCTGGACCGCCGGAACCTGGCCGCCGAGCTCAACGCGCTGGGCGAGGCAAGCGCTGATCCGGCGGCGGCGACGGCCGAGCTCCAGGTCATCCTGCGCCGGCACCTCGCGGAGGGGCGCGCCGAGATCCGCCGGCGCTTCGACGCCAACCCGCGCGGCGCGGGGGCGGGCCTTGCCTGCGCCCATGAGATGAGCTTCCTGGTCGATCAGCTGATCCGCTGCCTGTTCGACTATGCGATCGAGCGCGCCTATCCGCTGGCCAACCCGACCAGCGCCGAGAAGCTCTCCCTGGCCGCGGTCGGCGGCTATGGGCGCGGCGAGCTGGCGCCGCATTCCGACATCGACCTCCTGTTCCTGCTGCCCTATAAGCTCACGCCGCACAGCGAGCAGGTGGTGGAGTTCATCCTCTACCGGCTCTGGGATCTCGGGCTCAAAGTCGGGCATGCGGCGCGGACCGTGCAGGAATGCATCCGCCAGGCCCAGGGCGACCTCACCATCCGGACCAATCTCCTGGAATCGCGCTATCTCTGGGGCGACCAACCGCTCTACGAGCAGTTCCGTGCGCGCTACGAGAAGGAGATCGTCAAGGGCAAGGGCGAGGCCTTCCTCAAGGACAAGCTGGCCGAGCGCCTGACACGGCACAAGCGGGCCGGCGATTCCCGCTATGCGCTGGAGCCCAACATCAAGGAGGGCAAAGGCGGGTTGCGCGATCTCCAGACCCTGCTCTGGATCGCGCGGTTCCTCTATCGGGTGCGCGACTTCGTCGACCTGGTCGACCAGGAGCTGCTGACCGCGAACGAGGTTCTGGCCTATGACAAGGCCTTCAACTTCCTCTGGACCTTGCGCTGCCATCTCCATTACCTCACCGGCCGCGCCGAGGAGCGCCTGACCTTCGACCAGCAATCGGAGATGGCGCGCCGCTTGGGTTATACCGACCACGCCGGCTCCAAGGGCGTCGAGCGGCTGATGAAGCACTACTTCCTGATCGCGAAGTCGGTCGGCGGCCTGACGCGCTATTTCCTGGCCGCGGTCGAATCGCAGCAGATGCACAGGCCGCTGTTCAAGCTGCCGAAGCTCAGCCTCCTGAAGGCCGATGTCGAAGGCTTCCGCAACGAAGGCGGCCAGCTGACCGTCGCCGCAGCCAACTGGTTCCACAAGCACCCGGTCGATCTCCTGCGGATCTTCGCCGTCGCCCAGCGGCACGAGATGGGAATCCATCCGGTCGCCATGACCTGGCTGACGCAATCGGCGCGGCATATCGATGCCATGCGCACCGATCCGGCGGCGAACCAGATCTTCCTCGACATCCTGACCGGCGACAATCCGGAGCTCACCCTGCGGCGCATGAACGAGGTCGGCGTGCTCGGCCGTTTCGTCCCGGATTTCGGCCGCGTCGTCGCGCAGATGCAGTTCGACATGTACCACCACTACACGGTCGATGAGCACAGCCTCAAAGCGATCGGCATCCTGTGGCAGATCGAGCGGGGCGACCTCAAGGACGAGGCACCGGTCGCGAGCGAGGTGGTGCGCCAGGTGGTCTCGCGGCGCGTGCTCTATCTCGCCGTGCTGCTGCACGACATCGCCAAGGGCCGCGGCGGCGACCATTCCGAGCTCGGCGCCGATGTCGCCGACCGGCTTGCGCCGCGCCTGGGCCTGACGGCGGAGGAGACCGAGACCGTCGCCTGGCTGGTGCGCTATCACCTCATCATGAGCAACACCGCGTTCCGCCGCGACATCGAGGATCCGAAGACCATCGCCGACTTCACCGATGTCGTGCAGTCGATGGAGCGGTTGCGCCTGCTGCTGGTGCTGACCGTCGCGGATATCCGTGCGGTCGGCCCCAAAGTCTGGAACGGCTGGAAGGCGCAGCTCCTGCGCGCACTCTACCAGCGCGCGGAGGAATCGCTCTCCGGCGGCCTCATCACCGAAGGCCGCGAGGCGCGGGTCGCCGAAACATTGAAGCAGCTGCGGGCCGAACTCGCGGACTGGAGCGATGCCGATTTCGACGCCCATGTGGCGCGGGGTGCGGCCTCCTACTGGCTCGGCTTCCCGCTGCCGAGCCTGGTGCGGCAGGCGCGCTTGATCCGCGAGGCGGAACTCGACAAGCGCCCGCTCTCGATCGACTACGCCGTGGACGCCTGGCGCGCCATGACCGAGGTCACGATCTATGTGGCGGATTGGCGCGGCCTCGTGTCCCAACTCGCCGGCGCGCTGGCCCTCTCCGGTGCCAGCATCGTCGATGCGCGGGTTTTCACCTTGAAGAACGGCATGGCGCTCGATTCCTTCACGGTGCAGGATTCCAATGGCGGTCCGTTCGAAAGTCCGGCCAAGCTCGCGCGCCTCGCCGCCACCATGGAACGGGTGCTCGACAACCCGACCAAGACCCTGGGCGAGCTCGTCAAGCTCGCCCCTGCCAACCCTGTGGTCCGCAGCTTCCCGGTGGTGCCGCGCGTCCTCATCGACAACAAGGCGAGCGCCACGCATACCCTGGTCGAGGTGACCGGCCGCGATCGCCGCGGCCTGATGCATTTCCTGACCCGGGCCCTGACCGCGCAGAACCTCCAGATCTCCACTGCGAAGATCTCGACCTTCGGCCATCGCGCGGTCGACGTCTTCTATGTGAAGGACCAGTTCGGCCTGAAGGTCGAAAGCGAAGGCCGCCTGAAGGCGATCCGCGATTCGCTCATGCAGGTGCTGCAGGAGCGCGAAGCGGATTTCGCGCCCGCCAAGGACGCAAAATCAGTGGTCACCGCAGCGCAGTAGCCGTTATTCGTTCCTGAGATACGGCGCCGCCTTGGCGCCGAGCGCGCGCCAGGATGACGCGAAGCCGATCACCAGGGCGACCGCGAGGCTGAGCGCAATGGCGCCGATGGCGGCGGTTGGGGAGAAGACGAACTCGGTCTCCATCACCCGGTCGAGGAAGAACCAGGCGCCGACCGTGCCGAAGGCGAGCGCGATGGCGGCGGCCGAGAGCGCCAGCAGCGCGAATTCCCAGAGGAATGTCATGGCGATGTCGCGGCGCCGGCCGCCCAGCATCTTCAGAAGCACGGATTCATAGATCCGTCGCTGCTGGCCCGCGGCCATCGCGCCGGCCAGGACCAGCATGCCGGCAACCAGCGCGACGCCGGCCGCGGCGCGCACCGCGGCGCCCACCGAGTGCAGGATCTCGGCGGCCGAGGCGATGGCGTCGCGGACCCGCACCGCGGAGACATTGGGGAAATCCTTCGAAAGCAAGGCGATCAGCGCACCTTCCTGGTCGGGATCGACGTGCAGCGTGGCGATATGGGTCTGCGGCGCGCCGGACATCATGCCCGGCGAGAACACCATCACGAAGTTGATCGAGAGGCTGGACCAGTCGATCTCGCGCAGGTTCTTGATGGTGCCGGTGATCTCGCGGCCGAGCACATTGACCGTGATCGTGTCGCCGATCTTCAGGTTGAAGGCCCGCGCGGTCTCGGCATCGAGCGATATCAGCGGCGGGCCTTGATAGTCCTTGTCCCACCATTGCCCCTCGACCAGCCGTGAGCCCTTGGGCGGCAACGCCGACCAGGTGATGCCGCGGTCTCCCTTGAGCACCCAGGCGTGGTCTTGCGGCGTCGGAATCTTATCCGCCGAAACGCCGTTCATTTTCATGATCCGGCCGCGCAGCATCGGCACGCGCTCCAAGCCTTCGCCGCTCGGGAAGCTGCCGAGCGTGTGGTCGAAGGCCTCGGTCTGGTTCGGCTGGATGTCGAGGAAATAGAAGCTCGGCGCCTTGGCCGGCAGGCTGCTTTCCATCTCATGGATGATGCTGCCTTGGATCTGCATCACGGCAACCAGGACCGTCAATCCCAGCCCGAGCGAGAGCACGATGCTGGCGGTCGGCGAACGCGGCCGCCCGACCGCCGCCAGGGCAAAGCGCAAGGCGCGATTGCCGGAACGCGCACGGCCCCAGCGGGCGAGCCGGCGCAATCCGGCGGCCAGAAGCTGAAATAGCGCGAAGGCCAGCAGAGCCGCGGCGATGAAGCCGAGAGAGAGCGTGACATCATCGGTGGAGACCACAGCGAGCCCGGCCAGAACCACCGCGGCAAGAGCGACCGGAAGTATATCGCGCCGGCGCACCGCGCCGAGCTCGGTCGCAACGGCGCGGAAGAGCTGGGCCGGGCGAACCCGCATGGCCTGGAACAGCGACGGCAGCGAGAAGACCAGCGCCGTGACCAGTCCGAAGCCGGCGGCCAACAGCAGCGGCCGCAGATAGAGCCCCGTAATGAGATGGAGATCGAAGCGCGCGAACATGCCTTGCGTCGCATAGGGCGCCGCGGCACCGATCGCCAGGCCGAGCACCGTCCCGATCGCCGCCATGCGGGCGATCAACAGCATGTGCAATGTGAAGACGAAGCCGCGGGTGGCACCGAGGCATTTCAGGATCGCCAGCGATTGTGCGCGGCTTTCCAGATAGACCCGCACGGCATTGCCGATGCCGACGCCGCCGATCAGCAGCGCACTCAGGCCGACGAGGCTGAGGAACATCCGCGTGCGGTCGATGAAATTCTTGACCCCGGTCGCCGCATCCTCGACGCCGCGGACGCGCCAGGGAATATCGCCAAACTCCGCCTTGATCTTGGCAAGCCAGCGCGGACCGGAGATCGCTGGCGGGAGCTTGGCGCGATAGACGTGGTAGACCAGGCTGCCCGGCTGCACGAGCTCGGTCTCCGGCAGGGCCGCAGCCGAGATCATGAGACGGGGGCCGAGATTGAAAACCTGGGAGCCACGGTCGGGCTCGCGGGCGATGGATGCGCGGAGCTGCAGCTTGGATTGGCCAAGCTCGATCGTGTCACCGATCTTCAAGCCAAGACGTTGGATCAAGGCCGGTTCCGCCACCGCGCCGTAGCGTCCCTCCGCATCCTTCTGCAGCGCCGCCGCGAGCGGCATTTCCGGTTCCAGCAGCACCTTGCCGTAGAGCGGGTAGATGAGATCGACCGCCTTGAGCTCGACCAGCGTGGCGTTGCTGTCATGGGCGCCGGCCGCCTCCGCCGCCGGTCGTGCCATGGCGCGCATCTCGACCGTGTGCGAGAGCTGGGTCCCGGATTTCAGCGCATTGGCCTGATCCTGGCTCAAAGGCTCATAGGTCAGGCGGAACTCGTAATCGCCGCCCAGGATGCGCTTCCCGTCGGCCGCGATCCCGGCATCGATCGCCGCGGCAATCGAGCCGACGCCGGCGACGATCGCGACGCCGAGCAGCAGGCAAAGCAGGAAAATGCGGAAGCCGCGTACGCGTCCGCCGGTCCGGCCGCCGCGCATCTCGCGCAAGGCCATGCGCAGCAGCACGGGCGAGCGGATCATTTGGCGGCCTGGTTGCGCACGATCTCCTCATCCACGATCCGGCCGTCGGCCAGGTGGATGATACGGTCGCAGCGCCGCGCCAAGGCAGGATCGTGGGTGATCAGCAGCAGGGTGGCGCCGCGCCGGCGCTGCATGCCGAACAGGAGCTCGATCACCTTCTGCCCGGTCTCGGTGTCGAGATTACCGGTGGGCTCGTCGGCGAGAAGGATGTCGGGCTCGGGCGCCACGGCGCGGGCCAGGGCGACGCGTTGCTGCTCGCCGCCGGAAAGCTGGCTCGGGTAATGGCCGAGCCTGTGGCCTAGCCCGACTTCCTCGAGCGCCGTCCGGGCGATCTCGAAGGCGCGCGGCTCTCCGGCAAGCTCCAGGGGCGTCGCGACATTCTCCAACGCGGTCATGGTCGGGATAAGATGGAAAGCCTGAAAGACGATGCCGATATGACGGCGCCGATAGAGCGCCAGCGCATCCTCGCCCATCGCGGTCACTTCTGCGGCACCGACTTCCGGGTTGCCGAGACGGATGCGCCCGCCGCTCGCCTGCTCCAACCCGGCGATCAACAGCATGAGGCTGGTCTTGCCGGAACCCGAAGGCCCGACGATGCCGAGCGATTCCTGCGCCGCGACCTTCAGATTCAGTCCATGGAGGATATTGACCGGGCCGGCATCGCTCGCCAGTGTGAGACGGAGGTCCGCAATGTCGATCATGAAACCTTCTTCAGTCCTGTCCCCCACATGGCGTTCACCGCGCCGCGCCGTCCTGATGGCCTTGGCCGGGATCGCCCTCGCCTTTCCGCTTCACCTGGCCCTTGCCGGTAGCCCCGAATCCGCAGGCCCGGTGAAGGTGCTCGCCCTTGGTGACAGCCTTACGGCCGGTTATGGGCTAAAGCAGGGCGAAGGCTTTGCCGACCAGCTCGAAGCCGCCTTCCGGAAGATGGGCCGTCCGGTGACGGTAATCAATGGCGGGGTCAGCGGAGACACCTCCGCGGGCGGGCTTTCCAGGATCGACTGGGCGATGGCGGACAAGCCTGCCGTGGTCATCGTGGAACTCGGCGCCAACGACATGCTGCGCGGGATCGATCCCGACAACACCCGCAGGAACCTCGCCGCCATCATCGAAAAGGCGCAAGGCGCCGGCGCCAAGGTGCTGCTGGCCGGGATGAAGGCGCAGCGCAATCTCGGCGCGGATTATGTCGCGCGATTCGACGCGATCTATCCCGATCTCGCGAAGCAATACGGGGTGGCGTTCTATCCGTTCTTCATGGCAGGCATCGTCGGCGCCGACGGAACGATCGAACGGAACTTGCTGCAAGGCGATGGGCTGCACCCGACCGAGGCCGGCGCCAAGGTGATCGTGGACGGCATGATGCCGATGCTGCTGAAGCTGCTGCCGCAATCATGAGCGGGCCGTTCCGGGTTGCCCATGCCGGCGCCACGGAGGACGACGTCGCCGGCGGGCATTGGTCGGCCCTGACCAAGCGCTGTCTCGCGGCATTGGCGGAAAAAGGCCCGGTGCCACGCGGCGATGCCGGACTGGGCTTCGTCTATGTGACCGACCTTCTCGGCGGCAACCTTTCGGAAATCGTCGATCACCTGCGCCTCAGCACCGGCCTGAAGCATTGGGTCGGCACGATCGGGATCGGCATCGCCGGAAATGAAGGGGGCGGGCGGGACGGCAGCACGGCCGCGGAGTATTTCGACGCCCCGGCGATGACGGTGATGATTGCCGACCTCCTGCCCGATTCCTTCCGCCTGTTCGAGCAGCCGGCGATAGGCACCAGCGCCTTTGCCAAGCTCCATGGCCGCTGGATCGAAAGCCACGGCGCACAATTGGGCCTGGTGCATGCCGACCCGCGCAGCCATCGCCTGTCGTCGATCCTGGAATCGCTTGCCGACACCAGCGGCCTCTATCTCGTCGGCGGCCTCGCCTCCTCGCGCGGATCCTACGCTCTGGCGGCGGAGAATATCGCAGAAGGCGGCGTTTCCGGCGTGATGTTCGCCGGTTCGATCGATGTCGCCACCGGCCTCAGCCAGGGCTGCTCGCCGATTGGGCCGGTCCACACCATCACCGAATGCGACAGCAACATCGTCATGACGATCGACGAGCGGCCGGCGCTCGACGTGTTCAAGGAGGAGATCGGCGAAGTGCTGGCGCGCAATCTCAACCGCGCCGCCGGCTATATCTTCGCCGCCCTGCCGGTAAAGGCTTCGGATACCGGCGATTACCTGGTGCGCAACCTGGTCGGGGTCGATCCCAACAAAGGCTGGATCGCGATCGGCGAGCTCGTCTCCAAGGGCGATCCGATCCTGTTCACCCGCCGCGACAAGCCCAGCGCCGAGACCGATCTCGACCGCATGCTGGCGCGGCTGAAGCAGCGGATCGACAAACCGATCCGCGGTGGCATCTACGTCTCCTGCCTTTCGCGCGGCACGAACCTGTTCGGCCCGGATGCCGCGGAGACGCGGCGGATCCATGCACAGCTTGGCGATTTCCCACTGGTCGGATTCTTCGCCAATGGCGAGATCAGCCACGACCGGCTCTATGCGCATACCGGAGTGCTGACGCTGTTTACGTGAGGGTGTCTCTCTAGCTGGGCGCTAGACTCGTCAGTCCGCGTATTCCAGTTCCGGGTCGCGCATCGGGAAGAAGCGCTCGCGGCTGCCGTCGAAGGCGCGGCAGAACGAGGTCTCGCGCACGACGCCGCTGGCATCCGCATAGTCGATGCGGCCGCAGAAGATCAGCGCGATTATGTCGCTGTCCTTGGTCAGGTTCTTGTTCCAGGTGCGCTCCGGCGCCTGGTAGGTGAAGGTCCTGGCTTCGCCGGCATTGAGCAGGACGGTGCCAATCTCGTTCTTGCCGCCGGGGATTGGGACGCGGCGCGGGCTCTGCCATTGCTGCACGTCGACCGACAGCACGCTTTCGACGATCTGGGCGGCCGAGCTGCCGGTGTTGCAGATCGTGAAGATCACCTCGATCGGCTCACCCGGCTTGGAAGTGGCCGCGTGGACGTCGCGCAGCACGAGGCGCGGCCGCAAGGCCGTGAAGAATTCGTTTTTCACCGTCTCCAGGCGGCGGCGCACGATGCGGGTCTGGGTGATGCTGGCGAGTGCCAGGACCACCGCCAGGGCCGCGATGCTGGAGGAGACGGCGACATCGGGATGGGCTTGCCAGCCGGCCACCATGGTCTGCAGCCAGCTGACAACCGGGTTATCCACCACCCCCAGCCAGGCAAAGGACTGAAAAAACTGCTCGAAATTCATGGCACTCCATCCCTGTCCGGAGCCACGAAGGCGGGGCCTGCACGAAGGTGGGTCTGGCGGCCGGAGCCGCGCCCCACTCCAACGCCGGTCTGCCGGCTTCGTTCCCGGCAAAGTCCGGCGTCTTGCGCGCCGGCTTGTAGTGGAAGGCCTCGGCTTTTATGTATTATCGGACCGGCGATCGGCGATTCGCCGGGCGTGGCATTCACCAGCGGCTTCATGTGATGCGGTTTTTCGTTGCCCTGAGCCTGCCCGAAACCGTGCGCTGGCAGTTGCGCCTCCTCTGCGGCGGCCTCCCCGGCGCGCGCTGGGTGCCGCCGGAGAATTTCCACATCACGCTCCGCTTCCTCGGCGATGTCGATGGCCGCGACATGGACTACGTCGATGCGGCACTCGCCAACATCCGGGCGCCGGGGTTCCAGCTCCGCCTTGCCGGCGTCGGGCATTTCGCCAGCGGCAATCGCGTGAAAGCCGTCTGGGCGGGCGTCGAGAAGGAGCCCGCTTTGCTGCATTTACATGACAAGATCGAATCGGCGGTGGTACGCGCCGGCCTGCCACCCGACGGCCAGAAATACACGCCGCATGTGACCCTGACCTGGCCCAAGGACCCGCCGGTCGCGAAGCTCCAGCAGTACCTCGCCGGCCACAACTTGTTCCGTTCGGAGCCGTTCTCGGTGACACATTTCACCTTGTTCTCGAGCGTGCTCGGCAGCGAGAACTCGGTCTATCACGCGGAGCGGTCTTACGCGTTGACCGCGCGGCCGGAGCAGCTAGTGCAGAACGCGGGACGTTGACGCCGGCGTTGCTGCCGCGCCGCTTTGCAGCCCGGCATAGGGCGGAATCGGCTTCGCCATCATCCCCGCCTCGCTGAGATCGCGTGAGAGATCGACCAGATGCGGCAGCGCCGCACGCGCCGCCGTTCCGGGCATCAGCTGACGCAGCGCAACGGTGGCAACGAAGAAACCGCCGGACTGCGCGGCTGCCATGGCATCGATCAACAATGCCTCGTCGGGGCTGAGCAGCCGGCATTGCACGCAACGGATATCGATGCTGCGCGAGGCCGAGGCGGCCAGGACCGTCATCAAGCTGTCGATCGCAAGGGCCGAACGCGACAGGCCGAAGCGCGCGAAGGTCTGATGCGTCACATCCTCGAAGGATTCCTTGGCCTTGAAGGCCTGCACCCAGCTGCGCAAACCCCAGACGGTGAACTGCGCGGTGAAATCCAGCGCGCTCACATCCGGCATCGCCATCAGTTCGTTCCGGCAATCGTCTTCGGCATGCATGTCGGCGACCGGCTGGTTGTCGTTCACGGCCGGGACTTTGGCCATGGATGCTTTGGGGCGACCGGATCGTGCCATGCGACGTCCTTGCATTGAGGGAGGGTCGCGCCGGGGAGATTCTTCGCGGGAGTTGCCGCGCCTGCCTGAACACGGCCCGAAGCTCACTCCCCGGCGCTGGCGATGTTGTAGCACCCCTCGCGGCCAATTGCAAATCATTCTCATTTGCAGAAATCACGATTTTGTTGATGACCCATCGGCCGGTCTCCAGGATGCGGAAAAGCCTATTATGGAGAGCCACATGGTCCAGAAACTCGGCGACACCGAACGCAAGGCCGCGCTGCAGGAATTGACGGATTGGCAACCGGCTACCGGCCGCGATGCGATCCAGCGCGCCTTCAAGTTCAAGAATTTCAGCGAGGCCTGGGGCTTCATGAATCGGGTCGCCCTGCTGGCGGAGGCGCAGGACCATCACCCGGAATGGTCCAACGTCTACAACCGGGTCGAAATCCTGCTCTCGACCCATGACTGCGACGGGCTTTCCGAGCGCGATCTCAAGCTTGCCCGGTCTATCGACAAGTTGCTCGCCTAAGCAAAGCGCGCGGGAACGATCTTCGCGATCGGACATTGACGCAGCGGGTGGCGAATCCGGCTTAAAAACCGGATGGAGAGGAATCGGGATCGAGTGCGCGCCATGCGCCGCTCAACCGCTGTGATCTCCCCGACATGATAGGCCCAGCATCGCCTGCGGGACTTCCAAGCGAATCCCGCGGAGCTGGGCCGATGGGCGCTCCCCTCCGACTGGCCGGCCGCATTTCCCCCTGCGGCCGGCCAAACTTTTCCGCCCAAGCTTTTCGCCCAACTTTTCGCAACGACTCCGGAAAGTCGACGTTGACCCTCCAGAGACAAACCAAGGAGGTCATCATGGGTCAGCGCAACGAGGGCGAAGGCAACAAGACCGCCGCCCGCGAATACAACCGCGAAACAACGGAGTTCGCGAAGAGCGGCCAGGTCGAAGGCAAGGCGCGCGAGGCCAAGCAGGCGATGCAAGGCAACGAAGCCGACCAGATGCGCAAGGCCGAACGCGAAGGCAAAGCGCATTCCCACGGCGAGGACCGTCTGCTGAAGGGCGGCGCGCATAAGGGGGCGTAACACCCGCTTCACGACGCGACGGATTGGCCGGCCTTGCGCCGGCCAATCTTGTTCTCAGCTGAAGACTTCCGCTGTCGCTTGCAGCTCCGGTTGCACCACATTGCGAAACACCACCACGGACAACGCCGCGTCCAGCAATGTTTGCGGTACGCCGATGAAGACCGCCACGCCGGCCGGCGGCAGCGCGTAAAGCATGAAGTTGCTGCGGGTGCCGAGCAGCCATGCCACGTCCTCGGCGAGGCCGAGCATCGCTGGGACGCGGTAGAATAAAAAGAGAAGCCCGAGCTGTACCGCAGCAGCGGCGATCTCGAAGATCAGGAAGGCAACAAACAGCCGCGGCATCAATGGACGCGTACGCCGCCACCCAATGCCGAGCGAATCAGGCGTCCCTTGGAACGCCGCAGAAGGCAGGTAAAAAGCAAGCTTCGCGTGGAGGTAAGCGGCGACGCCGACTATGAAGATCGCGTGCGCGCCGAACAGGGTCCAACGCAGTTCCGGCGCCATGCTGAGGACGGGAAGACCGTCACGGAATCTGGATGCGACGAAATCGGCGAACCAGACCGACACCTCGACCATGATCCAAAACAGTGCGGCCCGCCCCATGAAAAGGCTCGCCCGCCGGGTCGATCCGCGCACGTAAAGTCGGTCACTCATCCCGAGGCCGCGGCTGGAGAAGAAGAAGTAGAGCGCCGCGACAAGCACGACGAATGAAACGACGTGGGCGAGAGCGACCGAGCCGGCCCATGCGGGCCCGTCACGAAGGCCGAACAAAGTTTCCAGCACACCCGCCTGGCACCAGCCGAGGGGATCCAGCAGGCATTTGTTCAGAAAGTACAAGCCGAGCAGCAGGCCTTCGGCCAGCACCACCATGCTGATCAACAGCAGGATCCAATGGCGCAGCAGCAGGACGAAAGCATCGCGCAGCGCCAGCCCAACCGCGAGTGGCTGTTCCGGCCCCGTCACAGTCACTTAGGCGCCAACCTCAGCGCGCCATCCAGTCGCACGACTTCGCCGTTCAGCATGACGTTCTCGATCATGTGCTGCACCAGGCGGGAGAACTCGCGGGCCTCGGCGAGGCGCTGCGGGAAGGGCACGGAATCGCCCAGGGCTTTCTGGATGTCGGGCGGGAGGTTCAGCATCATCGGCGTGGCCACGAGACCGGGTGCCACGGCGAGGACGCGGATGCCGGAGCGCGAGAGATCGCGGGCGGCGGGAAGCGTCAGGCCGACGATGCCGGCCTTGGACGCAGCATAGGCCGCCTGGCCGATCTGGCCTTCATAAGCAGCGACCGAGCTGGTGTTGACGATGACGCCGCGCTCGCCGTCGGCCAGCGGATCCAGCGCAGCCATGTCGGCGGCGGCCAGGCGCATCATGTTGAAAGTGCCGACGAGATTGACCTCGATCACCTTGGAGAACTTCTCCAGCGGCAACGGCCCTTCCTTGCCGAGGATGCGGCCCGGGATGAGGATGCCGGCGACGTTGACCAGGATACGGGCCGGTCCATGCGCAGCCTTCGCCTTCGCGAGCGCCGCTTCGGCGCTTTCCGCCTTGGAGATGTCGCAGGTGCAGGCGATGCCGCCAATTTCCTTGGCGACGGCTTCCGCGCCTTCGGTGTTGAGGTCGAGCACGGCGACCTTGGCGCCCAAGGTCGTAAGGTGCCGCGCGACATCGGCGCCCATCCCCGAACCGCCGCCGGTCACAACGGCAGCCATACCCTTAATCTGCATCGGTTAACCCCTTCTTAGAACCCGCCGAGGCTTCTAGCAGAGGGGGTCGGGGCGATCTATCGGGAAAGCGCTCCGCACGAGCCCCGGGCAGGGCTGTTCAGAGCGGCAAGAACGTGCATCATGCGGCTGGGGGAAACACCGTCTATACGCATGAAATCGGGCCTGCTCAAGTTTGTCGTGGGTGCAGCGGCTTTGTGCGGCCTGGTTGCCGTGCTGCTGTGTGCCTGGACGCTGGTCGGGATCGGCCCGGCGCCGGCTGGCTTTGACCTGCTGACTGCGCTGTCGCTGCAGATGGTCGGCCTCGGTGCCGTCCTGGCATGGGCACGCCAAAGCCGCAGCATCGGCCGGTTGATCGCCGCGCTCGGCGGGTTCTTCGGCCTCGCCGCGCTTTTCATGCCGGATGCGATAGCGCTCGCCACGAGCGCGGCGGTGATCTGCTACGGCGCAGCATCGCTGCTCTTCCTGGCGCGCCGCTATGCATTGGGCCAAGCCGCGGCGGCGCTCGGATTCCTGCCGAGCCTCGGCAGCGCGATCGGACATCTGCTGAAGACCGAGGTTCTGTTCGGCCGGCCGCCGGCGACGGTGCTGCTGGTGACCGTCTTGTGCGGCGCGGCGCTGCTCGGCGGCACTGCGCATCGCGGCTCGATCCGGGTCTTTCTTTCGCGAACCATCTCCGGAAGCTTCGCGCGCAAGCAGCTCGTCGTCGCCACGATCGGACCCATTCTCATCGCCATCTTCTATGCGCGCCTCTTGCCGGCGGGCGGAGCGCCGCTTGCCGTGGCCGAAACGGTCGCCTCCACGATCGTGCTCGGCTGGATCACATTCGGTGCGACGGCTCTGGTCGGACGGCGGCTGGATATCAAACGGCACAAGGCGGAAGCCGAGCTCCGCAACATGGCCCGGCACGATGCGCTGACCGGCCTGCTCAACCGGCGCAGCATGAACATCTCGATGCCGCAGCGCCACGCCGAGGCCCGCGCCGGGGGCGAGCCGATCACGCTGATGATGTGCGACCTCGATCACTTCAAGCGCCTGAACGACGAATATGGCCATGCGGTCGGCGACGAGGTCTTGCGGCGCGCTGCGCAGCGCATCGGCGCCGCGGTCCGCGATTCCGACCTGGTCTTCCGTTACGGTGGCGAGGAGATCGCCGTGCTCTTGGATTGCGGATCGGGCGACGCGATCCGGATCGCGGAGAAGATCCGCGAGGCGGTGAAGGCGCCGACCCGCCGCGCCGCCGATGCCGATCTCCCGGCGGTCACCATCTCGGTCGGCGCCGCCACCAGCGCCCACGGCGCAACGGAGCTCAAAGCCATCCTGGAAGCGGCCGACGAATGCCTCTATGCCGCCAAGGATGCCGGGCGCGATTGCGTCCGGCATGTGAGCCTGCCTTGAGGGCGGTTGCGTAATCCCACCCGCGCCGCGGAGCGCGCGAACGCGCCACGAACGAGTCGTGATTCTCCGAGCGGAACGCGCTTGTGGACGGAAACTCCGTAAATACAAGTGCTTGAGGCATTATTCTTAAGAGATTACTCTCGTTTCCGCTTTGTGCGACTCGAGTCGACGCCGAGTCGCGCCTTGATTCATTTCGGGCTTTGCCCATTCCGGGCTCTCGGGGATCTATGAACGCGGACCGACTCGAGTCGCTGGTCACCTTTCATCCGTTCACGCGGCTCAACAAGCTGCTGGAAGGGCTGCAGCCGGGCGGCGGAAATACGCCTTTGCTGTTACACCTCGGCGAGCCGCAATTCGCGCCCCCCGCTTTCGTCGCCGAGGAGATCGCCAAGGCCGCCGCCGGCTGGAGCAAATATCCGCCCACCGCCGGCAACGAGGCCTTCCGGAATGCGGTGAAGGCCTGGCTCGAGCGGCGCTATCACCTGCCGCCCACGATGCTGAATGCCGAGAAGGAGATCCTGCCGGTCTCCGGCACGCGCGAGGCGCTGTTCCAGATCGCACTCTCCGCAGTCGCCGCCGGTCAACCTAACGGCAAGACCAAGGTCTTGATGGGGAATCCCTTCTATCACTCCTATGCCGGTGCGGCGGCGGTAGCGGGCGGCGAGCCGGCCTTCCTTCCCGCGGATCGCAACAGCAATTTCCTCCCCGATCTTTCCAAGGTGACGGCGGCGGAGCTCGCGCAAGCGGCGCTGGTCTATCTCTGTTCGCCGGCCAATCCGCAAGGTTCGGTGGCGCCGCTCGACTACCTGAAGCAATGGCTGCAGCTCGCGCGCCAGCACGACTTCGTGCTGGCCGCCGATGAATGCTACGCCGAGATCTATCCGGATGCGCCGCCGCCGGGCGCGCTGGAAGCGGCGCGCGAGCTCGGCGGTTCCGTCGATCATCTGCTGGTGTTTCATTCGCTGTCGAAGCGGTCGAGCGCGCCGGGCTTGCGCTCGGGCTTCGTTGCCGGCGATGCCAAGCTGATCGCGCGCCAGGCGCAGCTCATCAATTACGGCGGCGTCGCCATGCCGCTGCCCATTCTCGCCGCGGCGACGCGGCTCTGGCAGGACGAGGCGCATGTGGCGGAGAACCGCGCGCGCTATCGGCGCAGTTTCGAGATCGCACAGCAGATCCTGGGGCCGATCTTCGGCGAGATCCGGCCGCAAGGCGGATTCTTTCTCTGGCTCGATGTGGGCGACGGCGAGCGCGCCGCGGTCGAATTGTGGAGACAGGCGGCCGTCAAGGTGCTGCCGGGCGGCTATATGGCGCGGGCCGAGGCGAATGGCGGCAATCCGGGCGCGCGCTACATTCGCGTCGCGGTGATCCTGGAACCGGATGAGATGGCGGCCGCGTTACGCCGTATGGCGCCGGTCTTGGAAGAGATAAAGCATGGCAAAGCTGCAAAAGCCGTTGGGGCGGGGAGCCGGTAATCCGATGATCGGGGACAACACACGCATGTCACTGCTTGCGCGCGCCGAAGGCAGCGGCAGCCAGAGCCTGCTCGACTTCCTGCGTCGCCGCACCATGGAAGCGGTCGGTGTCGCGCTGATCCTGCTGGGTCTCGCCTATCTGATGGCGCTGCTCTCGGCGGATTCCAACGATCCGAGCTTCAACCATGCAGTGGATGGCCCGGCACGCAACCTGCTCGGCCTGCCGGGCGCCTATGCCGCGGATTTCGCGCTGCAGGCCTTGGGTCTCGCGGCCGTCGTGCCGGCCGCCGCTTTGATCGCCTGGGGCTGGCGCCTGATCCGCATGCGCGCGATGGCGCGGTGGTGGCTGAAGCTGTTGTTGCTGCCGCTCTCGACGGCGCTGACCGCCGTGCCCCTGGCTTCGCTGCCGGCAAGCGGGCAATGGCCCTGGGTCGCCGGGTTCGGCGGTTTTGTCGGCCGCATGGGCTTTGCCGGCGCCGACGGCAATAGCGGATTGGTGGGTCTCGCGGGACACCTGGCCGGCAACCTGCCCGGTACCGAGTTGCATGCGATCCTGATTCTCGCGACCACGGCGCTCGCCTTCGTCGCTCTGTTCTTTACCCTCGGCATCGCGCTCGGTGGTTATGTGCGCTTCGGCCGCGGCGTCGCCCATGCCGGCAAGAAGGTCGGCCTCGCCTTCGACCGCCGGCGCCAGCCGGAAGCCGCGTCGCGGGTCGCCCGGCGAGCGCGCGACGAGGACGAGGAAGCGGCGGCGCAGGAAGGCTTCTTCCACCGCACCTTTGGCGAGATCCGGATGCCGAGCCTCAAGAGCCTGTTCGCCATCCGCGGCCGTGGCAATGACGGAGCGGTGTCGCATCGGGAGCCGCATTTCGGCGATCACGAGGAGGCGGAGATCGACCTGCCGGAACCCGTCGTGGTCGAGCGTCCGGGCGCCCAGCGCGTGGTGGTGGCCCCCGCGCCGAAGAAAGAAAAGAAGCCGGCGAAGAAGGAGAAGGTGCAGGCGAAGCTCGATTTTGACGGCGAGACCGAGTTCGAACTGCCGCCGCACGACATCCTCGCGCGGCCGTCGTCCAACGCGGCGGTCCAGCGCATCAACGAGGAAAGCCTGGAGAAGAACGCGCGCCTGCTGGAAACCGTGCTCGACGATTTCGGTGTCAAAGGCCAGATCGTGAAGGTGCGACCCGGCCCGGTCGTGACGCTCTACGAACTGGAGCCGGCGCCCGGCACCAAGACCAGCCGCGTCGTCGGACTGGCGGACGACGTCGCACGCTCGATGAGCGCCGTCTCGGTGCGTATCGCGGTCGTCACCGGCCGCAGCGTCATCGGCATCGAGCTCCCGAACCGCGAACGGGAAGTCGTCAGCCTCCGCGAGCTCTTGGAAGACGACTCTTACGCCGGCAGCGGGACCAAGCTCGGCCTGGCACTCGGCAAGGATATCGGCGGCCAGCCGATCGTGGTGGATCTTGCGCGCATGCCGCATCTGTTGATCGCCGGCACCACCGGCTCGGGCAAGTCGGTCGCGATCAACACCATGATCATGTCGCTGCTCTATCGAATGACACCCGACCAGTGCAAGTTCATCATGATCGACCCGAAGATGCTGGAGCTTTCGGTCTATGACGGAATCCCGCATCTGCTCTCGCCGGTCGTGACCGAGCCGAAGAAGGCGATCGTCGCCTTGAAATGGGTCGTGCGCGAGATGGAGAACCGCTACCGCTCCATGTCGAAGCTCGGCGTTCGCAATGTCGAGGGTTACAACCAGCGGCTCGCGCAGGCGATCGCCGCCGGCGAGCAGCTGACGCGCCGGGTGCAGACCGGCTTCGATCCCGAGACCGGCCAGCCGATCTACGAGGAAGAGCCGTTCGACTTGAAGCCCCTGCCCTTCATCGTCGTCGTGGTCGACGAGATGGCCGACCTGATGCTGGTTGCGGGCAAGGAGATCGAAGCGGCGATCCAGCGCCTGGCGCAGATGGCGCGCGCCGCCGGCATCCACATCATCATGGCCACACAAAGGCCTTCGGTCGACGTCATTACCGGCACAATCAAGGCCAATTTCCCGACCAGAGTGTCCTTCCACGTGACCACAAGGATCGACAGCCGGACAATTCTCGGTGAGCCCGGCGCCGAGCAGCTGCTGGGGCAAGGCGACATGCTCTATATGGCCAATGGCGGCCGCATCACTCGCGTTCACGGCCCGTTCGTTTCGGATCGTGAAGTTGAAAGCGTCGTGAAGTTCTTGAAGGCCCAGGGGACCCCTGACTATATCGAGGACGTGACCGCCGAAGAAGAAGAGCTCGGCGAAGACGGCGGGCTTCCCGGCGAGGGCGGCGGATCCGGCGACGAGCTCTACGACAAGGCGGTGGCACTGGTCTGCCGGGAACGGAAAGCCTCCACGAGCTTTGTTCAGCGGTACCTGCAGATCGGCTACAACCGCGCGGCCCGCCTGATCGAGCGCATGGAAAAGGAAGGCGTGGTCAGCCAGGCCAATCATGCCGGCAAGCGCGAAGTGCTCGCCCGCAATATCGACGGAATGGACTGAGACACATCTTGGGTAAATTCGATCTCTCGCGTCGCGGCCTCATGCGCGCCGGTCTGGGCGCGCTCACAGCGTCAACCGCACTAAGTACCGTGGCTTCGTCGGCCTGGGCGAAGAAGGTGAATGCCGCGGCGTTGACCGACCAAGACAAGGCGGATGTCGCGCGGATCGAGGCCTATCTCAACAGCATCACCACGATGCGGGCGAAATTCCAGCAGGTGGACGGCGCCGGCAATCTCGCCTTCGGTATGATCTATGTGCGCCGCCCCGGCTTCCTGCGCGTGCAATACGATCCGCCGAGCCAGGTCGTGCTGGTCGCGGATTCCATTGCGGTCAGCTATTACGACGCCGAACTCAATCAGCTCAACCAGGCACCGCTCGGTCTCTCGCCGCTCTGGTTCCTGCTGCGCGACCATGTCTCGCTCGGCGGCGACGTCACGGTGACCCAGTTCGACCGCGGGCCGAACGCGTTCCAGATCGGCATCGTGCAGACCGATGAGCCGGATGCCGGCACGGTCACCCTGGTGCTCGGCGACAAGCCGCTGGAGCTCCAGCAATGGACCATCGTCGATGACAAGGGCCAGACCGTCCGCGTCGGTCTCTACAACGCCGAGTTCGGCGTGAAGCTCGAGAACGAGCTGTTCCGCACACCGGAGAAGAAGAAGGGCCGGCGGACCGGCTAGAACGGCACGCGCGCCTGCCACCCAATCGATCGTCATGGCCCCCTGACCGATGTGGTGCAGATGCAGCATCACAACGCAGACGGCCCTCGGACGCAGAATCGCGCAAGCCTCTGGCGAAGAAAACTTTATACGCCGTCGCAGCGTGGCAGATATTGCGTTTTGTCTGCGTCCGGTCTGCGATGCAGCGCAGCACAAACCGCGGCGACCAGTCACAGAAAAAACTTCCCAGTCTGCGTTCGGTCTGTGCTGCCCTTGCTTCAGTCAAGGCGCTTCGCGTGACGCGACTTTCGACACAAGATTCACGCGTTCAAACAGCACGCCGATGATACCACAAGAAGCGCTGCAACTTAAGCGAGGGCTAACCTCGATAAAACGGCAGCGCGATCAGGCGGAGCAGGCCGGCCTCTTCTTCGCCTTCGACTCCGATCGGCATGTTGCGCTGGCGGTTGATGATCGGGCCGGTGCCGAACAGGTGGTCCCAGAGGCTGAGGACCGTGCCGTAGGTTGAATCCGTATCGCGCTTCACCTTGTGGTGATGCACCCAGTGCTGGGACGGCGTGATGATCCAGCGCGCGAGCCGCGCTTCGATTCGATCGGGGAGTTTCCAGTTGGAATGGTGGAAGATCGTGGCCACCAGGATCACGGTCTCGAACACGATCACCGAGCCCAGCGGAATCGCCAGCAGGAAGATCACGACGGCGCGCACCACGGCCGAGAGCATCACCTCGCCGAAATGGAAGCGCACCGCGGAGGTCGCGTCGAGAAATGCGTCGCGGTGATGCACTTCATGGAAGCGCCAGAGGATCGGCCATTCGTGATTGGCGCGGTGCCACCAATAGATCCAGAGATCGAGCAGCAAGAGATCGAGCGGGAGGGCACAAGGAAACGCGAGAAAGCCTGGTCGGACCCAGAGCGGATGCGCGGCGGCATAGAAGGTAACGGGCAGGACCAGCAGGGGTGCGAGACCGGCGTTCAGCGCGAAGAAGCCGAGATTGCGGCCCCAGCGCGCGAACCAGGTGAAGCCGTAGCCGGCGAGTCGCAGCGGCACGATCGCGACACTCCAGCGATTCTCGATCAGGATGACGGCGATGAGCCAGGCGATGACGAGGACGGACTTGCCGAGCAGGGCGAAAGCCAGCCAGCCTTGTGGCTCGACATTCACCTTGGGCTCACCCCGGCGCCTTGACCATATTCTCCAGGCGTGCCGCGAGCTTGGCGCCGGCCTCGCCGCCTTCGCCCTTGATCTCCTTGGTGAGGATCAGGCGGAGCGCGTCGAGATGTGCCTGGACTGTGCCGAGATCGGCATCGGAGAAGTCGCGTTCCTGGCGGACAAGGGTGCAGAGCGAATGCCCGATTCGGGTCACCAGCGGATAGCCGAAGGAGCCGCCCTGGCCCTTGATATTATGCGCGATGTTGTAGAGGTCCTTCACCGCCGCCGCACGGGCTTCCATATTCTCCCGCGCGGTCTTCAAGAAGGCCGCACAACGGTCGAGATCGGCAAGGGTATTGCCGGCGTAGCTCTTGGCGAGATCGGCAACGGCGGCCTGGGCGCGCGCCAGCACAGCCTCCATGTTCCGATCGCCGTTGTCGACCATGACCCCTTCTCCCCGTGGCCGTCCCCTTGGGCGCCCGGAGTGTAGAAAGGTCGAAAACCCTCTACAAGTCGTTAAGACTCTACATGCGACGCGGCAGCCGGGTCGCGATCAGTCCCGCCGCCAGCGTCAGCAAGCCGCTGGCGACGAAGACCGAGCGCAGGTCGAAGAAACCTTGCAGGGCAAGATAGACCAGGCCCGGCAACAGGTCGCCGAGATCGATATAGGTGCGGAACAGCGCCGTCATCTGCGGCCGCTCATAGAAGCGCACCGCGCGCATGAACGGAATATTGCCGAGGGCATCGAGCGCCACCACGAAGACCGCGCCGGCGAGGAACAGCAGCGCCGTCAGCGGCACCACGTTCCAGGTGACCGCGGTCAGCAGCGTGAAGCCGCCGGCGCAAAGGAACGCAGTCACGATCGGCCGGCGGATGCCGGTGCGCTGCGCCATCCAGCCGATCGGCAAGGTGAGGAGCAACAGCAGGTTGCCGGCCCCGGTCAGCGCGCCGGTCCAGCTGTCATCGACTTCGTGATTGCGCAGATAAAGCGTCGGGTAGACGAAGAACATCGACCACCAGGCCGAGCGGCCGAAAGCGATGAACCAGCCGAGCATCAGCCGCGGCTGCATGACGAAGCGCCGTAGGTTGGCGAAAGGATTGGGCGGCGGTCGCGTGGCGGCGGCAACCGCGGGGTTGTCGCTCAAGCGCAAATACCAGAAATAGACCATGAGCGCGGCATAGGCGATGAAGCTCATCGCCGAAGTCGCCTCGACGCCGAAATGCTTGTAGAGCTCGACGCCGATCCAGGGACCGAGACCCCAGGGGAGGCAGCTCGAGAACAGGCGCAAGGGCTCCGAGCGGATCATCTGATGGCGCGGGATGAAATCCATCACATAGAGCATCAGCGCGATATTGATGGCGACACTGCTCAAGGCCCGCAGCACCAGGCCGGCGACTTCGCCTGCCATGGTCGCGCTGCCGAGCGAGACCGCGGCGCCCATGCCGAGCATGATGCCGGCGGTGTAGACCCAGCGCCGGCGGAACCGCTGCATCAAGAGCGGGGCGAAGAAGCTGAAGACCAGCGAGCTGAGGCTCGCTATGTTGGTGAGCAGCGTGATGTCCCGGTCCGGCAGGCCGAGATCCTTGGCCTGCAGATAGAGCACGGTCACCACCGTCGCGCGGGCCAATGAATCCAAAGCGAACAGAGCCGCAAAGGCACCGGCACCCGGTTTCCGAGTGGGTCGCAGCCAGAAAAGCGGATTGGATTCCATCGGAGGGGTTGGCGGAATGAACGCGGTCTTCTATTGATCAGAAATAGCACGCGCGCGTGAAGTGCGCGACGGGGACGCCAACGGAAACGCCATGAGGATTTGGGATCGATGAATGAGCTTTGGCGCATGGGCGCTTGCGCGGTCACCGACTTGCTGCGCCGCGGCAAAGTCTCGCCGGTCGAATTGATCGATGCGGCGCTGGCGCGCATCGCCGCGGTCAATCCCAAGGTCAATGCGCTGGTGACGCTCGCCGAGGAACGCGCCCGGGCGCAGGCCAAGCGGCTGATGGATCTTCCGATCGAGGCGCGCGGCCTGCTGGCTGGATTGCCGATGGCGGTCAAAGACCTGAACGATGTCGCCGGGGTGCGGACCACCTATGGTTCGCCGATCTACGCCGACAACGTGCCGACGCGCTCCGACATCATGGTCGAGACGCTCGAGGGCAACGGCGCGATCACGCTGGCCATGTCCAACACGCCGGAGTTCGGCGCCGGCGCCAACACCTTCAACGAAGTGTTCGGCGAGACGCTCAATCCTTGGAACACCAGGCTCAATGCGGCGGGCTCCTCGGGCGGCGCGGCGGTGGCGCTGGCGACCGGGCAGATCTGGCTGGCGACGGGATCGGATCTCGGCGGTTCGCTCCGGACGCCGGCGAGCTTCAACGCGGAGATCGGCTTACGGCCTTCGCCCGGACGCGTCGCCGCGGGACCGCGCGAGCAGAATTTCGATACGCTCTCGGTCAACGGGCCGATGGCGCGCAATGTGGAGGACACCGCGCTGATGCTCGATGCCATGGCCGGGTGGCATATCGAGGACCCGATCTCGCTGCCGAAGCCGGAAGAACCGTTCCTCACCACGGCGCGGCGGCGGAAGAAACCGAAACGCGTCGCCCTGATCCTGGCGCCGGCCGGATTGCCGATCGAGCCGGAGGTCATCGCCGGGGTTCGCGCCGCCGCGGAGAAGCTCGCCAAAGAAGACATCGTCGTCGAAGAAGCGAGCCCGGATTTCGGCGGTGTCGGCCAGGCGTTCCAGACTCTGCGTGCGGTCGATTTCTCGACCGGCATGGAGCTGCTGCTGAAGAATCACCGCGACAAGCTGAAGCCCGACGTCATCTGGAATATCGAGAAGGGCCTCGCCCTCAGATCCGAGGAGATCGGCAAGGCCATGCTGCGGCGCGCGCGGCTCTACAGCGATGTGGCGGCCTTCTTCAAGACCTATGACGCGATGATCCTGCCCGCGGCGCCGATCCTGCCGCGGGATGTGAAGGAACGCTGGCCGCGGGAGATCAACGGCGTTCCGCTCGAGAATTACGTCGAATGGCTGAAGCTCTCCGCCTTGATCACCATGACCTCCTGCCCCTCGCTCGCCTTGCCGGCCGGGTTCTCGGCCGACGGCCGGCCGATCGGGATCCAGGTGGTCGGCAAGCCCCGCGGCGAGGCCGATCTGCTCTCCCATGGGCTGGTGATCGAAGACATGCTCAGCCTAAGGGACGAGGTGCCGATCGATCCCAGGGTCCAGCCCAGAACCCTTTGATTCGCCTTAGAAAATTAACCTTTCGCGGCGCAGCGTGACGCTTGTGACGGGTGGGGGCGCCCGATATAGTGCCGCGCCAAATCAGCGCTTCGAGGACGAAATGGACGAATTGCGCGGGAAATACCTGGACGAGATCACCGAGGGCATGACTGCGGTCTTCTCCAAGACCGTCACCGAGGCCGATATCGTTCTCTTCGCCGGCATCACCGGCGACACCAACCCGGTCCATCTCGACGAGGAGTTCGCCAAGCCGACCATGTTCAAGGGCCGGATCGCCCATGGCATGCTGACGGCGGGCTTCGTCTCCGCCGTGTTCGGCACCAAGCTGCCCGGGCCGGGCTGCATCTATCTGAGCCAGAATCTGAAGTTCAAGGCGCCGGTCAAGATCGGCGACACGGTCAAGGCACGGGTCACGGTCAGCGCCATCGACCAGGCCAAGGCCCGCGTCACCTTCGCCACCACCTGCCATGTCGGGGACACGATTGTCCTCGATGGCGAGGCCCAGCTCATGGTGCCGCGCCGTCCGGCGGCGTGAGTTGCACCTGCGGACAGCGATGGTAGCCGGCGAGAATCATCGACCCCTCACCCCAGCCCTCTCCCGCCCTGTCGGCGTATGCCGACTTCGTCGGCGGGGGAGAGGGAGACTTTGTCCGCGCTTTGCGCGTAAGCAGGCGAACCCGTCTCACCCCGCAGCGAAAAACATCACGCTTTCTTCTTGCGGGAGAGGGCGGGGTGAGGGGTCGTCGGGTCCGTCAGCGCAAGAACGCATTCTCTCATGCGCCTGATCCGGCATTTTGAAGACGTGCCTGCGGAGCTGAAGGGGGCGGTGATCGCCGTCGGCAATTTCGACGGCGTGCATCTCGGCCATCAGGTGGTGCTGGCGCAGGCGGCCGAGCAGGCGCGGAAGCTCAGAACTAATCTCGGCGTGCTGACCTTCGAGCCGCATCCCCGGAGTTTCTTCAAGCCGGATGAGCCGCCATTCCGCCTGACGCCGTTCCGGATCAAGATGCGGCACCTGCAGGATCTCGGCGTCGACGTCGCTTTCGTGCTCACCTTCGACCACGAGATGGCGCAGCGGAGCGCGGAAGCCTTCGTCGGCGATGTGCTGGTGAACGGGCTGGGTGCCGTCCATATCGTGGTCGGCTCGGATTTCTGCTACGGCAACAAGCGCAGCGGCAATGCCACGACCCTCAAAGCTGCCGGCGAGAGACATGGTTTCGGCGTCACCGCAGTCGCGCCGCAGACCGACAAGGCGGGGGCGGTCTATTCCTCGACCCTGATCCGAGCAGCACTTTCGAACGGCGACCCGGCCTCGGCGGCCGTTGCGCTCAATCGGCCCTGGGAGATCGAGGGGCGGGTCGAGCATGGCGACCAGCGCGGCCGGCAGCTCGGTTTCCCGACCGCCAACATGGCCCTGGGCGAGTTCATGCATCCGAAGCTGGGGGTCTATGCGGTGAAAGCCGCCGTCGACAGCGGCAGCGGCTTGCAATGGATCGGCGGCGTCGCCAATCTGGGGATCCGGCCGACGGTCGGCGGCACCCGGGTCCAGCTCGAAGTGCATCTCTTCGACTTTTCCGGCGACCTCTATGGCCGGCATCTCAGGGTGGCCCTCTTAGGGTTCATCCGGCCGGAGATGAAATTCTCCGGCCTCGATCAATTGACGGCGCAGATCGCCGCCGACAGCGATACCGCAAGACGCATGCTGGCCGAGTATCGCGGGCCGGCCTTGCGCGAGCACCCGGCGAGCATGCCGGAAGACTGGCATGAAGCGCCGCGCCAGAAGATGTGATGAAGGATAGAACGTTGGACTACAAAGCGACCGTATTTCTGCCGAAGACCGATTTCCCGATGCGCGGCGATCTGCCGAAGCGCGAGCCGGAGATCATCGCGTCCTGGCAGAAGATGAATCTCTGGAAGCAGCTGCGCGAGACCTCGAAAGGCCGTGACAAGTTCATCCTGCATGACGGCCCGCCCTACGCCAACGGCAATATCCATATCGGCCACGCGCTCAACAAGATCCTCAAGGACGTGATCAACCGCTCGCAGCAGATGAGCGGCAAGGACGCCTTCTACATCCCCGGCTGGGACTGCCACGGCCTGCCGATCGAATGGATGATCGAGGAGAAGTACCGCAAGGCGGGCAAGAACAAGGACGAAGTGCCGATCATCGACTTCCGCAAGGAATGCCGCGAGTTCGCCGCGCATTGGATCAACGTGCAGCGCGAGGAGTTCAAGCGCCTGGGCGTCGAGGGTGACTGGGAGAATCCCTACACCACGATGAAGAACGCGTCCGAGGCACAGATCGCCGCCGAGATCGGTAAGTTCCTCATGAACGGCGGGCTGTTCCGCGGCTCCAAGCCGGTGCTCTGGTCGGTGGTGGAGAAGACCGCGCTGGCCGAGGCCGAGGTCGAATACAAGGAACACGTCTCCGACACGATCTGGGTGAAGTTCCCGGTGGTGAAGGCGCCGGCGACGGCGCTGGAAGGCGCCAATGTCGTCATCTGGACCACGACGCCCTGGACCATCCCGGGCAACCGCGCGCTCGCCTACGGCGATGCGATCGACTATGTCGCCCTGGAAGTGACCGGGGTCGGCGATGGCGCACTGGCGCCTTC
>Ga0209257_1000478_pt1 | contig 72767 bp, 57 predicted proteins | sample AraplaCvi_mCL_r2_FD_184277 | JGI IMG/M metagenome (GOLD analysis project Ga0209257, IMG submission 184277) | Arabidopsis root microbial communities from North Carolina, USA - plate scrape MF_Cvi_mCL_r2 (SPAdes) (version 2) | ecosystem: Host-associated > Plants > Roots > Endosphere | place: USA...
AGGCACTGGCGATCGGCGTGCACACCGACATCCTCTTCCCGCTGCAGCAGCAGGAGGAAATCGCCGAGGGACTGCGGGCTGGCGGCGTCGACGCGACGTTCCTGCCGCTGCCTTCGCCGCAGGGGCACGACGCGTTCCTGGTGGACATCGCGCGGTTCGGCCCGGCGGTGGCGGGTTTCCTGAACGCCCTCTAGGCACGGTTCGTGTCGGCGTACCGCCGCGGATTGACGCAACGCAAGAAAGCCGCGGCGGGCCGCGCGGTAGAATCGGAGCCATGAACGCCTCCGACACGCTGCCCGACCTGCATTTCCCCGGCCACGACAAGCTGGTCGCCGCCATCGACGCCGCGGTGTCCGAAGGCGACGAACACGTCGTGACCGCCGCACTGCGCAACACGCTGTGCGCCATGATCCGCGACCGCGACGTGCAGCTGCCGGCCTGCGTCCACGACCCCATCTCCGACCATTACGCGCGTCGCGAGCTCTACCGCAGCCCGGGCCTCGGTTACAGCGTCGTCGCGATGACCTGGGGCCCCGGCCAGGGCACGCCGGTACACGACCATTGCGGCCTGTGGTGCGTGGAAGGCGTGTGGGATGGCGAACTGGAAATCACCCAGTACGAACTGCTCGAACGCGAGGGCGACCGCTTCCGCTTCCGCGCCGCAGGCGGCATGCACGCCGGTCCGGGCAGCGCGGGCAGCCTGATCCCGCCGCACGAATACCACACCATCCGGAACACGAGCCCGGACGCCGTGGCCGTCTCGCTGCACATCTACAAGGCGGCGATGGAAACCTGCGCGATGTTCGTGCCGGACCAGGGCGAGTGGTTCTCGCGCGTGGCCAAGACGCTTCAAACCGACGAAGCCGCCTGATCCTGGAGCGCGAAAACGCGCTCCCACGTCACACTCCTGACCTTCGGCACCTTGGCGGTGCCGTCCGGCGGCATTAGCGTTGGGCGCATTCATCGTCAGGAGCGCCCCACGTGCTGACCGATTTCCTCCTCGCCTCGCTTCACCACCTGCTGGTCTTCGGCATCGTCGCGATGCTGGTGGCCGAGTCCGTCCTGCTGCGAGGCGCACTCGATCGCTCCACGCTCCAGCGCCTGGCCGGCATCGACATGGGCTACGGCCTGTGCGCCATGTCCCTGATCGCGGTGGGCATCTGCCGGGTGATCTTCGGCATCAAGGGCCACGACTTCTACCTGCACAACCCGTGGTTCCACGCCAAGATGGGCGCCTTCGTGCTGGTCGGCCTGCTTTCGATCCTGCCCACGGTGCGTTTCCTGCGCTGGCGCAAGGCCTTGGCCGCGAACCCGATCTTCCTGCCCGACGCAGCCGAAACCGCCCGCATGCGGACGATCGTGCGTTTCGAACTGATCCTGCTGGCCGCGATCTTCGTCTTCGCCGCCGCCATGGCCCGCTACGGCGGATTGAGTCTGTAATCGTTGTCGCAAGCCAGCTGTCGCGGGCCCGCCGCTCGGATATACTGCACGGCCGCGCCGGAATGGCGGAATCGGTAGACGCAGCGGACTCAAAATCCGCCACCCTTAAAAGTGTGTGGGTTCGAGTCCCACTTCCGGCACCAAGACCCCCTTTCAGGGGGCACCAATTAACCCGCCCATGGACAAAAAGCCCACTTTTAAAGGGCCTACGGGGCGGTTGGGGTCCCTTGGGTAAATTGAATCGGTCGCCCTCTGGGGGCAAGATCAGGGGCACGGGGGCACATCGCGCCTCCTTGGGGGCACGACCCAATGAAGCTCAAAGCGCGCGCGCTGGCCACCTTGCCGGCCGGCAAGCATTTCGACGGCCGAGGGCTTTACCTCGAAGTCGCGCCGACAGGTGCGCGGCGCTGGCGCATGAAGTACCGCCATGGGGGAAAGGAAAATCGCCTGACGTTTGGCGCATTCCCAGACGTCTCACTGGCTGACGCCCGCGACCGCGCCGCCGCTGCGCGGAACCAGCTAAGCGGCGGCGCCGATCCAGCGGCCGAGCGGAAAGCCCAACGTCAGCAGCAACAGGCCGACGCCCTTACCTTCTCAGTCCTTCGCGATGAATGGCTGAAGTTGCAGGAATCGGCCCTGAGCCTTACCACGTTGACGAAGGCGCGCTGGTTATTCGCGCAAGCGTCGGCACTGGACGACATGCCCGTCTCGCAGATAACGGCCCCCATGGTGCTGGGCGTGCTGCGGAAGGTCGAAGCGGACGGAAGGAACGAAACCACGCACAGGGTCAAGCAACGCATCAGCCAAGTCTTCCGCTATGCAGTTGCCACCGGTCGCGCTGAAAGTGACCCGACGCGCGACCTTCGGGGCGTACTTCAAGCCGTCAAAGTCCGAAGCCACGCGGCGGTCATTGATCCCAAGCCGGTGGGCGATCTGCTGCGCGCGCTGCACGCCTACGAAGGGCAACCCACGACCGTGGCAGCCTTGAAGCTCGCGCCGCTACTATTCGCGCGACCTGGCAACCTGCGTGCGATGGAATGGAGCGAGTTGGACTTCGACGCCGCAGAATGGCGAATCCCTGCCGGCAAAATGAAGATGCGGGACGCGCACGTTGTCCCTCTGGCGAAACAGGCGCTTGTCCTTCTGCGTGAACTGAAGCGTTTGACCGGTCGCGGCCGCTACTGCTTCCCTTCCCTGCTCACCGATGATCGCCCGATGTCGGAAAATACCGTGAACGTCGCCCTGCGACGCCTCGGCTTTGACAAGGACACGATGACCGGCCACGGCTTCCGCGCGATGGCATCGTCGCTGCTAAACGAACTGGGTTGGGCGCCTGACGTGATCGAACGCCAGCTTGCACATGCAGAGCGCAACAAAGTGCGTGCCGTTTACAACCGGGCGCAGTACATGGCCGAACGCCGCAAGATGATGCAGTCATGGGCCGACTACCTCGACCGATTACGCGAGGACGGCACGGTGGCTGCCATCAAATCGGCCAAGAAAAAGCGCAGCACGTAACTTGAAATAAGTGCGCAACCCGCGCCCCGCTTAGCTCACATGGCGAAAGCACGCGTCACAAAGCCTTCCAAAATCCACAACGCGGGACAATGCGGGACTAAAAAGCGCTGTTTTTTGCGCCTTTTTTGATTTCGCACACCCCCCGCCCCATCCTCTCGCACATGACGCCCATGACACCCATGGGTCAACTGAGAGGAGCGCAGCGAATGAGCGGGCAAATCCTTCGACACGGCGAAGTGGGCGCCATGACGGGCCTTTCCCGCACCACGATTGATCGCCTCGAAGCGCAAGGTGATTTTCCGCCGCGCGTGCGGCTCGCCTCGTGTGCAGTCGGCTGGCTGGAGTCTGAAGTTCGCGACTGGGTACGCGCGCGAGTTGCGCAACGCGATTCCGAGGTTGCATCGGGCGCTGATCGCCGCGCACCTTCAGGCGGATGGCGGAACGGAACTCGGTGACGCATGGCTGTTCGCCCCCAAAGCGACCGAGGGGTGCGGCCGCAACATTCCCCCGCGTGCTGGTGCGATGAATGCGATTTCCTGCACCGCCGCCCGGTTGTGCTGCCCAAGGATCGCCGCGCCTTTCGCGAGAGCCTTGAGCGCGCATTGAAACCGGCGCTTCGGCTCGCGCTGCGCTTGGACCACGACCACGCCGCACGTCTCGCGCGTGACATTGCCGTGCAGACTGCTGCGCGGCTGGCGGTGCGCCCGTGACAGACGACGACGCCCCACGCTTCCAAAGCGTAATGCTTGCCGGCTACATGGACTGCATGCCGGCGGGGCATCAGTTCGCGGTCAATCCAATTTTCCCCCGTCGTGCGGTGACAGGGCTTGGCGGCCACGGTGGCAGCGGCAAAGGCGTACTTGTCCTCACCATGCTGGCGCACGCCGCGAACGGCGCGCCGTTCGCAGGCTTCCACCCGGACGGAGAGCTGCGATGCACATACGTCACGCTGGAAGACGAACCCGAGCGCGTGCGTTTGCGGCTGCGCGACATTACACGCGCGTACAAGCTCGACGCAGACCTCATCGAGCGCAACCTGCGGCTACTGGACGGGACGCACCTCGGGCCCCTTGCGTGCGAGGAATCCATGAACGGCACGCGTGTCCTACGCGTTAGCTATCTACTCGACGACCTTGCCAAACTGACGGCGTGCGACGACCTGGTCGTGATCGACAATGCAAGCGATGCCTTCGACGGTGACGAGAACAGCCGTCGGCAAGTACGGACCTTCGTGCGCGCACTAACGGAAATGGCGAACAAGTCCGACGCGGCCGTTGTACTGGTTGCGCATATCGACAAGGCCGCAGCGCGCGGAATGGCGAAGGGCCAGTCGTACAGCGGAAGCACCGCATGGCACAACAGCGTTCGCAGCCGTCTTGCCCTGATCGAAGACGGCGACGATGAAGTCGTGATGGAGCACCAGAAAAGCAACTTCACGGCGAGGGCAAAGCCCGTGAGATTTCGACGCGACGAGAACGGCGTGCTATTGCCCCTTAGTGCGAAGCAGGCAGAGCAGGAACGGCAAGCCGACAGCGCCGCCGCGTTGCGCCTGATGCGTGCCGCGACTGCTGCCGACATCCAAGTGAACCGGGCGACGACTGGCCCGGCGACCGCATGGCATGCCCTGCGCCATCTCCGGGAAGCCGAGCCGTTCGGCGACGACGGTCGTCGCCTGCACGCGGCCTTAGGGGAACTCAGCCGGCAGGGACATTTGGAGAAGGCCACCGTGCGAACCGCGCACAGGAAGGACCGCGAGGTCTGGAGGCTTACGGACGCCGCCGAGGCATTGGCGCACTTTGAAGGACATCGGCGCACCGAACCCGAGGCGCAGCGTGCGCGCGCCAATCCCCCCACACCCCCCTATGGCGCATGGGCGCGCGCTGTAGGACAGCGGGCACCTGCGCCGTTGAGGCAGGAAATAGCATTGGCGCGCATTGGCGCATCGGCGCAGATGCCCAGCCAAGTGGACAACGGCGCCTGCGGATACCGAGCGGCTAAGGACGGTGACCAGTGACCGATCTTCTCGCCAGCCCATCCTTGACGAACCTGCTACCCGCCCTCGTCGCCGCGCAGGCTTCGTTCGGCAAGGCGGTAAAGGACGCCAAGAACGCCCACTTCGGATCGGCGTACACAACGCTCGCCAGCGCGTTGGACGCGATCCTCCCGGCGCTCAACGTCAACGGCTTGGCCGTGGTGCAGCAGACGCACATGGGCGACGGCGGCGTCGTGATGCTGCGCACGCTGCTGCTGCACACGTCGGGCGAGTGGATCGGCAGCGCATACCCGATCCTGCCGACAAAGCCAGACCCGCAGGGCTACGGAAGCGCGACGACGTATGCGAGACGCTACTCGCTGATGGCACTGGCCGGCGTCGCGCCCGAGGACGACGACGCGAACGCGGCCAGCGTGGACACCCGTTCAGGCCCACCGAAGTATCGCGGCAAGTTTCCGCGCAACGACAACTCCAGGTCGAAGCCGCCGGCCATCGAGATGCACGCCGACGCGCTCGCCGCCGACCTCGCCGACGCAATCGATGCCGCGACCACTACGGGCCAACTAGACGAACTGGTTGAAACGCTGCAACGCCTGCCTGCGGAGCTGCGCCCGCCATTGCGACAACGCTTTTCCGAGCAGCGCGCGCGCCTGCGCGAACTGGACCGCGACCGCCACGACCTCGCCGCGTTTGATCACACCACCGAGGATCCGCCATGAAGCGCACGCACGCCCCGCCATCCTTCCCCGAAAGCGAACGCCGCGCGCTTGGCCGCGCAATCGGCGTAGTGATCGACCGGCGCCTAGCCGCCCGCATGGAAACCGACAACGCGATGCGCGAAGTCGTAGGCGACCTGCTTGCCCGCATTGAACGGCTCGAAGCACTAAGCGGCATAGACGATGCCAAGAACATGGAAGTTCGGCGCGTCACGCCATTTCGTCCACGCCCCACGAAGCGATAAGGAGAACGCGTTATGCCCGGATACTTCATGCCTTCCAGTCCCCGCGAAGGACTCCATCCCGACATCCCGCAGCGCCTCGCCGTCTACGTCCAAGACGGCCGCGCTGTTATGGATGAAGACATATGGCGGCAATACGGCCCGGAAGGGCGCGCGCTGATGCAGGAAGAAGTGGATCGGCTCAATAAGGAACTAGACGAACAAGCGCAGGCGCGCGCAAATGAACCTGTTTTTATCCCACCGCGCGCCAGCGTGCCCGCGTCTGCACTGGAACGCGCAGCGCGCGATCTGGTGAAAGCCGGCGTCGCGCTAATGCAAGCGGGTAACTCGCTGAAGGCTGCGCTGCCCGACGTGGTGATTGAGAACGACGTTGCATCCGTGAACGGTGCCGACCATGCCGGGTAATCGAAGCCGCGCGCCTGTACTCGATGCCGAGGCCGTGATGGAAGGTGTAATCGCATGGCTCAGCAAAGACGCGCACTTCTACGGTGTCGACAAGGGCATCCGTCGTCGCGTCGCTGAAGCGCTCGCCGCGCGGGGAACACAGGCGGGGGGGAAGGTCGCAAATCCTCCCCTACCCATGAATACCGGCTGCCGACCCTCTGAGGGAATTAAATCCAACGACACCGCCAAAGGAGGAAGGTGAATATGAAAACGCGGGAGCGAAGCACAGCCGTGTTGCGGTACGAGATGGATATGCTCGCCCAATCGATTGCAGCCATTGAGCACTCGAATTCCGTCACCTTGGCTAGCGTGGCTTTGGCTGTAGGTAAAGGCGAGCGACCCGAAGTGTTGGTGATCATGCTCGAACTCCTGCAGGAGATGGCCGACAGGCGCCGGGACTCCCCCTTTTCACACGGAATCGAGACGCTGCCATCGCACCTGATGCGGTGCGACCCGACAGCCGCTGAAGCGACGGCCTACCTCTTGCGCAGGCAAATGCACGCCATGGCAATAGAGCGGTTCGTTGCCGGGGTGGACGCGCTCTTGGACTCGATGCAGGCGAAACAAGTGCTTAGAACCGGCGGGGTCGCAGCCCATGCGACCAATTCCCCATAAGCTCATCGGTGTTGCAAGCCGGCGGGAGCGCGGCGATCATGCCGCAACGTGCCATACAGCGCCTTCGGGGGACCAGATGCCGGCCAAGGACGACGCCGTGAAAGTGCAGTGGGCGACTGTTGTGCCAGGAACGGAAACGCCGGCTGGCGACGGGAAGAGCGGAGCGCTGCGTTGCGTTCTGGCGCTCGAAGACGGGACCCTTGTAGGCGCGATACTCAAGCGAGATCCGCCTGAGCTGGTCTTCGCCGAACTTCTGGGCGCCCTGCTGCTCAAGGCATGGGGGCTGCCAGTTCCGGCGCCGTATCTGGTGAGTGAAGGGTCGACGGTTGCCTTCGCCAGTTCCGATGTTGGATATCCCAACCTCAAGAAGCGGATGGGATTGGACAACTTCGTCGAGGGCAGCCCTGCGTATCTCGCGGCGCTGTCCACGGCCATGACTTTCGCGAAGAATTTGGAGTCAGCTCCGCTCGCTGCTGTGCTCGACGAAGTAATTGATAACCGCGACCGAAACCTCGGAAATATTCTTTGGGACGGAGCCGAGGAAGTATGGATCGACCACGCATTGGCTTTCGGGAACGGCGCTGCGCGTGGCTTTCAGGATCTGAACAAGCTCTGCATGTGTGCCGTTGCGACCGGAGATCACGCGGACTTTATGTCCGCGGTAATGGAACGCTGGCAGACTGTCGATAGTGGCGCGGTTTCGCCGAGTGCCGACGTGATTGACCCGCATTTTGATTCAAGCGCTTGGCGTGCGCTGGTTGCAGCCCGCTTGGCTGACCTCGGAATGCGGCTGCTCGGCCGCTTCCCGAAGCCCGCCGACCTTCTCCACTAACTGGACCGACCACATGAGCGCGAATCTTGACTCCCGTCGCCGGTCGATTGCCACTGCGGAAATGCACCCGTGGCGTCCCATCTTCTGGGAGCCCGTATCAGGGACGGGCGAACGTCTGCTGGCCGGCGTGCTCTACCAGTACGAGGACACCATTGCAGCGGCTCGGTTCCTCCGTGCAGAGGTGCTTGACGGCCTTTTCGGCAAGCAGTCGAAGGCTGCAAGTAATCTGATTGATCAGGCGCTGGAAATCTTGCAAGGCGCGGCTCGGGCAGAAGGCACCGTCATGCATGTCGGCGCGTCGGTTCTTGGAATGCATCCGGGCGAAGTGCGCTCCACCGCCGCAAGGTCGATCTCTGAACTTCTACGCACCGTCGCGCTTCTACATTCAAGCCTGACAAATCTTGAGCGGCTCGATGAACTCGAAGAAGGTGACGCACCGTTGCCAGAGGAAATCAATCGTCGTTTCGGGACTGAGGTGCGCGACATAGTAGTTAGCAGGCGCCCAGAACTGATCAACTACTTCGGAAGGACCGCGCCCCTCGTGGACGGCGGTCAAGCCGTAAAGTTCGGGTTCTGCTCACCCAAGGTCGTCGCCCACTTCAATGTGTTCCACGTCGCACGGCTGAGCGCATCTGTGCGTGATTCGCGGGCCCGCCTCTTTGAACTACAAGGTGCGAAGAAGTTTGTCGCGTTACCCGTCGCAGCGCTCATATGCGCGGTGAATCGAGACGATGACGCAACCCTTGGCGAGCGGCAGCGGATTCAGTTGACAGAGAATCAGGCCGAGATTCGGTACGAGGCCGAGGCCGCAGGTATTCAGTTCATTCCGGTACACACGGCAAGCCACGGTGCGGATGCACTGATCGATTTGACGTAAAGGTATGTAGATGTCTTCGACTGAGCACAGCCTATTCTCGTCGTATCGCGAATCATTGCTGGAGCATTTGTTCGCTGGCGAGGTTATGAAGCATGTCTGGCTTACCGGTCTGCGCCGGCTTGAGGTTCTCAAGCCGCAGGTTGACGACGGCGGGTACGACCTGGTTCTTGAGGCCGGTAACGTCGTACGTCACGTCCAGCTTAAGGCGACCTTCGCTGGCTCTACAGTCAAGCGGTTCAATGTCAATATCGGCTTAATGGGGAAGCCAAGCGGCTGCGTCGTGTGTGTCGTTTTTGACAAGGACACGTTGGAACTTGGGCCGTTCTATTGGTTTGGGGGCGCTCCCGGTCAACGACTTCCCGATCTGGCCGGCATGAAAACAGCGCGGCACACGAAAGGTGATTCAACTGGGCGAAAGGCGGAACGACCGAATATCAAGGTCATACCATTGTCCGCGTTTGAGTTCGTTCCTAGCATTGGTGTTCTGGCTGACCGTCTGTTCGGCGACGAGCTACACCGACCGTCCAACCTGCTGGATGTAGACAACGAGGTAACGGGACATGCCTTTCGATAATCGCGGGCCGCACGACATCATGTTCTACACAGGCGGCAAGGTCGTGCGTCACACGCTGGCGGATGGCGACTCCGTAAAGTTAGTGACGGGAAGTCAATCCGTGCTGGTGCGCGACGTGAAAATTCTCGGCCCTGATCAGTATGTGGGCATCATTTATGGCTTTGAGCCCGGCCCAGCGACCGAGTACAACGGACTTGCGCTCGGACAGCGCGTCGAGTTTCGGGAAGTTAACGTCTTCGGATTTGGTGAAGCGTAAAGGTTCTGGCTGCATCTGGGCTGCCCGTCACGCAGCTACCGTGTATTCGTAGAACGGATGGCGCCTGTCATCAAAAATTTCCTGCATTGCACCGAGGTTTGCGGGGTCGGGATTCAACCAGGCATCGATGTGCTCGGGTTTGATGTTAACGACGGTGCGATCATGCCCGGCGTCCGCAACTTCTGGCTCTGGATCATCTGTGATCGCCGCAAACGACAGCAGGTCAGGTTCGCCAGCCTTGCCGGGTGAACGTGACCACAAACATGCAATTAGCATGGGATCACCCGTTCGCGGCGTAAACGCGAGTACCTGATTCCTGCCTTCGACGTCCTCGACGTTTTCGTAAAAGACGTCTGCCACGATCAGGCCGTGCTGATGCCCGAACAAATCACGCCATGAGGTTTCCAGCTTGTCGCGTCGGGCGTTGTATGTTCCGGGGTACTGCCGCTCTGTCGCTTCGTTCCATCCCGGCAATCGGCACTGGTACCGCATCGGTTTTATGACGCGCCGCCCGTTCTCCATGACCATGACCGGCGCATAGACGCCGGGGAATATCCGCTCGTCGCGCGGCAACGGCTCGATGCGCTTCAGGTCTGAAAGCTTCTCGCGAGCGATGGCGATCTTGTTCGTTGCGATGCGAGCGTCTTCCTGCGCCTTCTTGGTCGGCTTTGATTCCAGCGCGCGCTGCGCGTTGTTGAGGCGGGTTGTCTGCTGGAATAGTTCCTTTTCCCACTTCGCGGACGCTTCCGCGTCCCACGCTGAGATGGCGGCCCAGACTTCGCGCTCCGCTGGCGTGTTGCCCTTGGCGAACGCATCGTCCATGCCCTTCGGCGTCTTCGGGCGCGCTTTGGCAGGGTCGAAGAAGTAGAGCTTGGCGAACTCTTCAATCGACATGATCGCGCCATACTGGCGAATCAGCTTTTGGTAGTTCGCCCTGACCTGGGCCGAATAGCACACGATGAAGCCCTCCTGCAGCGCATAGGTGCGCTTTGCGGACCATTGCCCATGATCGTCTCACCAAATGCGACGCGTTATCGGGCGGCGGCACTCGTTTGGACGCCGCCGGGCGGCGCTTAGAGTTGGCGCCGTGCGGTGCGCCGTTCATGCATGACGGTCCTAAGCAGGCATGAGGCCAATTCAGGCTCTTCGGGGATGAACGGCGCGGGCCATTTGATCTATGTCAAAGCGGCCAGCCAGCCGGCCCCAGACGATCACGCCCGCGCGAATTCTGCGCATCTCCGGTGCCCTTAGTAATGACTAGATCTGTCCGCATTTCAACGCCGCTTTCCGGCGCCGAGGATCTGGCGCGCTTGTCGCGCTTCGCCTTGGCGTCCGCAGGCAAAAGCAATGAGGCGGGGACCTGATGGCCACTTCACGCATTGGCACGTGTACCACGTGCGGCTACCACGGCATCACGATTCGCAAAGGGCCGAATCACATCCTGCACATCATTGCAGCGGTGCTCACGGGCGGCTGGTGGCTTATTGGTTACGCACTTGCTGCCATCGCTGCCTCGCGCGAATCACGCTTCACTTGCATGGCCTGTGGCGAGCAGACCGTAAAGCTTGGCGTCCCGAGTCAACCGTAGTTCTGAGCCCTATTTCGGGCACAGCGCGCTGCCTCCATAAACGCGCGCGCGTCAAAGGCGGAACCCCCGCCTGCGGCGCCAAGTAGTACAGCCGGCGGCACTCAACGCCGCCCCACTTCTGAGGTACACCCCGTAATGCGATTCCCTCTCTCCGCTTTCGTCCTTGCCAGTCTTTCTCTGGTCGCGTTCGGTGCGCACGCGAAGGTGACCTGTGCCACCTCGCAGATGGACGACAAGACCCGCTGTGAAACTGATTTCGACAAGGTGCGCGGTGGAATTCTCGCGCCCGTGTATGGCGTGTCGGTCGCTGGCGACACCGTCATGTTCTCTTTTATTCAATCGACGATGCCAAACCCCGCCCATTCGGAGACGCTCTATATTCGGATTGACGGCGGCGAGCTGCATAGATTCGACGCGGTGTACCGCAACAGCGTCTCGTGCGGCGGCATGACGGGTTGTATTTGGACGAATACCTACGTCGCAATGATTCCGGCCGCGCTGCTGTACGAAATGGCGGCTGGCCACGAGGTACGCATCGCCACGCGGACGAGCAGTGATGGCGCCTTGATGAAGCCTGAGAGCTTTGCGCGCTGGCTGTCGGAGCTGGCGGCCAAAGGCATCACGCCCCCGCGTGATGGCACCCTCCCGGTGGCAGGCGTCGGGCCCGGTGCATGACAGGCAGCTTCGCGACGGCAGCGCGCGTCAGGCGGGCCGATTCGCGCCGGCAAATCAGGGCGACAGGTCAATGCGAAGAGCGCGCATGCGGCGAATCTAGCTTCGGCGGTGCGAACCGGTGGGCTCGGCCGGTTCTTGCACCTGGCCTTCATCGCTAGCGGGGATGAGACGCAATCCTGCGCGCCAAGGCGCTGGGCGTGCCGCTCTAGCGGCTAAGATCGTCGAAAACTTACTGCCCGCAGGGAACCGAACCGCGCGACCAGATGACCTTGGGGGCACGACTGGGGGCATAGCGACATCGCCACTACCAGACCCTGTCTTTTAAAGGCATTTTTTTTCGTTTCGAGTCCCACTTCCGGCATGCCTTAAGTCGTTGATTAAAAGAATAAAAACAACGACTTCTGCGCCAAGAAACACTCCGCTGTGCCACCGCTAGCGGATATTCAATCCGTTACGAACGCCATGTTCGCAAGCGACGGTTGTTCCGCACACCAACTCCGCTTCATTGAAGAGAGGTCGCTTCCTCGCGCGGCTTAGCCGCCCTCGGCTCACTTCGCGTGCCTCAGAAATAATGACGGTGCTAATGTCCGCTTTCGACCCAAAGCGGACATCTATCCAGGGCTTACATGCCGTCCATCTATTTAGCGATCTTCCAGCACTTGTACAGATGGTCCGCGAAGCTTGAACTCAATGCTGAGCCGAGCCTCTACAGCACCGTGCTGTATATGTCCGTGCTGCAGTTTCTGAACCTGCTCAGCATCCTATTTGCTGTCAGCGTGATGTTCGATTACAAGCCGACTCACCTTTCGCGCTGGTGGGGTGTAGAAATCGTGCTTGGCTTGGCGCTACTGAATGTGGTCTTTGCCTTTCGAAACGAGGTCGCCGTTCGAGAGGCGCCGCGCGGCAGGCCTTCTGGTGCCATCTACGTGGGTGCGACAGCCGCCATCTTCATCGCGACACTGATCGCCTTCGTAGCGGACTCGCCCGTCTTTTCGTAGCGGCCTACATTGCCGCTTCTAAGCGAAAGCGGACATGGCGCTCAGGCCGATGCTAATGTCCGCTTCCGACCCAAAGCGGTCATTCGCATCGGGCATCTTTGGCGCGAAGGGGGTTCACTTGTCCGAACCGGACCTGGAAAAGAGATTGATGGCGGCAGCCATCTTCGAGCTACGCGTTCTACTTGCCTCGCACATAGGCCAGGAAGGAACGCCCGCTGGAGTCGCGGCCGATTTTGCGTACACACTCCACAATCCTGCATTAGCAATTCTTGAAGGGCGACCCGTCGAGGTGCCGGCGGCTCTCGACTCACTGGAACGATTGGAACCCGCATTGGGTGAGAAGTACCTGCGCCAATTCCGTCGGGTTGTGCTCGAGGACGGCGGCACCACGTAACGTCCGCTCCTGGCCGATAGCGGACATTCCCGTCAGGGCCGGTGCTAATGTCCGCTTCCGACCCAAAGCCGAGATTCCGGGAAACGTATGAATCGCCTTGGGCACCTCGTTGGCGACCAATGGGTCGCTCACTCACACCGGCCAGTCTTCACGGCTGACGATCGAATCGTCGCCGGGGTTCCAGGCAGCGATCCGTCATTGATTTGGCATCTGGCCGGATGTCTGGCACCGCCGTACAACCTTCTCTATGTGCTTCATACGTCACGTGGCGAGGGCGAACCCGGGCGCTATCAGAGCCCCGCGCTATCGCGTGACCAGCTCATGGAATTCCTCGCCACGTTCGCCCCTTTCCTTTCCGGAGATGGGCGCTTCGATCTATGGGTTCACTCTCCTGCCAGCGGTGGGACGCTGGTCTGGGACCGCCACGATCGGTTGTTCGGGTATGGGCCGATAGATCGCCTTTCCGACAAGCTGACATCACTCGGCTTCATCGAAGGGCAGCCCGAGATTCCCGCGCCCCACGAGCATTACTATCGTGCGGAGCTTGATTCGCTTGCCAAGCAGGTCATCGCTGCGTTCGAGTGGTCGCACTCGCCATTGCGCCCGGAAGACGAGCAGTGAGGGCGCGATTGGAAACGCGGTCACGCATCCGGGTTTCGGCCTCCTCCGTCGCATGCAGTGCATGCCCCGACTGACTTCTTGATTTCGAAGCCAGTCGAGACATACGCCCTGCTCTACCGCGTCAGTTGCTGCTGGCGTTGGGTTGTTCCATCTTCTTCTGAGCCTCTTCCAGCGCCTTTTTCAGGCTCAGCGTGTCCGCACCCTGCGAGGGCGGGAAGTCCATGAGGCTCTTCAGGTGCGCGGCGATGATTGGGCCTGCTGCCGTCGGCGCCCACAGCTTGGCCGCGAAGAACTTGCGACCGATGTAACCCCACTCGTGCGAGTGCGGATCCATCTTCTCCATCGGGTCCATCCGCAGATTGAAGATGTACGGCACGCTCGGGTACATCTTGGGATCCCACCAGGAACCGTTCGATTTGACGCCAATGTGCATCTTCCAGTTATCGACGCGGATCGCCATCAGGTCGGTCTCGTCGTAATAGAAGTACTCGCGCCGCGCGCCCTTTTCCGACTTGCCGGTCCAGTGATCGAGATTGTTGTAGCCGTCCAGGTGCACCTTGTACTTGGTGCCGTTCATCTCGTGCCCCTTGAGGAGCTTCTCCTTGAGGTCCGGAAGACCGGCAGCCGCGGCGAGCGTGGCGAACACGTCCTCGTGGTTCTGGATTTCGTTCGAGATGCTCCCCGCCTTGATGCGGGCCGGCCACTTCACCAGGTGCGGCACGCGCACACCACCTTCCCAGGTCGTGCCTTTCTCGCCCCGGAACGGCGCATAGCCGCCATCGGGCCACAGCATCATTTCGTTGCCGTTGTCTGTGCTGTAGACAACGATGGTGTCGTCCTCGATGCCGAGTTCGCGCAGCTTGTCGAGCAATGCGCCGATCTGTTCGTCGTGCTCGATCATCTTGGCGCGGACGACGTCTTCTTCTGCGCGCCCTTCATCCACCGCCTTCTGGATGTACTTCTTCGGCGAATGCGAATGGATGTGGATGGCCGTCGTGTTGAACCAGCAGAAGAACGGCGCGTCGCCCTTTCCTGCGCGATCCAGCCATTTCAAGGTCTCGGCAAGGACTTCCGAATCGAACGTTTCCATGCGCTTGCGCGTCAACGGGCCCGTGTCCTCGATCTTCTGCTTGCCGACGCGACCGAACTTCTCGTCCGTGGTCTTGTCGTCCTTGTCGCTCGCCCAGGTATGCAGCACGCCGCGCGGGCCGTACTTCTTCTTGTACTCGGGGTTCTTCTGCCCGGGATAATCCAGCTCTTCGGGCTCTTCCTCGGCATTGAGGTGGTAAAGATTGCCGAACCATTCGTCGAAGCCGTGCATCGTCGGCAGGAATTCGTTGCGATCCCCAAGGTGGTTCTTGCCGAACTGCGCCGTGGCATAGCCGACGGATTTGAGCACCACGGCCAGGGTCGGATCGCTTGCCTGGATGCCGCGCGTGGAACCCGGGATGCCGATGGTCGTCATGCCGGTGCGAATCGGCAGCTGGCCCATGATGAAGGCCGCACGCCCTGCGGTGCAGCTGGGTTGGCCGTAGTGATCGGTGAACAGCATGCCGTCGCGCGCGATGCTGTCGATGTTCGGTGTTCGCCCCATCATCCCGTGGGTGTATGCGCCCACGTTCCACATACCGATGTCGTCGCCCCATATCACCAGGATGTTCGGGCGTTTGGTCGTGTCCTTGCTCTTGCCGTTCTTCGAAGCTGCCATGTCCAGGGGCCTCCAGAGGCTTTCGGCGGGGATCCCGGCTGATGCCGGCGAGCCCCGTCTCCGGCCCTCGGCCGCGCTCGGCGCTCCTGGTCATGTTCCATGCACGTTGTTCAATCGAGTGTGAAATTTCGCGCCGGATGTTGCTGGCACTCGGATTTCACATCCATTCTTTGATGTTTGGCCACCAGATGTCATGCAGGAGTCGCCGGGGCTTCTCTTCAGAACATCACGCTCAAAGCACTGGCTCGATGTTGGCGTCGCGCTGTCCGCGCAATGCGTCCATGCGATGACGGGCCTGCCCGGTCATGGCGGAGTCGCCGCTGCGTCGATATAGCGTCCATGCGAGCCAAGCGACGCGGTAGTCGACGGCGGCATAGGCATCCAGTTCGCCAAGAACCGCAGTGGCCGTCTGTGTCTGGCCGGAATCGAGCAGGATCAACGCGCGAAGAACGCTCGTTCGTACGCGGTCGTCGGGCGAGCCATCGCGATTGGCCAGCGTCACCGCCCCGCTGGCTTCGGAGAGCGCTTTCTCACGCGAGCCATAGCGGCGCTCGATGACCGCGTCCGCGAACGCCCCGGCCAGACCGGGTACCGTTCCGCTGTCCGGGGTCGCCGAAGAAAGCAGCGCGCGCCACGCGCGTGCGGTGTTTTCGGCTCCCGCCGCCTGTGCGGCAGTCATGACCACGCCTTCCCTCGTGGGCAATGAAGACGCCGGGACGCGTTGCGCCAAGGTCGCAGCCTGGTTGCGGTCGCCGCGCGCCAGTGCGAGATCCATGGCGAGTCCGGCGAGATTGCCATCGCGGTCCTCGTCGTTGCGATTCCCCAAGGCACGCAGTGCCGTGCTGGCGTCGTCGAGACGTCCCATCTGGATGGAAATGCGCGCATGCGTCGCGGTCAGCACTTTCGTGAGGGTTTCGTCCTCGATCGCGGGCATCAGCGGACGTACCCGTTCCATGGTTTCCGCAGCCGCGGCGGTCTGGACGAGCGCAAGTTGAGCCGATGCTTTCGCCGCGAGCGTCGCCGCCAGGTAGTCGCGCACCTGGTAGCGCTCGAACACCGCTATTGCGCTGTCGTACTCCTGGATCGCCTGCGGCAGGTGGTTACGGATGGCCTCGATGCGCCCCAGGTTGGAACCGACCATCGCGGCGGAGACGACATCGCCGTTCTGCTGCATCGCCACGCGCGCCAGACCGAGATCGCCGACGGCGCCCTCCATGTCGCCACGCTGGACGCGGGCCACGCCGCGACCGTTGTACGCGTTGCCGAGCATGCCGGCGTCGGCCCCCGCGTCGCGCAGCACGTTCAACGCCTGCGTGTAGTTCGCTTCCGCGTCGGACAGACGCGTCTGGCGCAACGCCACCGATCCCATGCCCATCAGGCCCTTCGCGCGGGTCGGCGCGTCGTTCGCATCGGCATCCATCGCCAGGGCGCGCTCGAACAATGCCTTGGCTTCATCGATGCGGCCGGCGCGGTATTCCAGCTGGCCTTCGCGCACGAGCATCGGCGCGCTGCCCCGCTCGCGATCCGGTGCGGCGGTGATCTGCTCCCGTGCGGCTTCCAGTTGCCCTGCATCCAGCTCGGCGTCGATGCGTTGCAGGCGCTCCTGCAAAGGCGTGGGCTCCCTGCTTCCGGGTGTCGCGTGGCCGATACGACGCAACCATGCGTCCGTGGCGACGGCCATCGCGCGCAGCGGCGAGTCGCCGCGCGCTTCCACGCGCACATCGGAAGCGCGATCCAGCGCCCGCAACTGCACGCGCCAGTGTCCACCTTCCTGCTGTGCGCGTGGCACCAGCAACCAATGCGCACCGCTGCTGGCGAGCAGTTCCCTCAACGCGGCGTCGCTCATCTGCGAACCGGCACCGGGTTCGCCACCCTCTTCTCTCGACGCCGCGCTCAGATGCAGCGTCTGTTCGGTGGGCGTCACCTTCAATGCGGCGCCACGCAAGCGATCGGCGGCGTATTCCATCGCCCCCAGCCGTACCCAGCTGAATTCACGATCCGCCGGTTCGACCGACACCGGCATGACCATCACCAGTCCGTCGTCGGCCTGTGTGCCGGCCTCGGACTGCGGGTTCCCGGCCACGAACCACCACGCAACGGCCGCCACGACGGCTGCGATCAGGAGCAAGCCGCCTGCGATCGCCCCATACCGGCGCCCACGGCCGCGCGTTTCGGGCGCGGGATCATGGGGCGTCTCGAGTTTCGTCGCGGGAAGAACATGTTCGGCGGCGGGTTCGTACGGGATCGGCGCGGGATCGGCCGCTGGCGCTACGGCCGGATGCGGCCGCCCGCCCTCCACCACCTCGGTCGTTGCAACCCAGCGATAGCCGAAGCCCGGCACCGTGCGCACGACCGTCTGACGATTGCCGGCGTCATCCAGGGCCTTGCGCGCACGGCGCATGGTCTGGGTGATCACCGTATCGCTGACATCGGCACGCCCCCACACGGCGGAGACGAGTTCGTCGCGTCCAACCGCCCGCTCCCGGTGTTCGACGAGATAGGCAAGGCACTCCAGCGACTTGAGCGGCACTTGCAACAACGCGCCATCGCGCCGTAATTCGCGCGATGCGGGGTCGAGCTCGAATTCGCCGAAGCGGTATCGGGTCAGGCGCATGCGCCCAGCAGGGTCCTGAGAATTTTTCTATTCCCAATCCTACGACAAGCGCCCTCCCCGGCCGCGGTCAGTCGACACGGATCGTGTATTCGACCTGCCTGGGCGATGCCGGCGACAGGTCTTCATGGCACTCGAAGCGCAATCGCGCCTGGCCGATGCGCGTAGCGCGAAGCAGCCAGCGGTCCGTGCGGACGGCGCGGGCCGGCTCCTGTTCGATCTCCATCACCGGTGCGGCCGGCTCCTCGATCCAGCACCGCACTCCCATCGGCGACGTCGATGGAAGCGCGATTCCCAGCAGGTCGCCGCGCAGCATGTGCACCTCGCTGCCGGCGTCGGCCAGGCTCAACTGGAGGTACGGCGGGGCGGACGGCATGGGTGGAAGGCGAACACGCCCTTCCACCCAGACCCAGCCCAATACGACGATTACCACGGTCCACACGATGGACCAAAGCGTGGACCTGCGCGTCACTCAGTTCACCTTGACCAGCATCCGGGCTCCGCTCACGTCCTTGGTTGCGGTCAACGCGAGGTAGTAGTGGCCCTGCGCCGGGCTCGCCACCGTGATCGCCTGGTTGATGCCGGGCCGGGCCGACACGCCGACGTTCGAGTTCGGCAGCGGATCGGCCTCGTAGCCGAGCAGCAGCGAAAGCTCGCCGCGGCCGCCATAGGTGGTGATCTCGATCTTCGTCGCGCCCGCCGGCACGTCGATGGCGTACAGCTCGCGTTCGCCGGCCGCCATCGGCGGCAGCACCATCGCCACGCCGGGCGTGGTCGGCAGGCCGTCGATGGGCTGGCCGAAGGTGCTCGCACGCTGCACAGCCGCGGCGGCATCGACGATGCCTGCACCGTTGAGCTGCGTCTGCTTCACCGGGAATGCACGCGACGTTGCCTTCAGCAGGCCCTCCACCTGCGAAGGCGTCAGCGGCTGCGGTGCCACGCTCTGCATCAGCGCGACGATGCCGACCACATGCGGCGTCGCCATCGACGTGCCGGTATAACCGGCGTACGTATCGCCACCCAGCGTGGTGGTGCCGGCGTTGAGCGTCGACCAGATGTAGCCGTTCGGATAGCCCTCCACACCCGCACCGCCGGGCGCGGCGATGTCGATGCCGGGACCATAATTCGAGTAGCTCGCACGCTGGCCGCTGTACCCGGTCGCACCGACGGTCACGATGTTCGCGCAGCTGGCCGGCGAATGCCCGGTGACCGGCGCGTTGTCGTTGCCTGCGGCCACCACGATCGTGGCGCCCAGGCCTACGGCCGTGTCGATGGCCGTCTGCGTTTCGACTTCGCACTCGTGCGCGCCGCCGAGGCTCATGTTGATGACCTCAGCCGGGTTCGGGTTGTCCGGCACGCCGTCGATATGACCGCCGGCAGCCCAGACGATCGCGTCGTTGATATCGGAGGTGTAACCGCCACAGCGACCGAGGACGCGCACCGGCACGACCTTCGCGTTGTAGGCGATACCCGCACCGCCGACACCGTTGTTCGTCACTTCGGCGATCGTTCCCGACACATGCGTGCCATGCCAGCTGCTGTTGCTGGCGGGCGAGCCGGCACCGCATTCGTTGGCGCCGCTGTAGTCGCCGGTGTCCCAGCCGCCCGGCACGCGCCCGTCGGTGGCGCGGCGCGAAACGAAGGCATCGGTGATGAAGTCGTAACCCGGAAGCAGATTGGGCGCGAGGTCGGCGTGCGCGGTCGCACCGGTATCGATTACCGCGACCACCACGCCGGCACCGCTGGCGCCCGCATCCCATGCGGACGTGACACGCGCACCGCCCGCACCGGTGCCGTAATGCCACATCTGGTTGCTGGGCAGGAGCGGGTCATTCGGCAGCGCGGCGGTATGCATCATGCGATCCACGCTGACCGACTCGACGTTCGGATCGGCGGCGATCTGGCGCATCAGCGCTTCGGCCTGCTGGCGGTCGAGGCGGCGGTTGGGTGTGACCACCTGCTTGCCGCTGAAGGTCGCGCGCAGGGCGCGGAGCTGTACGGCCTGCGTGCCGGTGGATGCGATACGCGCGGTGCCGGTCTGCGCAGCGCGGCCGACGGCAGCGTCGAGCGCGGTCTGGCGCGTCGTCGCCGTGCCATTGCGGTATTTCACGATGAAGCGGGGCGCCAGGGTGGCGTCGTCCAGACCCGTCGTATCAACCTGGCCCGCGAGAGCCGGCGCGCAGATGGAGGCCAGCAGAACGCTCAACACAGTGCGTTGCAGTTTCATGGAATGGGTGTCCGTGTAATGGGATGTGGGATCAGAGGTCGATGCCGAAGCCGATGCCGGCCGAGCTGTCGTCGTTGCTGAAGGCGCCGCCGATGCTCATCGAGGCGCGATCGCCGATGGCCTTGGAATAACCGACCGACAACGCGCTTTCGCCGTTCTGCCAACCAGCGCCGACCGCGACGCGGCCGCGCGGACTGCGGGCATTGGCGGCGTTGATCGCCATGTTCATCATGGCGCTGCTCATCGCACCCTGACGGTCGATGCGCTCGTCCTGCTTGCCGAGCCGATAGCCGATGTCGTTGCGCAGATCCTCGAAGCTGTCGTTCCAGCCCTGCAGCTGCGTGTCGGTGTACGCGTTGGCCTTGGTGAGCGTCTGGGTCGCGGTGTTGTCGGTGTAGGCGTTGGCCGAGGCGAGCGTCGCCGCATCGCCGTCCTGCACCTGCTGCACGTTGGCGGCATCGGTCGCGCCGGTACCTGCGGCGACGTTCGTCACGCGGCGCTGCTGCGTGGCATTGCCGACCGAAACCGTGTTCACCTGGTCGGCTACGGCGCCCTGCCCCAGTGCGACCGAATTGCTGGCGCTGGCGTGGCTGTCCGCGCCGACGGCGACCGCGTTCTCGGCGGCGGCGTCCACGATGGCGTTGTTGCCCACGGCAGTGCCATTGGCTGCGCCAACGTTGGCGCCGTTGCCGATCGCCGTGTCGTTGGCATCGGTCGCGTTGGAACCGTTGCCCACGGCCAGTCCGTTGCCCGTGCCCACCGGCGCACCGCTTCCGGCGACGGGCTGCGGGTTGGCGACGCTCGCTTCCAGCGTCGTCACGCGATTGCTCAGGCCGGTGAATGCGGCATCGATCGCATCGAACGTCGCACCCGCATTCGTGAAACCCGCGCCCTGGAACGAGAAGCTCGGCGCACTGATGCCGGTAGCGTTCACGGTCGCACCGCCGCCCAGTGCCGTGGCGACCGAGTCGAGCTGCGCGCCGATCGTGCCGCCGACCTGCGCGACCACCGCATCGAGCTGGCCCTTGTTCACCGCATCGGTCGCGTCCGTGCCGTCGGCGACATTCACGATCTGGCGCTCGCTTCCCACGCCGCCGACCGACACGACGTTGTCGCGATCAGCGCTGGAGTTCATGCCGATGGCCACGCTGCCTGCGCCATAGACATTCGCGCCGCTGCCCAGCGCGAGGCTGCCGGCCGTGTCGGCGACGGCGTAACTGCCCAGCGCGATCGCATCGTCGCCGCCCGCGTAAGCGTTGTTGCCCGTCGCGACGGCATTCACGCCGATGGCGAACGCATTGGTGCCCACCGCCACCGACGATTCGCCCGCCGCATAGGCGTAATTGCCCACTGCCGCCGCATAGGTCGCGGTGGCCTGGCTGTTTTCGCCATACGCCACGCTGCCGTCGGCCAGTGCCTGCGCGTTGTTGCCGACCGCCGTCGCGCCCAGGCCGGTGGCCTGACTGGTCGCGCCCATCGCAAGTGCGCCGGTTTCGCTGGCCGTGGCGCCCGTACCGAAGGCGATGGCGTTGCTGGTCTCGCCGCTCACGCCCGGCGTCGTGCTCGCGTTCTGGCCGAACGCGATGTTGGCCGTGCCGGTGTAGCCGTCGGCCAGTGCGTTCTCGCCGATGGCGATGCTCTTGTGATAGCCGGCGATGGCATTGGTGCCCAGCGAGATGCTGTCCCAGCCGTACGATGCGGCCTCGGAACCGATCGCGATGCCTTCGGCGTCCACGGCCAGGGCCTGGTTGCCAATGGCAACGGATGCGCGGCCTTGTGCCTGCGCGTAGAAGCCAATCGCGGCCGAGCCGGAAACAACCTTCGCATCGGTGCTGTCGTACTGCCGGGTGACCGCATCGGCATAGCCGGGATGTTCGGTGTCGCGGTCGAAGGTGCTCGCGGCCGGGCCGATGGCGGTGCTGTAGTTGCCGAACGAATACGTGCCGCCGCCTACCGCCACCGTGCCCAGGCTGGCCGAGAACGCCTTGCCGTAGGCATTGGTGATGTTGCCTGGCGCGCGCGGCGCGGCGCCGAAGACCTGGCCCCAGTCGAGATAGCTGCCGATGGCGGTCGAACCACCGCCCAGCGAATAGGCCATGTAACCGATCGCGGTGGTGTACTGGCCGTACGCGATGGACGTGTAGCCGATGGCGGTGCCCGGACCGCGGATGGACTGCGCGTTGGCGCCGATCACCGTCGAGTTCTGGTCGGCGAACCAGCCGTTGGCGTCGCGGCCTGCATAGGACGAGTACAAGTACTCATAGTCGCCGCCCGTGGCGGCACCGGCACCGATCACGACATTGTTGTTGCCGCGCGAGCGCGTGCCGTTGCCGATGGCGATCGAATTGACCGCCGCTTCCGGCGTGGTCAACGCCCAGGTGCCGTTGGTGGCGGTCAGGAAGGTGATGCCCTTGTTGCCCTCCACGGTGGCGCCGTTGCCCATGGCGATGGAGCCGCTGCCGTTGACCGAAGCGTTGTTGCCGATCGCCATCGAGTTCTGCGCCGGACTCTCGGTCGTGGTCTCGACCTTGGTCACGATGCCGTTGGCTTCGACCACGGTGACCGTGCCGTTGATCGCCCGCGTCTTCGCATTGGTGCCCATCGCGATGGAGTTGCTGCCGTTCACGGTGGCGCCCGTGCCGACGGCGATGCTGTTGGTGCTGCTGCCTGCCGGTGCGTTGGTCACCGTGTCGGTCGTCGTCTGCCGCGGCGTGCTGTAGATCGTCGTGGTCGTGGTCGTCGAACCTGCATGGACCGTGGTGGCCTGGTTGCCGATGGATACGCTGCCGGCGGTGTTGCTCACCGCGCGCACGCCGATCGCTGTGCTGTTGTCCCCGATGGCCTGGGCCGCGGTGCCGACGGCAGTCGAATTCAGGCCCTTGGCCCAGGTGACCTCGTTGGGATCGACGAATCCGTCGCCATCGAGGTCGCTCCAGGAACCGACGGCGGTGCCGTTATCCCCATCGGAGACGGTCTCGTCGCCCACGGCGGTGGACCGCTTGCCGTTGGCCTCCGCCTTGGGACCGCAGGCCAGGGCGTCGGCGCCGGGTGCGGTGCTGTCGAGGGTCAGCGGCGTTCCCGCATCGTCGACCAGCTGGCAGTTCGTACCGGCGTAGGCCGGCAGGGCGAGTGCGGACAACAGTGCTGCGGTGAGAACCCGCCGCTGCAGGCGGCGCTGGAATGCAGGTTGCATGGGCGGACGACTCCGGTTGGGAAGCCGCTAACCTCGCCGCGCCCCAGCCGGACCGGGTGACATGCGTCGGACATCGCCCGTCATCCGTGTGACATTTGTGACATCGCACTGACAAGTGATTGATTTTGCGGTGGCGCCTGACTTGTCACCGCGTTCACCGTCCGGGCGCAGCGCCCGACGGGGTCGGACCGCCCAGCTTCTCGACCTCGATCTTCACCTCGACTCTCCGGTTCGGCAGCAGGCACTCGCGCAACTTCGCGCCCGACATTCCGTCGCAGGCCTGGACCTGTTCGGCGTCGCCCCGCCATTCGTAGGAGATGCGGTCCGCGGGGATGCCCTGCTCGATCAGCAACTGCCGCACCGCCAATGCCCGGCGTTCGGACAGCCGTTCGTTGTAGTCGCGTCCCCTGCCCCGCAACCGGTCCGCATGGCCGACGAGCCGGACCTGCGTCAGACGCAGGTTCTCGTCCTTCATCCGCTGGAGCGCCGTGTCGAGGTCGCGCCGCGACTCCGGCCGCACATGCGAAAGCGTGTCCTGGTCGAAATCGAACAGCAGGTTGGCCGTCAGGGTCATGTTCTGCGGGACCGGCGTGCAGTTGCGGGCCAGGGCCTCGGCCTCGTTGGTCAGGTCCTCGGCCATCTGAATGTAGGGCTTGGCGTGACGCCACTGCTGCTGGTTGAACTCGTTGCCGGCGTGGACCAGTTCCACCTCGCCGCAGGCCATCGCCTGCTGGGCGCATTCGAACCCGGGCGTGCCGCGAATCGCGCCCAGGCGTTTCCACAGGTCTTCGCGCAGGCGCCGTGCGTTGTTCACAAGTGGAGTGTCGTCGGGCAGCGGTTGCGCGCCCTGCTCCATCGCGGCGATCAGCCTGGCCGACTCGTTCAGCGCGTCCTGTGGAAAGTCGCTGCGATCGTTGCGGCTGTATTCGTGGAAGGAGACGTCCAGCCAGCACTGCGCCTTGGCGAGGTGGTAGTCGCGAACGGGGCGGCCGCCGTTGTTGAGCGCCTCGATGCGGTCCTGCGTGTTCTGGTAGGTGGAGTGATCGCCGTAGATCGCCTCGTCCGTGATGCGCCGGTCGGGCGGAGCGAGTTCGGGCGACGATGCCGACGGCTCCTGTGCGCTGGCCGTTCCAGCAAGCGCGGGAAGAAGCGCTGCCAGCACAAGCGCGGTGATCCGTCGCGATGGGCTCGTGATCATGTCCGGTGTCCTCACTTGCTCTGCTCCGGCTTGCGGTAGCGCGCGTCGTCGCGGATGAACAGGTCTTCGTCGAACTTGAAGCGCAGGCGGACGAAGGCGCCTTCGTCGGTGTACTCGTAGCCGGTCAGGTCCTGATCGCCACGGAAACCGACGAAGTTGTAGCCCACCGACAACCACAGGTTCTGGCGCAGGATGCGCCCGACTTCGACGCCGTATGCGTACTGGTCGGCGTCGTAATCGCCACGGAAGGTAGATGCGAGCACGCCGACATCCCACTTCTCGGTGATGTCGTAGACCACGCGACCGGACACCAGCACGCCGCGGAAGCGACTGTCGACGCGCGTGCCATCGTTGTAGCCGAAGCGATCCTCCTGCCACTTCGCCGCGACGCGACCGGTCAGCCACCACGGGCGCGACGGATGCCAGTCGGCATGCGTGGAGAAGATGTGCGCACGCGTCCGCACGTCCTGTCCCGCATCCGGATTCGCAACGCCGATCACGGCCAGGCCGCTGTCGTCCTCTTCGATCTTGTATTCGTAACGGGCCAGCGCATTGATGCGGTTGCGGTCGGTGTCGCGATAGGCGACGCCCAGCTGGAAGCGGTCCTGCATGACGTCGCCGCGCGACTGGTAGTCGGTCATCAGGAAATAGTTGCGCGCCAGGAACGTCCAGTCGCGGCTGAGCTTGCGCGCGACCAGCAGCTGCACCAGCGTCGTATCGAACTCCTCGTCGATGTCGGGCGTCTCATCGACGTCGCCGGACACGCGATATTCCAGGCGCAACGCGCCGCGCCAGAGTGGATTGGCGCTGTAGTCCAGTCCGAACGCGAGCGCCGTCGCGTCGCCCGTGTCGCCGTCGTACACGCGTACATGTTCGGCCGCGCCGGTCAGGCGCAGGCCTTCCTTCACGTCCCAGGAATCGCGGATGCCCGACGCCGTCTGCACGTCGCGTCCGCTGATCGAGTCGCGCATGCGGTATTCGCTGAACACCTGCGTGTCCTTCAGGTACGTGCTGTCGAAACCGAACACCAGCGCGTCGCTCTCGCGGTCGGCCGTGGTGATGCCGTACGCGCTGGTCAGGCCGGTCTGGCGCTCGTAGCGGCCGTACAGGCGGTTGCGTTCGCGCAGGCGATAATCGACGCCGGCCGCGATGCGTTCGCGATCCTCACCGCTGATCTCCTGCTCGTACTCGGCGCCGACGACGAACTTTTCGTTGATCTTGTAGCCGGCGCCGATGCGCGCGGTGTCGGATTCAAGCTCGGTGCCGACCGGCAGATCGGACGTGGGCACGGTGCCGTCGCTGCGGATCACCGGCAGGCCGGTCAGCGGATCGAGCGGTTGCTGTCCGTACCCCAGCGCCCCGCCGCCACTGCCGGTGGCGAAGCCGCCGCTGAGGCCGCCGGTGGAGCCGAACGGCGAGGACATCGTCCACGGCGAATAGCGGCCGATGGTTTCGTCGATGCTGCGCAGGCCGAAGTCCAGCGTCAGGCGTTTGGTCGCATCCACGCGCAGGCCGACGCCCGCGGCCGTGCGCTCGCCGCCTTCGGGATTGCGGTCCTCGCTGCGCATCGCTTCGGCGTACAACTCGAAACGCTTGCCGATGTGCCAGACGACTTCCGCGTCGTACTCCGCCCGCCCGCCGTACAGCGGCGCGGCCGGGTTGTTGAATGCCGGATCGGTGCGCGCGGCGAACACGTTCACGTCGAGCTTCTCGCCGTCGTGGCCGAACTCGACGCGGTACGCATCGCCTTCGACTTCACCGCTCAGATCCTGCAACGCCGGCGTCGCGTACTGGTTGATCGGGTTGGTGTTGACCTCGCTCTTCGTGCGCGCCGCCTCCAGCACCAGCCAGGTGTTGGGTCCGAAGCGCCAGCCCATGTTGGCACTCGCCATTTCGAAGGCGGCGAATTCGTTCTCGTCGGTCACGTACGAACCGCCGATCTCGAACTTCTCCGTGACGCGGAACTGCGCGTCGGCGCCGTAGACCCAGAACTTCTCGGTGCCCTGGTCGAGTTCGTAAGTCACGCGCAGCGACACCGGGTTCAGTTCGGTATCGAACGCCGGCAGGAACTGGTTGAGCAGGATGCGGCCGGAGAACGGCTCGAAACTGTAATCCACCAGGCGGGCCAGCGGCCGCACGTTGATGATGCGCGTGGGCTGGTCGCGGTCGCGCACGATGACTTCCACGCGCTCGCTGCCTTCGAGCACCGCGTTGTTGCTCAGGCCGTACGGACCACTGCCCTGGCTCGGGAATTCGTCGATCACCTGCCGCAGCGAGTCGCGGATCGCGAACACATTGCTGCTCAGCTTCTTGTTCTCGTAATGCCAGCCAAGACCGGTGGCTGTGCGGTTATAGACGCCCAGGCTGCGCATCATGATGCGGCCGCGGTTGGCCACGCCGGTCTGCGTCGCCAGCGTTTCGCCGGACTGGAAGTCGCCGTACAGCAGGTAGCTGCGGTTCTTGTCGATGCGAACGTACAGCCGCTCCGCCGATTGCGCATCGAAGCCGCGCAGCGAGGAATCGCCGTAGACCGGATAGAACTCCTCGGGCTGGATATCGCGCAGCAGGCGGCCGCGCACGTCCTTGTCGGAGTCGTAGGCGGCGGTCAGCAGGTACTCGCCCTTGATGCGTCCCTTCACGAAGAACGCGGTGCGCGCGGCGGCGTTGGCCTTGCCGTCGTTGAACTGCTTCTCCCAGCGGCGGATGTCGCGTTCGAATGCGTCGTCGCGGTGCACCGGCTCGATGGCGCTGCCTTCGCCACGGAAGTTGATGATGCCTTCGATCAGGCCCGTGGCCAGCAGTTCGCGCATCTCCGGCAGGAAGCTGAGCGTGGCTTCGGTCGTCGCGCTACCCGAGGTGATGCGCAGCAGCACATCCTGCGGCGCGTCCGGCGCGAGCAAATCGAACTCGGCGATGCCGTCCTTCACCGGCACCTGGATGCCCGGGGTGACGCGGTCGGCGTCCAGATGTCCCGGCCCGAGTTCGTCGGTGCGAGCGCCCGGCAGCTTGATGCGGCCGCCGCTGTATTCCAGCGTCGCGAAGCGCTCGCCGGCGAGCGGACGTTCGTCCTCACCCAGCAGGTGCACGACGACGTGCACCGGGGACTGGCCGTCGGCGGGTACGCCGTCGCGATCGGCTTCCAGCCGGATCGTCGCCACATCGGTGTTCACGCTGTAATCGGCGGCGCCCGATTGCGTATCGATGGTGCGCGGCGGCGCGTCGGTCGTCGGCGGCGTCTGCGGATACAGCGCGGCCGGCGCACCGAGCGCGGGCTCGAAGCGATGGTCGAAGATCGCGGTCGTTGCGTCATCGTTCGACGAGGTCGGCGCGATGTCGCTGGACGGCGCCGCATCGGTGTCGCCCGTGGCAACCGGTGCGACGTCGAAGGCATTGCCGCCCAACACCGGTCCGGTGTTCGTGCCGGACGCGATACCGCCGCCGATGCCCACTCCCGCCGGACGCACCGTGCCACGCGGCGCCACGATCGACGGCACCTGCCGCGCCGTCGAAGTCGCCCCGCGCGGCGCGCCGAGCGGCTGCGACTGGAAGCTCAGCGGCAGGCCCTGCAACTCGGTCTGCGGCGCACCGGTTTCGCCTTGCGTGCGGCGCGCCTTGACCTGTTCCATTACCTCGTTCGAGCCGCTGCCTTCGATGAAGTCGGCGCGGTGCAACTCGCCGTTCTTCAGGTCGATGAAGAGGCTTTCGGCATCGCCGAGATTGCGGTTGCTGCTGTTCACCAGGCGCGAACCGATTGGCAACGTCGAGTTGTCGACCTTCAACGTGTGGCTCTTCGGCGGCAAGCCGCAGTAGCTGTACTTGCCTTCCGAATCGCTGACCATCCACGTGCCGTCCTCGAAGTAGAAGCGCACGCCCGGAATGCCCAGCTCTTCGTGGTCCTGGATCTGGTTGTTGTTGGTGTCGACGTAGATCTTGCCGAGCACGCAGCCTTCATCGGTGAACACGCCGCCGGTGACGCGCACGCGGTACTGCGCCTGGTTGGACGGCACCGTGCCAGGCAACGGTTGCAGCGAATCCGGGTTCACGCAGCCGCCGGCGATCGAGCATCCGTAGGCCTGTGCGCGGTTGATGCCGTCGCCCTGCATCGCGCCGATGCCGATGCGCACGCGGTAACTCAACACGATCTGCTCGCCCACCGCGATCGGCCCGGTGGTGAACACCAGTCGCGGGCCGGGCTTGCCGAGCGGATCGGGAATACCGCTGCCATCGGCACGCGCGGTGCCATCGATATAGGTGAAGCCCGGTGGCAGGTTGTCGATCACGTTCACCGTGTCCATCGGCGAACCGGCGGTCTGGCGGATCGTGATCGTGTACAGCAGCGTGTCGCCGACCTCGACGATCTGGCGATCGCCGGTCTTGGTGATGACCAGCCCCGGCGCCGCCGCGGGATCCAGCGGAATGTGGTTGTGCACGATGCCGGCCGTCGCCGAGCCACTGGTCAGCGCGAGGTAGTACACCGTGCCCGGCCCCACGGGCGCCGTCGGCGCGGTGGCGTTGGGCTGCACTTCGAACGTGGTGCCGACCGCGCCCGGCGGGCTCAGCGTGCTGCCTTCGGCCGGGATGACCTGCGACGGGAAGCTGAAGCTGCCCGGCGGCGCGACGCGCAGCGTGTAATCGCAACGCGCGGGCGACTGCGGGCCGAACAGGAACTGGTAGAAGCCATTGGTCCCGACGGTCATCGAGATGGACGAGCCTTCGATCGTGTAACCGCCCGCGCCGCCGTTGAGGATCGAGGTCGCCGGATCGAAGCCCGCGCACGCGCCCGCCGGTGCCAGCGTCACGACCGAACCCGGCACCGGATCGCGACTGACCACGTCGTACACGACGCCACTGGGATCCACCGGCAGACTCTGCTGCGGCAACTCGGCACCGGCCTGCAGCACCACTTCCAGTTCGGTGATGTTCTGCTGCACCACGCGGCATGTGCTGGCGCTGCCGCGTGCGATCGCGCCGTCGGCATCGCAGGGTGCGGGCGGTCCAGCCGGGGTTTCGCCCGTCACCGGATAACCCCAGAGCACGCCGCTGGTGGGATGGCGGAAGCGCAGGTACCAGCGCACGCCCGGAATCAGGTCGGGCATGCGGTAGGTGCCATCGGGGCCCGTCGCGGTTTCGGTGACGATCTGGTTCGTGGCCGGATCGACCAGCTCGACACGCCAGCCATCCAGGCGACGGTCGCCGCCATCCAGGAACGTGTCCGCACTGCCCGCATCGAACCAGACCGTGCCCGAGACCGCCGCCGCCAGCTGCACGGGTGTCGGTACGCGGCACGCGTTCTGCGTGATCGCCGGATCGCACACCGGCAGCGCGGCGACATTGCCGGTGAACGCGGCGCGCTCCTCTGCCGTGGGCAGGTGCGCTTCGTCTTCGCCGCCACCGGACACGAGTACGGCGTTGTCCACGGGCGAACTGGCCGCCGCCGCTGCGCCCACACTGGCGGCCACGTCGATGGCATCGGCGCGGGTTTCGTTGCGTGCGATCACCACGGCGCTGGTGCAACTGAAGCTCGTCTCGCCTGCCGCACCGGTGCACGTCCAGCCATTGCCGGTCGGCGTCGACGCGAGCGTGAGACCCGGCGGCAACCGGTCTGCGACCACGTAATCGCCAGTGGTGGGCTTGGGCCCGGTGTTGCGCACCTGGATCGCGTAATGGCCGATGTTGTTGACGGTGAAGCGCGCCGGATTCGCGGTCTTGGTGACGCGCAGGTCGGGCGAATCGGCAATCTCGCCAAAGTTGGCGCCGATGGCCGACGCGCCGGGCGTCAGCACGATCTGGCTGATCGCCGACGGCAACGTGCCGCGCGGCGTCGCCGAGCCGGTGGGCGCGCCGTTGACCGTGCCCGGCGTGGTCGCGCCGTCGGTCGTCAGTGGCGGCTGGTCGGGTTCGGTGACGGTGTACGTACCCGGACGCAGGGTGTCGAAGCGGTAATCGCCATTGGCGTCGGTGGTCGTCGTGCCGTTCACCACCAGCCGCATCGCCAGCGCGTTGAACAAGGCCGACATCGGCGCGTTGACCGCATTGCCCAGGTCGTCGTTGCCGTTGAGCACGACGGCGACATTCGGAATGCCGAGTTCGCCATCGTCGTAGACACCGTTGAGGTTCTCGTCGACATACACCTTGCCGGCGATGGACGCGCCCGGTGCCTCACCGAAGTTGTAGTCGGTGGCGTTCTCGTTGAGCGTCAGCACGATGCCGGTGATCTGCGACGGCGTCGTGTTCGGCGCGGTTGCGGTGCCGCCGGAACTTCCGGGCACGGTGGCGCCATTGACGGTTCCGGGCGGCTGGGTCGGTTCGTTCACCGTGTAGGTACCCGCCGGCAGTCCGGTGAACTCGTAGCGCCCCTCCGCATCCGTGCGACGCACGAGTGCGAACGGCTGCCCGGTGAGCGTCTGGCCCGTCAGTTCGATCAGGACATCGTTGATGCCGGTTTCGCCGGTGTCGATCACGCCGTCGTTGTCGGTGTCGAGCCACACGCGACCGGACAGGGTGCCGGTCGGGAACTCGCCGAAGAGGTTGTCGATGTGCGAGCGCCCCGAAGGCAGCACGATGTTGCTGATGCGCGAGGGCAGCGTGCCCGTCGCCGTCGGCGAGCCGCTGAGGACGCCATCGACGTTTCCAGCGCCGGTGATGCCATCCTCGGTGGCCGGTGGCTGATCGGGTTCGGTCAGCACGTACACGCCCGGGCGCAGGCCTTCGAACTGGAATGCACCGAGCGGCCCCGTCGTCGCGGGCGTGCTGACTGGCTGGCCGAGATCGTCCACGCCCGACAGCACGATGCTGATGTTGGGAATGCCGACTTCGACGCCATCCTGCTGACCGTTGCGGTTGCCGTCGATGTAGACGCGGCCGGTGATGAGGCCCGGCGGGATTTCCCCGAACAGATAGCCGTCCACCTGCTCGCTGACGCCCAGCGTGATCCCCGCCACGCGCGAGGGCACCGTGCCCGCCGGAGTCGCCGTGCCGCCACCGGTGCCTGCGACCGTCGTGCCGCTGAGCGTGCCGGGCGGTTGTGCCGGCTCGGCCAACACGTAAGTGCCCGGCGGGAGATCCTCGAACGTGAAGGTGCCATCGGCGTTGCTGTTGAGCGTGCGCGTCACCGCACCGCCGCCGCTGACCACGCCGGCCAGGTCCATCTGCACGCCGGCGATGCCGTTCTCGCCGGCATCGATCGCACCGTTGTTGTTCGTGTCGAGCCAGACACGCCCGGCGATTTCGCCATCGGCAATCTCGCCAAAGAGATTGTCGATCGACGCATTGCCCGCGGCGAGCGGGATGTTCGTGATTGCCGACGGCACGGTGGCGACCGCCGTCGCGGTGCCTGCGGGCGCGCCGTTGATGGTGCCGGCAGTGGTGATGCCGTTATCCGTGCCCGGCGGTTGCGCCGGTTCGGTCAGCGCATAGCTGCCGGGGCGCAGATCGCCGAATGCGAACGCGCCGTTGGCATCGGTCGTGGCGTTCGTGTTGACCGCGACGCCCGTGTCGGTCGTTCCGGTCAGCGTGACGGTGACGCCGCTGATGCCCGCCTCGCCGCCATTGACCAGTCCATCGTTGTTGAAGTCGTAGAACACGCGTCCTGCGATGGACGCCGGCGCGATCTCGCCGAAGTTGTTGCCCGTACTGGAAACACCGGCGGTCGTGACGATGCCGCTGATCGCCGAGGGCGTGGTCGCGCGATCGGTCGCCGTTCCGCCCAGCGTGCCCACTACGGTGGTGCCGTTGAACGTGCCCGTCGGCTGCACGGTTTCGGTCACCGTGTAGGTACCGGGCACCAGGCCGGTGAACGCGTAATTGCCGTCCGCATCGGTGTTGAGATCGCGCAGCACCGGCACGCCGTTGTTGGTGGTGCCGGTCAGGCGCATGGCGATGCTGGGCAAGCCCGTCTCGCCGGTGTCGATCGCGCCGTTGTCGTTCGCGTCGAGCCAGACGCGGCCACTGATCGCGGTGTCCTGCGGGTTCTCGCCGAAGTTGAACTCGGTGCCCTGCCCGTTGCCGACCGCCAGGTCGATGGTGGAGATGCGATCGGTCGTCAGCGGATCGCCGCCCACGGCAGTGCCACGCGTGCAGCCCGTGGGACACGGTGCGCCGCTGATGAGCCCCGGGTTCACCGCCAGCGGCGCGTTATTGAAATCACCCGCTGGCAGCGGCTCACGCAATGTGTAGACGACGTTCGGATCCAGGTTGGCGAATGCGTACGCACCGTTCGCATCGGTGGTCGTGGTCTGCAACACCGCGCTGGTGCCGGCGTCCAGCAGTTCCACGGTCGCGCCTGCGATACCCGGATCGGTACCCGCCGTGCGCGTGTTGCTGAAATCCACGTCCGAGTAGACGAAGCCGGACAGGCTGGCGTTGATCAGTTCGGGGAAGTTGTAGCGCTCGCCCGTGTCCTGTCGCGCCACCGGAATCACGCTGTAACTCGAGTTGGGCGAGCCGCGCGCGTAGGTGCCGCCCAGCGAGGGCGCATTCGGCCCCGTCGCCGGCGGATCCACCGGGCCATTGGCATAACCGGTGGGCTGGGTCTGGGTGACGGTGTACCCGCTCGCGTTCGATGGCGAGAGGTTGCCGAAGCTGTAGTTGCCGTTGCCGTCGGTCGTCGCGGTCAGGTTGAGCGCATTGCCGTACACGTCGGTGCCGGCCAGCGTGAGCGTCACGCCCGGAATGCGCGGTTCGGTACCGGCGTCCTGCGGCACGCCGCCATTGGTGCCGGTGCGGTCGCGGTCCTCGAACACGGTGCCGTTGATGGTGGATGCGATCACGCCCAGCGGCACGGTCACCGTGTCGTTGCCGTTGATGTTGTCGACCTGCTGCGTCGAGACCGTCGCGGTGTTGTTGCTGGTGCCGCCGGCAGGCACCGCATCCCAGCGCGCGGGCACGACGATGCGCGCGCGGCCGCCATTGCCCGGCGCAAACGTGACATCGCCCATGTCGCAGGTGATGGTGCTTCCGCTCAGCGTGCAGGTGCCGGTGCCGTTGGGCACGTCGCCGATGCCGATCGAGGGCCCGACCTTCTGCCATGTGATCGCGCCGGTCACGATCACGCCCGCCGGCAACGTATCGACGATGCGGGTACCCGGCCCATTCAGCGGGTTCGTGCCGCTGCGATCCAGACTCAGGCTGGAACCCGGTCCGTTGTTCTGCGCCTCGATCACATAGAAGAACGGCTCGCGCACGGTCACCGGATCCACCGTCGGCGGCAATGCGACGGTCGGATTCGGGTCGGGCGTCTGCGTCACGGTCGTCTTCGACACGGCCATGTCGACGCGTGTACGGATGCTGGTGTTCTCGTTCTCGGTGTCGTTGCCAGGCTGCGAGTCAGGCTCGTTGGCGGCGGCCGTTGCGGTGTCGACCAGCGTGTCGCCGGTGGCGCTCGGCGGAGTCAGGTATTCGAAACTCAGGTAGAGGGCGCTCTCGGCGTTGACGCCGATCACGCCGGCCTGGTCGCTGCCGGGGAAGCCGGCGCCGGGCATCACGCACACAAGTGTCAGCGTGGCGGGACCCGTGACGGGGTTGGTGCCCGATTCGATCACGCAGCGCGACGGATCGTACGGCCCGCCGGCGGTGTCGCTGGCGCCGGCATAACGGACCGTCGCGCCGGCCTGCGGTGAGATGGTGTCGCGCACGCGCACGCCGGTGGCAGCCGAAGGACCACCGTTGTTCAGCACCGTGATCCGGTACGCGACGAAATTCTGCGTGGTGTCGTTGGGGTCGTAGCCCATCGGGTCGACGCCGCCCGTGAATCCGACGTCCACCTTGTTGGTGATGAGGTCGACGCTGCCTTCGGTGAATACGAGCGTCGCGGCCTTCTCGTCGTCGGCCAGCGTGGCGATCGTGTTGAACTCGAAGTCGCCGGCGGCATCGGTTCCGCCACTGGGGTCGGCAGCGCCATCGCCGTTACGGTCGAAGAAGAAGGTGCCAGTGTCCGGGAAGGTGCGCGCCGGATTGCCCGTGAGGTTGAAGATCGGCGTCAGGTTGATCGTCAGGCTGTTGGTCTGGCCGCTGGCCATGTCGAGCGGCGAACACGTGATGGTCAACGTGCCCGCACCCGCGCCTTCGGTGTGATAGCGCGTGCCGCCCGGCGCGGCGACGGCGGTGACATTCGGGCCGGGGACCGCGGTGCAGGCGGTCGTGCCGCCACCGTTGCGCGTGGCGGAATTCAGCACGAAGCCCGAATCGTTCGGGGGAAATGCGATGACGTCGCGGAACACCACGGCCGGCACCGTCGACGGACCGTCGTTTCGATAATCGATGCGATGCTCGCTCGGCACACCGATCTGGCCCTGCGTGCCGGTGGTGATCGTCTTGGCCGTGGTCTGCACGTTGGCCACGCGCGGCACGCGCACGTAGTCCGAGGCGCTGTTGTTGGCCTGGTTGACCTCGCCGATGCTCCCGGGAACGGCGGGGTCCACGCCGACGCCGGCGGTGTTGCACCAGGAACCGGCGGGCATTGCGATCGCGCCGCAGCTGGCGGCAGGCCGCGCCGCACTGTCGTCCAGCGGTCCATTCACGGTGACCGGAATCGTGACGCTGGCACCGCTCGCGAGCACCGTGTTGCCCGAACGACACACGACGCTGCCGTTGCCATCCACGCCACAGGTCCATCCGGCCGGCGCCACGACGCTGGCACTGCTGCGGCCACCGAGGAAGCCGGGCAGCGGATCGTTCACGACGACGCCGGCGGTGCCATCGGTGCCGATGTTCGACACCGTGAGCGTGTAGGTGAAGCTTGTGTAGGTCACCGGCAAGGTGTTGTCGGCTTCGCCCGGACCATTGGTCTGCTTGGTGATCGACAGGTCGGCCTCTTCCGTGGTGACGCGACTGCCATCGCCTGCACAGTCGTTGCCCGGATTGCCATCGACGTTGGAACCGCCGCCCGTGATCGGCTCGACGGACCCGCCCGATCCGCCCGTGCATGCGGTATTGGTCAGGGTGCCGGCTTCGCGCGCGCGCGTGGTGATGGTCAGCGGCGGCGCTGTCTGGCCCGGGGCCAGCGGAAGGGCCGACGCTGCCAGGTTGCACGTCACCGTCTGGGGCACGGCCGGCCCGATATAAACGGGAGGCGCCGCACTGCACGACCACGGTGGATCCGGCCCCGCCGACAGATATTCCTCGCCCGGTGCAAGCACATCGACCACCTGCACCTGCCCGGTCGCGCTGTCCGGGCCATTGTTGGTCACCGTGATGGTCGTGGTCATCCGGCTGTCGGTGTCGTCGCCGGTGCCGTCCCATGCCGGCACGAGTTCGGGTTCCTTGTTCTTGGTCAGCGACAGATCCGCGCCGGGCGTCAACACGGTGAACGTGGCCCCGCCGCTGTTGTTGCCAGGTTCCGGATCGGGCGTATCCGAATTCACCGTCGCCGTGTTCGTCTGCTCGCCGCTGCTTCCCGGCCCGGTCGTTGGAACGGTGGCATCGATGGTGAACGTGGTACTGGAGCCTGCCGGCAGTGCCCCGGCGGTGTAGTCGCACCGGCGGTTCTGGTTCAGCGGACCCGTCACGCACGTCCAGCCCGCCGGCTCGTTGCCACCGGTGATCGTGAACCCCGGCGGCATCGGGTCGACGAAGAACACGCCTGTCGCGTCGTTCGGCCCCTTGTTCTCGACCACGATGGTGAACGTGACCGTTTCACCGGCAACCGCAGGCGCGGGCGTGACCGTCTTGCCGATGGCGAGGTCCGCGCCCGCGGTGATGCCGACATCGACGCTGTCGCTGTTGTTGGACGAGTCCGGATCCGGTGTCCCGGTGGGCGTGACGGTCGCGCTGTTGATCAGGCTGCCGCTGCTCGCGGTGGCCTGCGCCTGGAAGGTATAGGTGGCGGTCTGCCCCGCGGGCAATGTTCCGGCGAACGTGCCGTTCGGACCGGTGAAGGTCCAGCCGATCCCAGTCGCGCTGCCGTCTATATAGACCAGTCCCGCAGGCAGCGAGTCCTGCACGGAGAAGTTCGTGGACGGGCTCGGCCCGTTATTGGTGACGGCAATCGTGAATGTGACGATGCCGCCGGCCACCACTGGATTGGGCGTGGCCGACTTCTCCAGCGACAGGTCCGCTGAATCGATCAACGTGGTGCTTTGTGAGGCTCGATTGTTGGTCTGGTTGGTGTCGGCGGCGAAGAACGGATCCGAATCCGGAAGCGACGACAGCGGCACGGTCGGATCAGGCAACGGCGCCTGCCCTATCGCGGCGTCGATCGAGATCAGACCCGGCGGCAACGCACCGGTATCGATCTGGATCTGGAACGTCACCGGATCGCCGCCAATCAGAACGCCGTCCAGCGCGCCAAGGTCGCATTCGATGCGCGTGGGCACCGTCGCATTGACGGTGCAGAACGGGGGAAGGCCGACCGCGGTCGTGCCTGGCGGAATATCGAACAGCACGAACGTGTCGGCCGAGGTATCCGCCGACGCGTTCTCCACGGTGATGCTGTAGGTCACCACGCCGCCGGCAGGCGTCGGATCGGAGCCGGTATCGGACAGATCGGTGATGGCCAGGTCCACGGCGAACGCGGGTGCACTGACCACCAACATCGCCGCGAGCGCCCAGCCGCGCAGACGCATCCGCCAGTCGCGTGTCGACCGGCGTTCGCGCCATCGCACTCCCGGCACAGCAAGGAGCATCCGCTACTCCTGCCATCCGGCGCGCGGATCACAAGCTGTGTGTGATGCCGCCGCCGGATGTCGAACCTCACCTCAAGCGGGCGAGTCGCATATCGTCCTGGGTACGGCAGGTCTCGCATCCAAACAGACCGGATTTCGGCTCCGGGTATTTCATGGCGCGGGGACTCGCGCGGCAGCGTCGGGCGGGCCCATGCCCGCCTTCAGATCGAACATCGGTTGTTGCGGCACATTGGTCAGGCCTGTCGACGGCCGGTCCAGGTCCAGCACCAGCGTCACCGCCAGCGTGAGCAGCAGGAACAGAAGCGTGGTCGCCTTGCGCTGCGTGCCTCGTTCGTAGCCCACCATGCCGGCCGCGAGCAGCGCGAAGATCGCGAGCATCCGCAGGATCCGCGGCGGGATATGCGCCTGGCGCGTGGCGAAGCGCTCGGCCGCCAGGTCGATCGAATCGTTGGTGGTACTGATCAGCAGCGACGCGCGGGGCGAATCGCGGAACGGCGCCACCACCGACATCAACGCCGTCCAGAGCTGCGTCTGCAACACTTCGGTGCGCTCGTACTGGCGCAGTTCTTCCTCGCTCGTCCTGGCGGCGCCGAACTCGATGCGCGCGTCGACATACTGTCGCAGCAGCGCCTCCATGCGGGCGCGTTCGGGCTGGTCCAGCAACTGCATGCGCAGCCACGTCGTGCCTATCGCATTGGCTTCCTTCACCACGATGTCGCGCCGCGACTCGTAGCGCGACAGCGCAATGGAGAACGTGAAGCCGATCAGAAGCGCGAGCAGTCCGAGTACGGATGTCATCGCGAACGCGTCTTCGTCCTTGCCATCGACCGGTGCGTTGCGCCGGTCCCGCAGGAACTTGCCGATCTCACGCGCGATCAGCAACCCGGCGAAGAATCCGATCGCCACCACCCACAGCGGAATCGATGAATACGATGACGACCCCATCCCTACCCCCGCGTCCTTGTTCGCTGCCGACAAGCCCTGCAGTGGAAGACCGCGTTGTTTCCGCACCCGATGCAGAGAACATGAACGCAGGCCGAATCCGGAGCCTATGGGCGAAATTGTGAGAAACCCGTGACGAATGCATGCGCAGACATCGCGTGGCGCCTCGTTACATCCCTGAATCTGCGCCAACTCACATCTCTCTCACATTTTCGATGCAACGGTTAACGGGGATCGCCGTCGTCGCCATCACATCCGGGGGCAGCATGCGTAACGCGCAGCAGAGCTTTGCGGCAAAACGGCCGCGCCATCTCCAGGAGCAGCCAGTCCCGCCGCTGCCGCAAGTCGACAAGGCGAACGCGGATCTCGCGTCCGTGGAGTACTCGCACTATCGAACCGGCCTGTCGAATCACCGCACCGGTTTGTCGGAACACCGGACATCACTGTCGGAGTACCGCACCGATCTTTCGATGCATCGCACCGGTTTGTCCGAGGGGCGAACCGAGATGTCGAAGCGGCGGACCGGAATGTCGTACCAGCGCACGCGGATGAGCGCGGATCGAACCATGATGTCGATCATCCGAACCGCGCTCTCCCTCATCGGGTTCGGATTCACCATCTTCCAGTTCTTCCAGCATCTGCAGTCGTCGACGCCGCTGCAGCTGACGAGCCATGCGCCCAGGACCTTCGGCACCGCGCTCGTTGCGATCGGCATCGTGCTATTGACGCTGGGCATCATCTACCACGTCAGGTTCATGCTGGGACTTCGTCACCAGCGCAGCGAGATGACGCGCGACGAGTTGATCCACGGCGAGAGCGCCTTTCCCGTCTCCCTGCCGCTGGTGACGGCGGTCCTGCTGTTGCTGCTTGGCCTTCTTGCGATCGCCAGCATGGTGTTCGGCATCGCCACGCTGGGCTGACCCCGGAAGCGGAAGATCGGAAGCGCGAAGACGGAGTCGACAATGAACCCCACCATCCAGCGCCTCGCGCGCAACGCGGCCATCCTCTTCGGCATCGTCGCGCTCTGTTTCGGGCTGTATGCACTGTTCACCGAACCGGGCGTCTGGCGACGCTTCTGGACGGACCTCGTGGAGCGCCCGACCAGCACCATGTCGTTCCGCTTCATTCTCCAACCCGTCATGGCGACCATCGCGGCCTGGAAGGATGGAAAGAAGGATGCCGCGACCGGACGTTCGCCGTACTTCTGGACGGTGCTGACCGACCCCACGAAGCGCCGCAACCGCCTGATGGAAGGATTGCAAGCAACCGGCAAGATCCTCGCGATCGGTCTGCTCATGGACCTGGCCTACCAGGGCTTCGTCCTGAAGCACTTCTATCCGATCGAGGGAATCGTCATCGCCATCCTTCTGGCGTTCGTCCCCTACCTGATCCTGCGCGGCGTCTTCGCGCGGATCAACGCCCGCCATTGACCGACTCAAGGAGCAACCCGCGATGGAACACACACGACTGGTCCTGCACGACATCGCGGAGTGGTCCGTGCTCCTGGTGGCCTGCATGGCCGTCACCGTGGCGGTGGCCGGTTCGATCGCGACGTTCGTCGCGGGCGCGCGGTGGATTTTCTCGCGCGAGTACGCGTCCCGCGTCCCGATACGCACGATCTGGATCTGGTATGCGCGCTGGCTGGTCGCGGCACTGACCTTCCTGCTGGCCGCGGACATCATCGAGACAACCATCGCGCCTTCGTACGAAGACCTGATACGGCTTGCGGTCATCGCGCTCATCCGCACGTTCCTGAACTACTTCCTGGACAGGGATCTGCAGGAATTCCAGGCGATGCAACGCGAAGCGGAGAAGCATCATGGCGGATGAGCAACGTGCCATGCCATGGCTGCCCCGCTCCTGCGGGTTTCTCCTGCATGCTTCGAGGCTCGCGGCGAGAGCGGTGATCCGCGGAGCAGGCGTGGCGATGGCGATACTCCCGCTTCCCGCGTTGGCGCAGCAACACGACGCCGACGCGCTCGCCAAACAGCTTTCCAACCCGGTGGCGGCGCTGATCAGCGTGCCGTTCCAGTACAACTACGACGAGACCTGGGGGAATGAGGGTTATCGTCATCAGCTCAACGTCCAACCCGTCGTTCCGATCTCGATCTCGGAACACTGGAACATGATTTCCCGCACGATCCTGCCGGTCGTGTACCAGGAAGACGTGGTCCCGGGCACGGATCAGGCAGGCATCGGCGACATCACGCAAAGCCTCTTCTTCTCCCCGAAGGAGCCGACGAAGTCAGGCTTGATCTGGGGCATCGGCCCCGCCTTCCTGATTCCTGTCGGCACCGACGATCTGGGCGCGGATACGTGGGGGTTGGGGCCCACCGCGGTCCTGCTCAAGCAGGATGGCACGTGGACGTACGGCGCCTTGGTCAACCACATCACCGACGTCGCGGGCGGCAGCCACCGCACCAACATCAATTCGACGTTCCTCCAGCCGTTCCTGTCGAAGAGCCTCGGCCGGGGACGCACCCTGTCGTTCAACTTCGAGTCGACCTACGACTGGGAGGCCGAGCAATGGACCGTGCCGTTCAATGTCGGCTACAGCAAGGTGTCCAAGGTGGGCGGGCAGATGATCAGCTATCAGGGCGGCGTACGCGCCTATCTCGACAAGCCGCGCGGCGGACCCGACTGGGGCGTCCGGTTCGCCGTTACGCTGCTTTTTCCGAAGTAGCCTTCGTGCATCGCGCGTCAGCATTCCTGGCTCGCGCACACCTGAGCAGTAGAACTTTCTGGCACGGTTCACCAACCAGGAGGTTCCATGAAGAAGTCGAAGTTCAGTGAGACCCAGATCGTCGCGATCCTCAAGCAGGCCGATGCAGGCGTGCCCGTGAAGGACATCTGCCGACAGGCCGGCATCAGCGTGCCGACGTACTACCAGTGGAAATCGAAGTACGGTGGCATGGAGGCATCGGACCTGAAGCGGGTCAAGGAGCTGGAAGCCGAGAACGCCAAAATCAAGCGGGTGTACGCCGATCTGGTGCTGGATGTGGCGGCGATAAAGGACCTGATCCCAGAAAACTGTAGGGCCGGTCGAGAAGCGCGAGGCGGTGCGGTACGTGATCGAGGTGCATGCACCGCCACCGCGCTGGCCCTGCGGGTGCATCGGATTATCGCAGGCAGCGTATTACCACCCGCCGCTGGATTGGACGGTGCGCGACGCCGAGCTGATCGCGTCGCTGTCCCAACTTGTCGAGGACCGGCCCAATTCGCGGTTTCTGGAGGTGCTGTGCGCTGCTGCGCCGACAGCGGCCGGACTGGAACCACAAGCGGATTTACCGGGCGTACAAGGCGATGCGAGTGAACCTGCACTCTGCGGCGAAGCGGTTTACCCAATCGCGAACGGGTCCTGCTGTACTTGCCGCGACTGCCCGATACGGTGTGGTCGGCCGACTTCATGGCCGACGCGCTGGCCTGCGGCCGTCGCTTCCGCACGTTCAACGTGGTCGATGATTTCACCCGCGAGGCGCTGCACATCGAGGTGGATACGTCGATCACGTCGGTCCGTCTGGTGCGGATCTTCGAACAACTGCAGCGCGATCATGGTTTGCCGCAGGTGCTGCGTACGGACAACGGGCCGGAGTTCCTCGGCGAGGTTCTCGTGCAGTGGGCCAAGGCCAACGGCATGGCGATCCGATACATCCAACCGGGCAAGCCCAACCAGAACGCGTATATCGAATGCTTCAACCGCACCTTCCGCGAGGAGGTCCTGGACCAGCACCTGTTCGCCAGTATCAATAAGGTCCGCGAGGCCGCGTCGTGGTGGACGCTCGAGTACAACGAGCAGCGCCCACACGATGCACTAGGTCCGGAAGCTCTACTTTTCCGGTGTCTGCTTGACGGGGGAGCTAACGAGGAGAGCCGTCCTGACGCGCTCAACCGACCCCGCTGACGAGCACCTGCCTCAACAGTTCCTCAACCGCTTCGTGGGCATGCTCGCTCAGGACCACTGAAGTGTTCAGTTAGTAGGCAATCAAAATCTGACTCGCCGAGGCATGGATCGCCTCGCCCGAATACCGAACGACGCCGGGACCAGTCTCGCCGGCACTCGGCGATACACCTATCTATGAACTGATACAACCACCCCGTCTCAGCCCCTGCGCAATGTGGGGGTGTGTGCGCCCAAATCCATTTCTGCAACGTCTCACGGCAAAGGAGGGTCTGACTTGCCCCCCCCCGTGGCATCGATTCGAAACGGTGCGACCTTGCTGCCAATCGACTGCCTGAGCTCAGCCGAGGTACGTTGGACGTGTAGCCGGAGCCTCTCAAATTCCGCTCGAGTAGCCGAACATAGGCACGACTTGAACTGTTCAATCACAGTCGAAGCATCTACCTCACCCCATGTGGAATTGAAACGCTTGGCCCGGTGAACGACGTACTCGATCGTCGTTTCGACGGATAGATGCTCCGATCCAAACAGCGGCAACCCTGGAGTTATCACTCTACGGCTCCAATCCGGAACGGAACTCACTCCACCAAAGTCAACTAGCGAACCGTCCACCGCCCAGTTGGATGAGAGCATTCCACCCAGATAGAACCGATGCACATACGCAAAGGCCAACTGCTGTGCAGCGCGAAGGAACATCTCAACCAAGACCTTCGGATCAGCTGCTAGATGTGTGATGACCTGCTTCGCTCGACGTCCATCAGCAATCTGAGCCTCGAAAACCGTCCCATCTTGGGGGAAAAACAGAGGCGCTCTTTGCATATGGGCGGGCCGAGCGAATGAAGGTCGAACGAGCAGCACACGACGATGGTCGATCGAGTCCACTGCAAAAGCAGCATCTAAGCCGGTGTCAATTATCGCAATCACAGGCACAGCACCAAACGGAAACTCTCTGGCCACTACCTCGGAGAGAATGGCCTCTCGAACGGCTTCCTCCATCCATACGCAGCCATGTTGGTGCAACCAGTCCGCATCTCGCCCCACTAGCGGGGTAATGCCGATCCCCTTGACTTGAAAGTTACGACGTACTCCAACCCGCCCGCCACCGCCTTGCGGAGTCAGTCCATCATCCCCATATCGTTCCGCATAGAATGTTGACCAATCGGCCGAGAACTCTGCCACGTCGTCGTCTCGCGGCACGACAAACCCAAACTCCTCGACGAGCCATGCTGCGATCTGCCTCGCCAACTCAGAGGTGATTCGCCTCCCTAGTTGCTTGGTGAACCAGCGCCGATTGGCGGGTCGCACTCATCAATTAGTTCTGACGAACCGCATGGTCGCGTAGGCGCCACGTCGCAGCTATCCACCCAACTCAGTCAGTTCACCCTTCTTCTCATTGCCCTTCATTGCGCGCCCCAAGAACGGCCCGCCGACCAACTGGCATGTCCCGCGCATGCATGACTTCGACGAGGCATGCGCGCTAGGCCGCGAGTACGCAGGACACGTCCTCCAATACTTGAAGGACAACCCTGGGGCTGTGGGCTCGAACCTGCTAGGCCATATCGCGAAGTACATCGACTTTGCTGATAGATCGGAAACATCGGGGTGCTGGGTCGGCTTCTTTTCCTACTTGGAGCGTGTCCTGCACCACGGCGCCAGCACAATCGAGATATTTGCGGACATTGACGACGGGCATGTCCATTACGCCCGATCGCACGCATCGCTGGAAGAGGATCTCGACATCAGCGGTTGATCTATCGGACCACGCAGGCTCTACGGCGTAATCGCCGTAGAGCGAGCGCGGCCACACGATGACCGCGCGACATCCCGCTTGGACACCGGCGAAAATCCGCCAGAACCTGTTGCATCGCGCCTAGGATTTTGCTGCTCGCCGTGTAAGACATCTACTCACCCAGAGCAGCAAATCTCACCCCACGAGACACCCGCACCGCATCGTATCCCCCGCACCACACCGGGGAAGTGGACCATGCCGAACGAAACCTTCAGCGCCTACGACGACGCGGGCAATCGCTACACGATCCATGTCCGACGCACGTTCATCGAAGCGCGTGGCTCGGGCGTGCAGCGGCGCGTGGAAGGGCTGCGTTCGTATCACCTGAGCGATGGCGCGGCGGTGGATCGCATCGATGCGGAGTCGTTCGCGATCGCATCGAATGGAGTGGCACTCAAGCTGTTGCGTCCCGTCGGCGTCTGAGCACGACGGACACCGCTGCGTGTCGCAGGACGCTACAACCCCGCGTTCGCAACGCGCCGATACCGCACTTCCACCGCCCGCGCCGATTCGCCCTGCGGCGAGATGTTGGTCATCGTGATGATGAGCTGGTCCGGATCGGGCTGTTCGATTTCGGTGCGCCAGTCCCAGCGCGGACCGCCCTTGCCGTCGCCATAGCTGCCCAGCACGTTGAAGTGTTCGGAGGTGGCCGGGCCGGCGGAAAACATGATGCTGGTGCCGGTGCCGAAGCTTTCGACCCACGCCGATTCGTAGGCGTTGTCGTCCAGGTGCAGGCCGTAGATGGCCACGCCCTCGATGGGATCGTCGCCGAAACGGCTGCGGTATTCGTGCAACAGGAATCGGCCGTCGAGGATGCCGCGGATCGTGCCCCGCTGCGGAGCTTCGCAGGCGACGTGATCGGGCTGGAACCAGAGGCGGAAGGTGCCTTCCCATTCGCCGATCATCTGCGCGAGGCGGCGATGCCCGCCGTTGGCGATGGAAGCTTCGAAGTCCTTCTTGCCCATTGCGTCCTCCGCTGGAGACGATGGGCGACGCGAGACCGGGCGCCGCCGTCAGGGCAGCAGCGTACCGAACACCACGCGCGAGCGCTCGTCGTAGATGCGCAGCCACAGCGCCTGGCGGCTACGCTCCGCGCAGCGCTTCGCCTTGGGCAGCACCGCGGCCAGCGCGGCTTCGGCGCTGGCGTAATCCGCGCTGGCTTCGGCGATGTGCTGGTGCAGCACTCCGCCGTCGTGGCGCGATAGTTCGACGCGGTACATCCGAGGGTTCCTCCCGGCCGGTGGTGCGGCGGCGTGGACGTGCGGGGACAGGGTTCATAGGCTGCCAAGGTTTCCGCGGGCCCACAGTCAGCGGGGGCTGCGGCGCTTTGTAGGACTATCCCTACACTCCCCTTACCTGCTCAGCTGAACGCAACTTCCATTCCTCCTGCCAATACATCCGCATGTGCCTGATTGCCCTTTCGTGGAAGCAGCATTCCCGCTACCGGCTGGCGCTGATCGCCAACCGCGATGAAGCCCATGACCGCCCGGCCGCGCCCGCGGGCGTAGACCCCGCCGATCCGTCGATCTACGGCGGCCGCGACCTGCTGGCCGGCGGCAGCTGGCTGTTGGCGAGCACCCATGGGCGACTGGCCGCGGTCACCAACGTGCGCGCGGGTGCGGCCGAAGGACCCATGCCCCGCTCCCGCGGCGCGCTGGTGCGGGATTTCGCTGCCGGCACCGGCAATGTCGATGTTTTGGGCGACCTCGCGCCCGAGGCCGCTGGCTTCGGCCGGTTCAACCTGCTGGCCTTCGACGGCGCGCGGCTGGCGTTCGCAAGCAACTACCCGCAGTTCCGGACCTACGACGTGACGCCCGGCCTTCACGCGATGTCCAACGGCGACTTCGACGCACCCTGGCCCAAGAGCGGGCATGCGACGCGGGCGCTGGAACGCTGGCTCGCAAGCCCGGCCGGGCTCGACGGCGAGATGGACGACGACGCCCTCGCCCCGCTTTTCGACGCCCTGGCCGACACCACGCCCGCCCCGGACGACACCCTGCCCGACACCGGTGTCGGCCTGCCGCTGGAACGCCTGCTTTCCCCGCCCTTCGTGCGCGGCGAGCGCTACGGCACGCGGTGCAGCTCCATCTTGTTGGTCGAGGACACTCAGCTGACCTTCGTCGAACAGAGCTTCGGGCCGAACGGCCTGCGCCTGGGTCGGACGCGGGCCAGCTTCGCCATCGCCTGAACGCGGCCGAAGACTGCACCGACGGCACGCAGCGGTGCACGCGACGCGCTACCCGACGCCCGGTCGCGCGCCTACCATTGCGAAATAGTCTCGCGCGCCGTGCCGTGCGTCGCGCCCCCCATGGACACCCCGTGGACACCCTCATCCACCTCATCGCCGTCTACGGCCTGCTCGTCGTCTTCGTCAGCGTATTGCTGGACCAGGGCGGCATTCCGGTGCCCGCGTATCCGCCGATCATCCTCACCGCCGCGCTCGCCACCGACCAGGGCAAGAGCGTGTGGCCGATCATCGCCGTGGCCGCATTCGCCGCGGTGATCGCCGACTGGCTCTGGTACATCGGCGGACGCCGGCTCGGCGCGAAACTGCTGCGGCTGATGTGCCGGTTGTCGCTGTCGCCGGATTCGTGCGTGCTGATGACGCGCGGCATCTACGGCCGATGGGGGCCGCCGTCGCTGATCGTCGCCAAGTTCATCCCCGGCTTCGCGGCCGTCGCGACGACGCTGGCCGGCGAAACCGGCACGCGACCGGGCCGCTTCCTGCTGTACGACGGCATCGGCGCCGTGCTGTGGGCCGGCGTCGCGGTGGCGCTGGGTTCGGTCTTCCACAAGGCGGTGAACAGCGTGCTTGATCGCCTGGAAACGCTGGGCCGGATGACCATCCCGGTCGTGCTGGTGCTGATCGCCGTCTTCGTGCTGTGGAAGCTGTGGCGCCGCCGCATGTTCCAGCGCCAGCTGCGCATGGCGCGCATCACGCCGGCCGAACTGCGCCAGCTCATGGACGGCGAATCGCCGCCGCTGATCCTCGACGTGCGTTCCGAACCGCAGCGCGCGCTTACCGGCTGGATTCCCGGTTCGGTCTTCGTGCAGACCGTCGCCGAAGCGTCGCTGATGCCGCGCGAGGAAGTGATCGTCTACTGCGATTGCCCGAACGAAGCCTCCGCCGCCGTCCTCGCGCGTGCACTGAACAAGCGCGGCTTCAAGCGCGTGCGGCCGCTGGCCGGCGGCTTCGCGGCGTGGAAGGGCGACGGGCAGCGGGTGTCGTTCGAGTGATGCGCGCCTAGGACGCGGACCACGGCCACCATCCGCGTCCCGTACTCGCATAGCGGTCGGCTGCGCGTTCGAAGCGGTTGCGCACGCTGATCCCGCCCGACAGCAGGTACAGCGGCAGGAACAGCGGGCCTAGCGCAAGGTATTGATAGACATGCGCGCGTTCGTGGTCGGCCAGCACGATCGGCGCTTCATTCGCGTGCCCCGCGCGATGCGCGTAGGTAACGCAGGGCGAATCCAGATCCTCGCCGGTGTGCAGGATCACGTTGCCGAACGTGATCGCCCCACCGGGCCCCCACGGCCAGCGGTGGAAGACCAGCGCCATCTCGCGCTTTCGCCAGTGCGCGTGCGCGCCGAACGCCAGGCCGGTCGCGCCCAGCAACAGGCCGAGCAGCGTGTTCGGCAGCGTCCACAGCGCGCCCAGTGCGATCAGGATTCGGCGGAGTATCGGCATGCGCGAAGCCTAGCGCATTGCCGCCCGGGTCAATCCCCTTCGGGGACGTGCTGCATTAATCCCCTTCGGGGATCAGCAACCACAGGATCAGATAGACCAGCAGTCCCGGAAACGCCGCCGACATGATCGATGCCAGCACGTACAACACGCGGACGAGCGTCGAGTTCCAGCCGAAGCGCCGGGCGATGCCTCCGCAGACGCCCGCGATCATCCGGTCGTGGCGGGAACGGGAAAGCGTGCGGGTGACGTTCATGGCGCGGGCTCCGATGTTGCACTCGTCGGACGGCATGGTCCTTCGACCGCGAGTCTAGCGCCGCCGGTCAGGGCTTCGCGTGACGGAGGGCCGACAATTTCGCGCCGAGCCATTGCGCCGACGGAACGGGCGCCTTGCCCGGACAGCGCACCGAATAGGCCTTGCCGCTCATGCTGCTCTGCGTGCCGGCACGTTCGATGAACTGCTCGGCGCTGTCGACCATGTTGCGCTTCGCCAGGTAGTCGTACTTCCGGCGCAGGTGGTTCTGCGCCTCGCCGGCGGGATACCAGGTGCCGTTGCGCTGGAACTCGCATCCGGAATGACCCAACGCGTCGATCAGCTGATCGATCTCGCGCTGCGTCTGCGGCGGCGGCTCGGCCGACGCGGTCGCCGCGAACAGCACCAGCATCGCGCCGAAAGCCATCGACCGCATGGTGGTCATTGCGGCGCCGCCGCCAGCCACGGTCGCACCACACCGGCCCAGATCGCGTAACCACTGGCGTTCATGTGCAGCCGATCGGCGACGAACAGTTCCTCGCGCGGCTGCCCCTGCGCGTCGAGCATCGGCAGGAAGACGTCGAGGTAATCCACGTTCGGCGCGCTCTTCGCGAACTCGCGCACCAGCGCGTTCGCCTCGCGGATCTGCGGCAGGAGTTCGGCGCGCGACGGACTGGGCTTGATCGAAACGAACGCGATGCGCGCGTCCGGCAGGCGTTCGCGCACCTTGCCGACGAACGCGGCGAAGTCGTCGCGCACCTGCGCCGGCGTGCGACCTTCGAACAGGTCGTTGTCGCCGGCGTAGAAGACGATCGCGCTGGGGTTGTACGGCGTGACGATGCGGTCGGCGTAGTACGTCGAATCGCGCACGCGCGAGCCGCCGAAGCCGCGGTTGATCGTCGCCACCTCCGGGAAGTCGTCGGCCATCGAATCCCACAAGCGGATCGACGAACTGCCGACGAACACCACGCCGCCCGGCCGGCGCCGCACGACGCTGTCGGCCTGTTCGAACGCGGCGATGTCGGGTTCCCACTGGAGCGAATCGCTGACGGCCGCGGCGGGCGCGTCCGGTGCGGGGGAATGCGAAACGCAGGCGCCAAGCAATGCGAGGCAGGCGATGAGGAGGATTCGGATCACGGGCACGTCCTTCTGGATCGCGCGAGTCTGACACGTGCGGCGTTCATGCCGCGCGCTCGTGTGTGCGTAAGCGGACGTTCGTCACGCGACGTTCGCCCGCCGTCATTTCGCCCGCTGCGCCAGCCAGTCGTGGATCGCCTGCGGCACTTCGCGCTGGGCGCGGCTGGAGACATAGATGCCGATGTGTCCGCCGCGGAACGACAGCTCGCTGTAGTCGTCGCTTCCGGTCAGGCCATCCAGCGCCCTGGATGAAGCCGGCGGCACCAGGTGGTCCTGCTCAGCGTAGATGTTGAGGATCGGCACCTCGATGTTGCGCAGGTCGACCGTGCGGCCGCCGATCTCGATGCCGCCCTTGAGGAAACCATTGCCCTGGTAGAACTGCTTCACGAACTGGCGGAACGCCTCGCCTGCCTGGTCGGGCGAATCGAAGATCCACTTCTCCATGCGCAGGAAATCCTCCAGCGCCTTCGGATCGTCGAGCACGTCGACCATGCCCACGTATTTCTGCACGAACAGCCGCCACGGCTTGAGCGTGAGGTAGCACCAGTTCATGACGTCGGCCGGCACGTTGCCCAGCGTGTCGACGAACAGGTCCACGTCCAGCCCGCGCGTCCAGTTGCCCAGCATGTTGTCGCTGGTGTGGAAATCCACCGGCGTGACCATCGTGATGAGGTTGCGGACCTTGTGCGGGTTGAGCGCCGTGAAACACAGCGAGAACGCACCGCCCTGGCAGATGCCCAGCACGTTGACGCCGTCCATGCGGTACTCGTGGCGGAGATGGTCCACCGCGCCGCCGATGTAGCGCTGGATGTAATCCTCCAGTTCCAGGTAGCGGTCGGAGCGGTCGGGATAGCCCCAGTCGAGCACGTAGACGTCCTCGCCGCGTTCGAGCAGGCCGCGGACGATCGACTTGTCGTCCTGCAGGTCGACCATGTATGGGCGATTCACCAGTGCGTAGACGATCAGCAGCGGCACGCGCGCCGTCGGTGCGCGATCGCCGCGGAAGCGGTACAGCACGACCTTGCCGTCGCGCCAGACTTCCTCGCGCGCGGTGGCGCCGTAATCGATGTCGTGCACCTGGTGCAGCGTGTCCAGGCCGGCGCGCAGCTTGGCCTGGAAGCGCAGCGATTCCTTCGCCAGCGAATCGGGCGTGAAGCCCAGCGGGCCGAGACCTTCCATCAGCGCGTCCTCCCGGGCTTGGGCTTCGATGCGGCGGCTTTCGCCGACTTCGACGTGGATTTCGTCGTCTTCGCTGCAGGTTTGTTCGCCGCAGCCGGCTTCGGCGCCGCCTTCTTCGGCGCAACGGCAGGCGGAACCTCCGCGGCGCGGCGCGGCTCGGTCCGTGTCGCCTGCCGCGTCAGCGCCTCGATCGCATCACGCAACCGGCGTTGTTCGCGCTCCAGTTCGACGATCTTGCGATGCGCCGAATCCACTTCCGTCCGCGTCGGCATGCCGAACTGCGAGCCCAGTTGCTCGACTTCCTTCTGCATGCGCCCGCGCAACGTCATCTGCGCGTTGACCAGCGCCGCATATGCATCGCGGAAACGCGGCGAGAGCGCGATGTCGGCATACGCTTCCTCGGCCGCGTCGATCCACAGGTCGAACAGCGCGCGTACCGATTCGAGCTGCTTGCCCGGCGCACTGCGCGCCTCCAGCTTGCGCTCGAAACGCGCGAACGCGTCCTGCCCGGCTTCGGCCAGCAGCGCCTGGTAGGCCTGGCTCTGCTCCTGCAAATCGACCTGCGCCTGCGCCAGGTGCTGCCAGCGCTCCTGGTGTTCGCGCGCGAAACCGAACGCCGGCAGCGACAACCACGAACGCCCGTCGCGCTGCATCGATTGCAGCCACGGTGCGAAGGCTTCGAACATCTTCGACGGATCGGTCTGCGCGCTGCCGGGCATGTTCGCGAACACCTGCGCGAAGGGGTTCGCGCCATCGCCGCCGAGCGCCTGCTTCCATGCCGATGCGATATCGCCCGCGTTGGCGGGGCGTCCGGCGAACTGCGCGGCCAGTTGCTGCATCTGCCCGAACCAGCCCTGCGCCTGCGCGTTGAAGCGCGAAACGGCCTCATCGCCCTGCGGCAGCCCGCCGCGCGCGAACTGCGACCACCAGTCCATGGCGTCGCTCCAGCCGGGCATGGCCGCGACGCCGGAGGGCTGCGTCGCACGCAGCGCGTCGCCCCAGGCGTTCCAGTACCGCCGGTTCCATGCTTCGAAATCGTCAACGCCCTGCATCGCCATCACCGCCGTCGGGGAAGGCGGCCATGGTACCAACGCCGTGTTTCGCCGCCGCGACGGCGGCGGCCGGGCTCGGTCAGGGCTTCGGGATGCGCAGCGTCTTGCTGATCATCAGCGAACCGGAGAGCGCGAACATCAGCACCAGCGGATGGAACTGCCACGGCCCCAGCTGCACCATGCCCAGCCAAAGGTTCGCGCCGATGGCGCCCTGCGAGGCGGCGATGGCCAGCACGATCACCAGCAGCAGGCTGGTGGGAATCGGCGTGCCTTCGAAGTACTTGACCTTGTCGTCGTCGCCGGACAGCGCTTCGGCGGTGACGTTGTAGCGCGCCAGACGGCTTACGCCGCACACGACGAAGTAGCTCAGCACGATCCAGTCCCACCCGCCCTGCAGACCGCAGGCGTAGGCCAGCGCGGCGGGCGCGACGCCGAAGGAGATCACGTCGGCCAGCGAATCCAGTTCGCGCCCCAGCGTGGACGCCGACTTGCGCCAGCGCGCCACGCGACCGTCGAGCGCATCGAAGATGAAGGCCAGCGGGATCAGCGCCATGCCGATGAGCAGGTCGTTCACCACGCCGTCCTGGAGGAAGCGCATCGCCGCGAAGATCGCGCCGGTGCCGCAGAAGGCGTTGCCCAGCGTGAACCAGTCGGCGAGGTGGAACTCGCGCAACATCGAGAAATGGCGGCGCGGCATGCGGCGCTCCGTGTCCGGGAAGACCGCCAGCCTGCCAAATCAGGCGTGAAGCCGGCAAGAGTTGACGTTTGGCGTTTTGAGCCCCTCTCCCATCGGGAGACCGGCGTGACGTCGTTTTCTGTAGCCCGGGTAAGCACAGCGCACCCGGGTTGAGCGTGACAGTCCCCGGGTGCGCTGCGCTTACCCGGGCTACGCGAGGACTTCGCCGGGATGACGAACCGATGCGATATCCACTCCTAACGCGGCATCGCCAGATCCGAAGCCTGCAACGCCTTCCCCGCGCCGCGCGGCGTGGTTTCGATCACCGCATCGGCCGGCAACGCACTGCCGCCATCCAGGTGCGCGCTCACCCGGTCCAGTGCTTCGTACACGTACGGGAGGAGCGGCAGGTAACGCGCGCCGTAATCGGGCAGGCCGAGGAACGCGTCGAAATGCTGCGCGTTGCGCACCTGCCAGTAACGCACGTCGCGACCGGCGGCCTTCGCTTGTGCCACATACGGCGCGCTGCTGAAGGCGGGCGGGATCAGCCCGTCGTCCGTTCCGTGGATCACCACCACCGGCAATCCTGCGCGCGGCAGGCCGGCGCGCGTCTGCGCCACGCCCTGCTTCACACGCGCCGCATCGGCACCCTCGCCCGTCCACAGGCCGCGCAGGCATTGCAGCGTGCCCAGCGGCGCGGTCGGATTCGGCTCCACGATGTGGACACCCGCACCCGGCGGAATGCCGCTCGCGTCCGACCACCACGCCGCACGTTCGGCCGCAGTCGCCGCGCGCGGCGCGAAGTCCGTACCCAGCGCGGTGAAGCGGTTGCCGCACGGCATCTGGCCGACGTCGTAGCGACCGTAGGCCGAGGCATACGTCACCGCGACCGCGCGCCACAGATCGAAGCCGACCGACAGCGCGCCCGCGCGCAGCGCCGCGTCGGTCCAGCCGGTCGCCTTCATCGCCTCGTACGCCGAGCGCGCCTGCGCGGTGGTATCGGCGCCTTCGATCAAGCCTGCGGCTTTCAACGCGGCGCAGCGCTGCGTCCACAACGGCACCGACTGCGCGGCGAGCGGCGGCTGCGGCAGGTTCTGCAGGTGCAGCAGCGCGCAGGGCATCAGCAGCGCCGCTTCGGTCGTGTAGTCGTAGAGCGGCCGCGCGCCTTCCACGAAGACGTTCGGTTCACCCGCCACCACCGCATCGAGCCAGTCGCCGTCCAGTTCCGCCGCGCGCAACACCGCGCCGCCGCCGTTGGAAATGCCGACTGCGATCACCCGCGTGTTTTCGAACGTAAACGGCGTCGCATTCGGGAACGCCGCCTCCAGCGATTGCAGCGCGAACTGCGCCGCCTGCTTCACGTGCCGGCCCCAGTCGGCTTCCGGGTTGTCCTTCGAATGCGCATGCTTGAACGCGACGCCGGACGCGTCCGTCGTGGCCGGCTCGAACGCCAGGCCATCGCCGCGCGCGCCGACCGTGCCGTCCGCGCGCACGCCCTGCCCCGCATCGAGATCGAAATAGTCCGTGCCCGCGCCCTTGTCGGTGTAGGCGACGGCGCAGCCCTTCGGCAGACCCCACGCACCGGCCACCGCGATCGAGCCATAGATGCCGCGCGAACCCGACGACGCGGTGACGACGACGCAGCGTTTGGCCGTGTCGAAGGCATCGGGCACCTGCACCAGCACGCGATGCGGCTGGCTTGCGCCCGGCACGGTGGCGAAGGCGCTGAATTCGCGGCCCGGCACCGGCGCGATGCGGCCGTACAACTCGCCGTAGCCGCCGCCCGGCGCGAGATCGGCGATGCCGCGCCAGTTGCTCCACAACGCACGGCGGCGCAGTTCGGCGGGCGTGGGATGCGCCGCGTCGGCGAAGGCCGGCGGCGTCATCGCGCGCAGACCGGCCATTCCGAGGCCGCCGCTGAGCAGGTCGTCGTCGCCGCGATGTTCGGTGGTGCGCGATTGCGTGAACACCGGCGCGGACTCCTTCGCGGTGCGCGGATGGGTGGCGCATGCGGCCAGCGCGAGCGCGGCCCCTGCGACGACGATGCGGACGGGTGTCAGGTTCATGTGGCGAGCCTAGCAACCCCGTCCGCGGCGCCCATCGTACTTTCGTACCAGCACCGCGCCGGAACGCCCGGCCGCTTGCTAGGCTTGGCCGATGCCGAGCCTGCTGATCGCCGACGACCATCCGCTGTTCCGCGCCGCACTGCGACAGGCGGCGATGGAAGCCGTCGCCGATGCGGATATCCGCGAAGCCGGAAGCCTCGATGCCGTGCTTGCCGCGCTGGAAGCGGACGCCGGGATCGACCTGGTCCTGCTCGACCTGCACATGCCGGGCAACCACGGGCTCGCCGGACTGGCGGCGATCCGCGCGCAGTATCCGGGTGTGGCGGTCGTGGTCGTGTCAGCCAACGACGATCCGCGCGTGGTGCGCCGCGCGCTCGATCACGGTGCCGCGGGCTATCTGCCCAAGAGCGCCGGCCTGGACGAACTGCGCGACGCGATCCGCGCCGTGCTCGCGTGCGAACAATGGTTGCCCGGCTCCCTGCGTGCGGCGGTCGCGCGCACGCAGAGCGAGAGCGGCGACGCCGACCTCGCCGCGCGCCTGGCGAGCCTGTCGCCGCAGCAGTTCCGTGTGCTGACGCTGGTGGCGCAGGGCTTGCTCAACAAGCAGATCGCCGATCGCCTGGACGTGCAGGAACGCACGGTGAAGGCGCACCTGTCGGCGATTTTCGAACGCCTGCACGTGCGCAACCGCACGCAGGCGAGCGTGGTGTTGCGCGAGCTGGAACTGGCCGATCCGGCGCGGCAACTCGCGTCGTAGCGGAGGTCCCAGAACCGGTGCGATGCGCCCATCGCACGCGGGCACGTCGCGCACTTCCATCCGTGGTCAGAACGCCCCGCCGTTGCCGTCGATATGGCCGTTGCCGTTGCGTGCGGCGCGGTTGTTGCCGCTGGCTTCGCCGCCCTTGCGGCCGATCGCCGACATGTGTTCGCGATCGCGGCTCACCGCCTCGCCGCCCTTGCGACCGGCGATGCGGGCTTCGTCGGAACTGAACTCATGGGCGCGGCCGCTTTCGTGCGCGGCCCTGCCGCCCTTGCTGGCGATCTCGCGCTGCCGGCCGGCATCCATCGACGCGAAACCGCGCTCGCTTTTGACCTCTCGACGCTCCTGTGGGTATTCGCTGGCCATCGTTGCGTCCTCTGGTGTGGGGTGGCGCAGGCCCCGGAACCTGCCTGCACGGAAAAAAGGCGCAATTTCCATGCCATGGCTGGCGGTCGACCGAAGGCAGCGCCGCGACGCAGGCCGATGCAGGCGCGGATGAAATTGCTTCAGCGCCGCGCGTGGCCGCTGGCACTTTTCGGGGCCATCAAGGCCCGCCGCCGCAGCCTATGGGGCATGTGACGAAGCCGCTGTCATCCTTTCGCCCAGTGCAGAACCGGACTCAGGCGTGAAGATCTTTCACGACAGCGCCACCTCGCGCGAGGCCAGCGCCCGGTCCAACATGGACTTCAGGGCCAGCGGTTTCACCGGTTTGGCCAGCAGCGACAGACCGGCCTCATGCACGGCGCGGCGCACCTCTTCGCCGCGATCGGCGCTGAGGATCAGCGTCGGGCGCGCACCGAACCGCGCCGCAAGCCGTTGCGCCAGCAGTGCGCCGGTGTCGCCGTCGTCGAGGTGGTAATCGAACAGCCACAGCGCGGCGGGCCCATGGCGCAGCGCGGCTTCGGCCTCGACGCCGTCGAGCGCGGACACCACCTCGTATCCCCAGCGTTGCAGCACTCCGGCCAGCGCGTCCATCGCCTGCGGATCGTTGTCCACCAGCAGCACGCGCAGCGGCCGGCCGTCGTGCGCGATCGCATGGGCCGCCGTCGCCACGCGCGGCGCCTGCGCCACGCGCACCGAGAACACGGTTCCCGCGCCGGGCTCGCTTCGCAACGCCAATGGCGCGTCCAGCAACTGCGCGATGCGCTCGGCGATCGACAATCCCAGCCCCAATCCCTGGCCGGGCGCGTCTTCGCCACGACGGAATTCCTCGAAGATCGCCGCCTGCTGCGCGACTGCAATGCCCGGACCGGTGTCGTGCACTTCGATGCGCAGGCCGTCGCCATCGCGGCGCACGCCGAACAGGACACTTCCCTGCGGCGTGTATCGCACCGCGTTGGCAAGGAAGTTCTGCAACACGCGACGCAGCAACTGCGGATCGCTGTGCGTCCACGCGCGCGTGCCGACGAAACGGAAACGCAGGCCCTGCGCGGTGGCGATGGCGCGGAATTCCGACGCGAGCGGTTCGAGCACGTCCGCCAGCGGGAACGCGCGCGGCTGCGGCTGCAAACCGCCGGCTTCCAACCGCGACATGTCGAGCAGGCCCGTGAGCAGGTCGTTGGTCGAATCCAGTGCGCCACCGATCTGCGCCACCGTCTCGCGCTGACGTACGTCCAGCGGCTGCTGCGCGAGCGAATCGGCGAACAGCTGCGCGGCGTGCAGCGGCTGCATCAGGTCATGGCCGATGGCGGCGAGGAAGCGGCTCTTGGCTTCGTTCGCGCGTTCGGCCTCGCGCTTGGCGACTTCCAGGTCCGCCGTGCGTTCGACCACGCGCAGTTCCAGCGTTTCGTTCGCCATGATCAGCCCGGCTTCGGCACGACGGAACGCGGTGACGTCGGTGAAGGTCGCGACGAAACCGCCGCCGGGCATCGGGTTGCCGCGGATCTCGACGATGGAACCATCGGGCAGCACGCGTTCGGAAAGATGCGGCGTGCCGGCGCGCATGAAGGCGAGGCGGCGTTCGAGCGCGCGTTCGAGTTCGCGCTCGCTCCATCCGCGCGACGGCAGGCGTTGCAGCGCCCAGCGCGAGAGTTCGGCGATGGGGCGCCCGACCGTCAGCAGTTCCGGCGGGAAACCGAACAGTTCGGTGTAACGGCGATTCCATGCGACCAGGCGCAGTTCGGCATCGACCACGCTGATGCCCTGGCTCATGTTGTGCAGCGCCGCTTCCAGCACGCGCTGGTTGAAGCGCAGATCGGCGGACGCTTCGCCGACGATGGCGGCGACGGTGTCGAGTTCCTGGCTGCCCGCACGTCGCGCGGCGTCCAGCAGCACGCGCGCCGAAGCCGAGCCCAGCACCGCCGCGAGTTCGCGTTCGATGCCCGCTTCCACCGCCGCCGGCACCGCGCCCACCGCGGGAACGCCATGCAGCAGCTGCGCGACGCGTTCGCGCGGGAGGAAGCGCAGGCCGGCATCGCGCAGCGTGCGCAGGTCCAGGCCGCGTTGGGCGTGGCGCGGGGCTTCGCGTCGCCACAGGGCGGCGATCACCGTGACCATCGTGCCGACGAACAGGCTCGCGCCCACCGCGCGGCCGAGCCGACTCCACCCGGTCAGGCCGAACAGGCCATCCGGCGCCAGCCAGCCCAGGTCGAAGGGACCCGCGACGACCCACGAAGGCACGGCGCCGCGCGCTTCGTACGTCATCGGCAGCAACAGCACCCACGCCCATGCGGCGAAACCCGCGACGATGCCGGCCACTGCCGCGCGAGGCGGCGTCTGCGGGCGCCACACGGCGAAGAACAGGGCCGGCGCGAGCGTCGCCAGCGCCGAGAACGACACCGCACCGACGTCGGCCAGCGCGTCGCTGCCGGCCAGCAGGCGGCTGTAGGCCCACGCCAGCAGCATGATCGCGACGATGCCGCTGCGGCGCAGCGCGAGCACGCTGCCGCGCAGGTCGCTGCCGTCGTTGCGCGACCACGCGCCGCGCAACAGGCCGGGCGCGAACCAGTGGTTGCCGATCATCAGGCTCAACGTGAGCGTGCTGACGACGACCATGCCGGTCGCCGCGCTCAGTCCGCCCAGGAACGCGAACAGCGCGAGCCCTTCCTGCCCGTGCGACAGCGGCAGCGCGAGCACGTACAGGTCCGACGGCACGCCCTTGTCCGCCAGCAGCGCCTGCCCGGCGGTGGCCAGCGGCAGCACGGGCAGCGCGATCAGCACCAGGTACAGCGGGAACTGCCAGCGCGCGGTGCGCACGTCGCGTTCGTCGCGGCATTCGACCACGCCGACGTGGAACTGGTGCGGCAGCACGAACATCGCCAGCGCGCCCAGCAGCACCAGCGGCGCGAAGCCGTCGGCCGCGCGCGGCGGCGGTGGCGGCGCGGCCGCCTGCGGGAGATCGCCCAGGCCGAACCACACGAACGCGCCCAGCGCCAGCATCGCGGCGAGCTTGAACACCGATTCGAACGCCATCGCCAGCACGAGGCCACGATTGTGTTCGGCGGCGCTGGCGCGGCGCGTGCCGAACAGCATCGCGAACAACGCCATCGCCAGCGCGACGTACAGCGCGCTGTCCTGCCACGCCGGCGCGGCGGCACCGTGCGCGCTGCGCGTGGTGAGCATCGCGAAACTCATCGCGACCGCCTTCAGCTGCAACGCGATGTAGGGAATCAGGCCCAGCGCGGCGATGAGCGTGACCGTGGCGGCGAGCCATGCGTCCTTGCCCAGCCGCGTGGCGATGAGGTCGGCGAGCGAGGTGGCATTGGTCTCGCGCGATAGCCGCACGAGTTTCACCATGAAGGCGATGGCCAGGCCGTAAAGCACGATCGCGCCGAGGAAGGTCGGCGGCAGCGGCCAGCCGTAGCGCGCGGCCTGCGTGACGGTGCCGTAGAACGTCCACGAGGTGCAGTGCACGGCGAGCGACAGCGCATAGACGTGCCGCCATTGCCGCGCGAGCACCGTCGGCCGCCGTTCGGCGTACAGCGCCGTGCCGAACATCAGCGCGAGCCACGCGAGGCTGGCGATGGCGACGGTGGTGAAGCTCAGCATGGGCATGCGGCGGGGCTCATGGGCTGAGGATAGCCAAGCCCCTCTCCCACCGGGAGAGGGGTTGGGGTAAGGGCCGGCGCATGCGATCACGCCCGCGTCTGCGATGCCCGATCCCGAAACGGGTCTATGCAGGATGGGTTTCGCCATGCGAACCCCACCCTACGAAGCAGCATCGCGAGCGACTTCACCCCTCCCCAACCCTCCCCTGCTTTCGCAGGGGAGGGAGCAGAGCGGACTCAGAAGTCGTACCGAACCGCCAGGCTGTACTGACGCGGCGCGCCGTAGAACCCCGTCAGCACGCCCAGCGCGGCGTTGAGGTTGTAGCCCGTCGTGCGGTATTCCTTGTCGGCCAGGTTCGTGCCCTGCAGCGAGAACGACCAGTTCTCGTCCAGGCGCCAGATCACACCCGCGTTGACCAGGCCGTAGCCGTCCTGCGTGATCGGCTGCGCGCCGGTGCGGACGATTTCCGTCGTCGCCACCACCTCGCTCTGGTAGCTGTAGCCGACGCGTGCGGAGATATCCCCGCCGTTCGACAGCGGCGTGCGCCACTCCACGTTCAAGGCGCCCGAGAACTCCGGCGCATTGGTGAATTCCTGCTCGTCGGCGATGTTGACGCCCGCGTACATGAACTCGTCGTACTTCGCGTCCAGCCACGCCAGGTTGCCGCTGATCAGCCAGTGCTTCGTCGGCAGCCACTGGTACTCGACTTCCACGCCTTCCACCGTGCCCGAACCGGCGTTGGTGAAGTCGCCGAAGAACGCGTCGTTCACGCCATCGCCATTGCTGTCGTAGGAAGTGAACACGGACAGCTGGATGTCCTTGTACTTGTTGTGGAACGCGGCCAGGTTCAGGAACAGCGTCTGTTCCGCGAATGCCATCTTCGTGCCGATCTCATAGCTGTCGACCGACTCGTCGTCGAACGGCTCGGCCGAACGCGGCACGGCGGTCGCCTGCGCGCGGATGTTGTAGCCGCCCGACTTGAAGCCGCGCGAAGCCAGGCCGTAGACCATGATGTCCGGCGTGATCTGGTAATCCAGCGACACCTTCGGCGAGGTGTTCTGGAAACCGATGCGCTTGTCGAAGTTCGCCGCGATGGGCGTCGGGTTGTTCGCCGCGCAACGCACCGCCAGCGTGCTGAAGGTCGCATCGGTGTAGCAGCGGTTGAGCACGACGGCGTGCTTGCGCTCGTCGGTGTAACGCGCGCCGACGTCGAGCTTGAGCTTTTCGGTCAGGTCGAACGTCCAGTCCGCGTACAGCGCCCACTGGTCGGTGTAGACCGTGCCCTGCGTATCGCCGAAAGAGGCGTTGAAGAAGTTGTTCAACACCTGGCCGCCGGCCCAGCCGTCGAAGAAGTACAGGCCGACCACGCCGCGGCTGCGACCGCCCCCGTCGTAGTTCACCTGCAACTCGTTGGTGACCTGCTCGTCGCTGTAGAACGCCTTCACGTCGGCGATCTTGTTGGGCAGCGTGTCGAAGTCGATGTTGGTTTCGGTGTCGGACTCGCGCTTGGCGAGGACGTACTTCACCGCCCAGTCGTCGTTGACGCGCCAGTTGACGGTCGTCGACAGGCCCTTCATGTCGGTGTCGTTGACGTTGGGCATGCCGCTGCGGATGTCGTAGCGCGAATCCAGCGGCGCGAAGCCCGGCGCGAAGCGGTTCGGCGCGAGCATCTTCGCGCCGCGCACGCCGGACTGGTCGTCCATCCAGTCGAAGGCGAACTGGATGTCGAGGTTCTCGTTGACGTACGCGCCCAACTGGCCGCGCGCGGCGAGGATTTCCTTGTCGCTGACGGGCTGCTCGTTGGTGAGGTTCTCGCCGAAACCGTCGCGGTTCAGGCTCGCCACCGCAAGGCGGCCGCGCAGCGCGCCGTCGCCGACCGAACCGCTGGCGGCGGCGCGCACGTCGAGCTGGTTGTAGTTGCCGACGGTGACCGAGACCTGGCCATCGGGTTCGACGCTCAGGCCGCGCGAGATGTACTTGATCGCGCCGCCGATCGTGTTCTTGCCGTACAGCGTGCCCTGCGGGCCGCGCAGCACCTCCACGCGCTCCACGTCGAACACGTCGAGCAATGCGCCCTGCGGACGTGCGATGTAGACATCGTCCATGTAGATGCCCACGCCCGGATCCACGCCCCACAGCGGATCGGACTGGCCGACGCCGCGGATGTAGGCGGTGATCGTGCTGGACGAACCGCGCGCGGCGTAGATGGTCAGGTTCGGCACCTGCGCGTCGAGGTCGCTGAGGTCCTCGACGTTGAGCTGGTCGAGCGCGTCGGCGGTGAACGCCGTGACCGCGACCGGCACTTCCTGCAGCGTTTCCTCGCGCTTTCGCGCGGTGACGGTGACGCTGCCCAGCGTGGTGGTTTCCTCGCCCTGTGCGGCGGCGGTGGTGTCCTGTGCGTGTGCGAGCGGCGCGACGAGCGCCATTGCAATCGCGAGGCTCAGGCCGTTACGGGTGCTGCGATGCTTCATCTCGACGCTCCTTCCCCAACGTTGTGCGCATGCCGGTTTGCGACCGGCGCGAATGGACAACGGGCCCTCCCCCGTCTGGACGCCAGACTAGGGCGCAACGTCAAAGAGTCGCTGCTGTACTTTCGGACAATGCCGGGCGCTCCCCGCGCCAATGAGACTGCATGCGTCGTCCCGAGCACCGGGACGTGAAGGGTGCAGGCTCGCAACAGCCCCCTTCATTGGCTTCGTTTCCGGGGACATCAATGGCATTCCTGATCGTGCTGGCCGCGCTGTGCTTCCTGATGTTCGTCGCCTACCGCGGCTACAGCGTGATCCTGTTCGCGCCGGTGGCGGCGCTGGGCGCGGTGCTGCTGACCGACCCATCGCTGGTCGCGCCGATGTTCACCGGCCTGTTCATGGACAAGATGGTCGGCTTTCTGAAGCTGTATTTCCCCGTGTTCCTGCTCGGCGCGATCTTCGGCAAGCTGATCGAGCTGTCGGGTTTCTCCAAGTCGATAGTCACCGCCACCATCGGCCTGTTCGGTGCGCAGCGCGCGATGCTTTCGATCGTGGTCGTCTGCGCGCTGCTGACCTACGGCGGCGTGTCGCTGTTCGTGGTGGTGTTCGCGGTGTATCCCTTCGCCGCCGAGCTGTTCCGCCAGAGCGACATCCCCAAGCGCCTGATCCCGGGCACGATCGCGCTGGGCGCGTTCACCTTCACCATGGATGCGCTGCCCGGCACGCCGCAGATCCAGAACATCATCCCGACCACGTTCTTCGGCACGAATACCTGGGCCGCGCCGGTGCTGGGCACGATCGGCGGCGTCTTCATCCTCGTCGTCGGCCTGACCTACCTGGACTGGCGTCGCCGCAAGGCGCGCGCGAACGGCGAAGGCTACGGCACCGAGCTGGTCAACGAGCCGGCGCCGTTCGCGGGACAGACGCTCGCGCATCCGCTGATCGCCATCGCGCCGCTGGTGCTGGTGGGCGTGGCGAACAAGCTGCTGACCTCGGCGATCCCGCGCTTCTATGGCGAAAGCCACAGCTTCGATCCGGCCGTGATCGGCAGCGCGGCGCCCGTGGTGCAGGAAATATCGAAAGTCGCCGCCATCTGGGCCGTGCAGGGCGCGTTGCTGATGGGCATCGCGACGGTGCTGGTATGCGCGTGGAAGCCGGTGATGGCCAGCTTCGCCGAAGGCACGAAATCGGCCGTCGGCGGCGCGTTGCTGGCAGCGATGAACACCGCCTCCGAGTACGGCTTCGGCGCGGTGATCGCGGCGCTGCCGGGCTTCCTCGTCGTCGCCAATGCTTTGGGCGCGATTCCGAACCCGCTGGTCAACCAGGCCGTGACGGTGACCGCGCTGGCCGGCATCACCGGTTCGGCGTCGGGCGGCATGAGCATCGCGCTGGCCGCGATGGCCGAGACGTTCATCGCCAACGCCAACGCGGCGGGCATTCCGATGGAAGTGCTGCACCGCGTCGCCTCGATGGCCTCCGGCGGCATGGACACCCTGCCCCACAACGGCGCGGTGATCACGCTGCTGGCGGTCACCGGCCTGACGCATCGCCAGGCCTACAAGGACATCTTCGCGATCACCGTGATCAAGACGGTCGCGGTGTTCGTGGTGATCGGGGTGTTCTACGCGACGGGATGGGTTTGAGGAATCTGTAGCGTGCGATGACCGCTACGCTTCGCTGACCATCAACGACACCGTCACCAGACTCGAATCCTCCGGATTGGTGACCACCGAGAACCCCAGCGCGCGGCACATCTCGATCATCGTGCGGTTTTCCTGCAGCACTTCGCCTTCGATAGAACGCAGGCCCAGCCAGCGCGCATATTCGATCATGATCTGCATCAACCGCCAGCCCAGCCCGTGCCCCTTGAGGTCCGAGCGCACGAGGATCCCGTACTCGCCGCGGTCGTAGTTCGCATCGGCCAGCAGGCGCACTGCGCCCAGCATCTCGCCCGTCGGCGGATCGATGGCGACCAGCGCGATCGAACGCGCGTAATCCAGCTGCGTGAGCTGCGCGATGAACTCATGGCTGAAGTGCTTCACCGTCTGGAAGAAGCGCATGCGCAGGTCCTCGTCGGTCACGCGTCCGAAAAACTCGCGGAACATCGCGTCGTCTTCCGCCCGCACCGGGCGCACGAACGCGGGCGCGCCATCCGACAGTACGATCTCTCGCTCCCACTCCTTCGGATACGGCCGGACCGCCAGTCGCGGATGCCCCGGCCCCTTGTGCAGCAGGCGCGAAGGCGACACGCCGATGCGCGCGTCCACGGCGATCAGGCCGTCCTTGTCGGCGAGCAGCGGATTGATGTCCACCTCGCGGATGTCCGGAACGTCGACCACCAGCTGCGCCAGCTTCACCAGCACCAGCGCGACGGCGCGCTCGTCGGCGGCGGGCACGTCGCGATAGGCCTTGAGGATGCGCGACACGCGCGTGCGGCCGATCATCTCGTGCGCCAGCCGCAGGTCCAGCGGCGGCAATGCCAGCACCTTGTCGTCGATCACTTCCACCGCCGTGCCGCCACGGCCGAACACGATGGCCGGGCCGAAGGTTTCGTCGTCCGCGACGCCTGCGATCAGCTCGCGCGCCTTCGGACGCACGATCATCGGATGAACGGTGACGCCTTCGATGCGCGCGTCCGGCCGCGTATCGCGGGCGCGTTGCAGGATCGAGGCGGTCGCCTCGCGCACGGCCTGCTCGCTGAAGAGATTGAGCCGCACGCCATCGACATCCGACTTGTGCTCGATATCGGGCGACAACACCTTCACCGCGACCTGCAATCCCTGCGCGAACCAGGGCTTCGCAGCGTTGGCCGCCTCGTCAGCGTCGCGCGCATGCGCCACCGGCGTGATCGGAATTCCGTAGGCGCCGAGCACGCGCGTGACTTCGATCGGATCCAGCCAGCGTCGTCCCGACTTGATTGCCGCATCGACGACACGGCGCGCGGTGTCGGTATCGACAGTGAGGTCGTCCGGCAGGCTCGGCGGCGTCTCCATCAGCGTCAACTGCGCTTCGCGATGCCGCACCAGGTACATGAAGCCGCGCACGGCGTCGGCTTCGGTCGGGTAGTTCGGAATGCGCGCGGCGTTGAGCCGGTCGGCGGCTGCGTCGTCCGCCCCCAGCCACACGGCGAATACGGGCTTTTTCCGCAGATGCCACGACAGCGATTCGCGCGCCTGTGCGAGCGCGTCGGCGCGGCTGTGCGCGTCCATCAGTGCGGTGGGCGTGTTGAGCACGAGCAGCGCGTCGTTCGCCTCGTCCGACGCCAGCGCGCGGAAGGCCTCCGCATAGGAGGCATGATCGACATCGCCGTAGAAATCGACCGGATTCGTGCCCGGCCACGCGGACGACGCGATGGGCCGGATGCTGGCGAGCGTCTGTTCGGAAATGGACGCCAGCGTGCCACCCATGTCGAGCAGGCGATCGGCGGCCAGCGCGCCCGTGCCGCGCCCGTTGGCGAAGATGGCCAGTCGCCGGCCCGGCAGCGAATCGACGCGGCTCAGCGCCTCGGCCGCGGAAAACAGCTCGTTCAGGGCGCGCACGCGCAACATGCCGGCGCGATGGAACGCTGCCGCATACACCGCATCGGGCGAAGCGAGCGCGGCGGCATGCGTGTGCGGCGCGACGGTACGCGGCGCGTGGCGACCGGATTTCACGACCACCACCGGCTTCAATCGCGCGGCCGCGCGTGCGGCGGACATGAACTTGCGCGCATCCCGGATGGATTCGACGTACAGCAGGATCGCGCGCGAATGGCGGTCGCGCGCGAAGTAATCCAGCAGATCGGCGAAGTCGACGTCCAAGGCATCGCCGAGCGCGGCGACGGCGGAAAAGCCGATCCCGCGGCTCGTGCCCCATTCCGTGAGCGCAGCGGCGATCGCGGCCGATTGCGATATCACCGCGATGTCGCCCGGCAACGGCGTGTGCGCGGCGAAACTGGCGTTGAGCCGCGCGTGGGGTGCGATCACGCCCAGGCTGTTGGGTCCGACCAGGCGCATGCCGTGGGCGCGTGCGATCTCCTGCAGTTCCACGGCGAACGAACCCTCGCCCTGTTCCAGGCCGGTGCTCAGCACGACGGCCGCGGAAGCGCCGTGTTCGGCGGCGGCCTTCGCGTACCTGGGCACCATCGCGGCGGGCGTGGCGATCAGCACCAGCTCGGGCACGAACGAAAGATCCGCGACGCGTGCGACGGCGGCGACGCCTTCGATCTCGCGATGACGCGGATTCACCAGCCCGATGCTGCCGACGAAGCCGCCCGATTGCAGGTTGCGCAGCAACGCGCGCCCGATCGACCGCTCCCGCGGGCTGCCACCGATCACGGCGACCGAGGCGGGCGAGAACAGCGATGGGAGGGACCAGGTGCTCATCGGGCGTGCTGCCAGTCGGACATCATGCGCCTCCACCATGCACGCGGCCATGTCCAAGTTTCAAGCTGACACCACTCCGTGATGGTCGGCAAATGGAGGCTCGTCCCACCGTAACGGAGCCCCCTATGCAGAACGACGTCACGATCCGCTTCGAAGGCCTGCCTGTATCCGAAGCGCTGCGCGAGGACATCCTGCGCCATGCGCGGAAGCTGTGGCAGATCGCCCCGCAGCTGCAATCGTGCGATGTCGCCGTCCGCCACGCCGAACATCGCCATCAGCACGGCAACCGCTATCTGGTCCACGTCCACGCGGTGATGCGCGGCGCCACCTTCGAGGCCGGACGCACGCCCGCGAAGGATCATTCGCACGAGGATGCCTACGTCGCCGTGCGCGACGCGTTCGACGCGATGCTGCGGCAGGTGTCGGAACACGTGCGCGGCGCCCGGGGCGGCGGGACGCGGGTTTCGGCACTGCTGGATGAGGATGCGGCGTAATCCGCAACGCTGTCGTTAGCCCAGGTAAGCGAAGCGCACCCGGGATCGGGCGTGACAGGTCCCGGGTGCACTTCGCTTACCCGGGCCACAAGAACGTCAGGACGTGACCGCGCCGCCCGCAGTTGTTAGCATTTTGACTAACAACACCCCGCACCGCCCCGCCAGCCCGTGTCCGCCCTGCCCCGCAAGATCCTCCACGTCGACATGGACGCGTTCTACGCGTCCGTCGAACAGCGCGACGACCCGTCCCTGCGCGGGCGGCCGGTGGTTGTCGCCTGGCGCGGCGCACGCTCGGTGGTGTGCGCGGCGAGCTACGAGGCGCGCACGTTCGGCGTGCGGTCGGCGATGCCCGCGATCCGCGCCGAGCGCCTGTGCCCGCAGGCGGTCTTCGTGCCGCCGGACTTCGTCCGCTACAAGGCCGTCTCCCGGCAGGTGCGCGAGATCTTCCAGCGCCACACCGACCTGATCGAACCGCTGTCGCTCGACGAGGCCTACCTCGACGTCAGCACCACCAAGACCGGCCTGCCCACCGCGACCGCCACCGCGCAGGCCATCCGCGAGGCGATCCGCGAGGAAACGCAGCTCACCGCATCGGCGGGCGTGGCGCCGAACAAGTTCCTGGCGAAGATCGCCTCGGACTGGCGCAAGCCAGACGGCCTGTTCGTCATCCGTCCGCACCAGATCGAGGCATTCCTCGCGCCGCTGCCGGTCGGGCGATTGCCCGGCGTGGGCAAGGTGATGGAGGGCAAGCTGCAGGAACTGGGCATCGGGACCGTCGCGCAGCTGCGCGAACTGGGCGCGGCCGAACTGGAGCTGCGCTTCGGCCGATGGGGCCGCCGGCTCTACGAACTGTCGCTGGGCATCGACCACAACCCCGTGGAACCCGAACGCCCCACGTTGCAGATTTCTTCCGAAGACACCTTCGAACGCGACCTGCCACTGGACGAGCTGGAGCCGCATATCCGCAGGCTCGCGGAGAAAACGTGGGAAGGCTACGGGCGCGAACTCGAACGCGATCCCGAACGCGTCGCGCGCACCGTCGTGTTGAAGCTGAAAACCGCCGACTTCCGCATCCTTACGCGCAGCCTCACGCCGATGGAACGACCGGCGACTCTGGAACAGCTGTCGCGCATCGCCTGCGACCTGCGCACGCGTGTGCCGCTGCCGGAGGACACGTTGTATCGGCTGGTCGGCGTGGGGCTGTCGGGGTTCATCGATCGCGATGACGTACCGGTGGCGCAGAGCGATCTGTTCGAACGCGATGTGAGCGTGTGAAGTAATTCACGTCGTAGCCCGGGTAAGCGAAGCGCATCAGGGGACGCGGCCACTTCGCCGAACCCGGGTGTGCTCACGCTACCCGGGCTACATGAACGTCATCGGCGCTCGTTCAAGCCCGCCTTCTGCAGCGCCGCAGCCGAAGCCTCCAACGCATCCGCCTGCACCGCGCTCATTCCGCTCCGCCGCGCGAAATCCGCGATATCCGCGAACGCCCCGCTCTCACGACGACTGCGCAACGCACGTTCCGCGTTCGCCGCATCGATGCCGGGCAAGGTGCGCAGCTGCTCGATCTCCGCCGTGTTGAGGTTCACGGCGACCTCGTTCGACGGCAACCCCGGTGGCTTCACCGGCGTGTGGCCGAGCAGCCACAGGTCCGGCCCCAGCATCGCGCGCAACCGCTTCGGGTCCTGCGCGACCGCCGTCTGCAGCTGCGCCATCTGCGCGCGCGCCTGCTTCAAACCGGCCACGAAGCCGGCCATGTCGCCGATGCGCCCGCGTTCGGCCATCGCTTCGGTCGTGCGCGGGAGCGTGGCGTCGGCGGTGGCGCCATACGTGGTGTCGAGCACGAGGTTGCGGATGCGCGCGCAATCGGCCGGCACGTCGGCGCAATACCGGTCCACCAGATCGAGGAACATCGGCGTGTCGGACTTCATCGTCCACCCACGCGCACTCGCCGTCGCCATCGTGCGGAACAGCTGCGAATACCGCGACACGATCGCGTCCCGCGAACCCTCGCCCGGCACCAGCCAGCGATGGAACAGCGTGGCGATCACGCCCTCGGACGACAGCATCTGCTGGCCGTTCTTCAACCGCGCCATGTCGAAGGCGGTGCTTTCGTTCGCGCGCGACCACGCTTCGGCATCGCTACCCGCAGGCACGAACTGCTGCTGGACGAAGAGGTTCCGGCGCACGCCGTCGATGCGGCCCGCGCGATCCAGGTTGCTCAGCCAGTACGGCAGGAAGGGCTTGGCATCGAGGCCCAGCGTGAGTTCCTCCAGCCGCGGATTGCGCGAATGCCGCCGCACCAGGCTCTAGAAATGCGTGGCGAATCCTTCGTCGAACGCGGTGGGGTAATCGGTCACGCTCATGCTGCTGTGCGGCGTGCGCGACCAGCCGTACGGCAGGCCGGGCATGAGCCGGCGCAGGAAGACGTGCCCCATCTCATGGCTGAAGATTTCCTCGAAGCCGCTGTCGGCGATCGTGTCCGCATCGACGACGAGATCGACGAACAGCTCATCGACGAAGCGTCGGCGCCCGTTCTCTTCCAGCCAGAATCCACGTCGCGCGAAGCCGCCGTCTTCGGCCGACAGGTAGAGCCACGTCGGTGTCGGCGTCGTCGCACCGGCAATGCGTTGCGCGCTTTCGTCCAACGCGAGCACGGTGCCGAGGAAACCCTCGCGCGCTTCGCGCTGGACCTGCTCGTACAGCCCGCCCGAGCGCACGCGCGTCACCACCGGCGCGGCGTGCCCTGCCGGATCGTCCTGCGTCTGCGGCTGGCCGTTCGCCAGCACCGGCGCCAGTACGCCCAGTTCGGCCGCCATGCCCGGAACCGTTGCCGTGGCGAGCGCCAGCAAGCCTGCGCACCAGAATGATTTCGACATCGCGGCCTCCGCATGCCGGCGGATCGGCCGGCAGGAACGTCCGCAGGATGACGCAGGCGTGCGGTGCAGCACGCCTGCCATGCGACGACCCACTGCCGACACTTGCCAGCGGCTCCGGGTCGTGGCTCGCCCGATCGGCGTCCCACGGTATCCGGCGCGTCCGGTGGGTCGAACGCGGGCCGGCGTGGCGCCCGGCCTCAGCCCGGCGCGACGCAGCGGTCGAACAGGTCCAGCTTGCGGTCGTACTCGGGCGTCTGCACCTGCATCAGGCCCAGGACCGAGTGGAACAGGTTGTCCTGGCTCGCCGGCGCATGGCTCTCGCGCTTCATGCAGTCGATGTCGAGGTTGCGGTCGGCCGCGAAGCCCGGCGAGAACCACATCACCATCGGCACGCGCGTCTGCGTGTCGGGCGCGATGGCGTACGGCACGCCGTGCAGGTACAGGCCGTTCTCGCCCAGCGATTCACCGTGGTCGGACAGGTAGATCATCGCCGTCTCGCGCGAGGACTGCTCTGCGAGGAAACGGATCGTGCGCGCGAGGAAATCGTCGGTGCCCAGCACCGAGTTGTCGTACGCGTTGACGATCTCCTCGCGCGTGCAGTCGCCCAGATCCGCCGTTTCGCACGTCGGCGTGAAGTGGCGAAGCCGCGCGGGATAACGCTTGGAGTAACTCGGCCCGTGGCTGCCCAGCTGGTGCATCACGATGACCTGGTCGCCCGGACGGCGCGCGATCTCGTCGGCCAGGCCGTGCAGCATCACTTCGTCCAGACAACCTTCGGCCGTGCAGGACTGCAGATCTTTCGCGTGTTCGAACGACTGGAACGGCAGGCCTTCGCACACGCCCTTGCAACCGGTCTGGTTGTCGCGCCACAGCACGCCGATGCCGGCGTGGTCGAGCACGTTCAGCAGCGACTGCGTGTGCGAGATGCGGTCCTCGTCGTAATGCGCGCGGCCGAACGGCGAGAACATGCAGGGCACCGAAACTTCCGTCGCCGAGCCGCACGAGGTGACATCGGTGAAGTTGATCGGACCGATGTCGCGCAACTGCGGCGTGGTCTGCCGCGCGTAGCCGTTGAGACCCCAGTTCTGCGCGCGCACCGTTTCGCCGACGACGATCACCAGCAGACGCGGCTTCGCGCTCGGATCGCGACCGACGACATGCGCGTTCACGCCGATGGGCGTCTTGGGCTGGTGGCGCCCGCCGTCATGCCTGGCCACGCGTGCCAGAGAGACGATGTAGTTGCCGGGCGTGATGAGGTGGCGCAGTTCCTTGTGGTTGCGCATCAGCGCGGACAGGTCCTGGAACGACGCCATCATCGCCCCGCCCGCCACGACGATCGACAGCACGATGCAGCCCAGCCGCACCAGCGCCGCGCGCCCCATCGGCCGCAATTTCAGGCGCACGCGCCACACCGCCGCCGTCGGCAGCACACCCAGCCACAGCAGGCTGGGAAGCATGCCCAGCGAGAGCAGTTCGCCGGACTCCTTGCCGTCGGTGTGCAGGATGTTCCGCATCATGTCCGCGTCGAGATAGACGGTGTAGCGGCTCATGAAATGCGCGGCCATCGCGGTGACCGGGATCAGCAGCGTCAGGACCCACCGCGCGGACCAGCGGGTGAGCAGCACGCACAGCAGCAGCATGTTGAGCGCGCCGATCATCGCCACCAGGCTGAGCCCGACCGCCCATCCCGACGCACCGTGCAGCGCGCCGGTCGCCGCGACTGCGCGGAAGAACGCGCCGTTGCAGAACGCGGTGAAGAAGGCCGCGACGTAGAACGCGAGGCGTTCGACCGTCATCTCCGGACGGATCGAGAGGAACTGGAAAACGCGGCGCAGCCCGTCGTCGAACGGGCGGCGCGAGACGATCGAGCTCATGCCTTCGCCTCCCGCTGGCCGATGCCCGCGGCCAGCCAGCGCGAACGCACCAGGCTCGGACGGAACACCTGCCAGGTGGCGACGGCCGCCATCCAGCAGATCGCGGCGCTGGCGATGTCATGCGAAGCGAAATGCGCGCCGCGCAGCTGCTGCGCGATGCCGAACACCAGGCCGAGGCCGAGCCCCGCCGCGAGACCGGCCCAGCGCCAGCGCGGCCGCACCGCGCCGAGGAAGAAATACAGCGACAGCCACGCGTAGCCGCCGCTCGCGTGTCCCGCTGGGAAACAGGCGCCACGGTGCAGCCCGATCGGGCGCACGTCCCACAGCGCGATGTACGGACGCAGCCCGCCGTAGCGCTGCAGGTCCCACGGGCAGTCCATGTTCGACCACGACTTCACCCACGACACGCACAGCACCGACAGGGTGACGGCGACGATCAGGTACGCCAGCGGCGCGCGCAGCGATGCCCAGTCCGCGCGACGCCGTGCGACCAGCCACGCCGCCGCCGCACCCGCCCAGAGCGCGATGCTCAGATCGCGCCCGCCCTGGTGCACGAGCGTCTGCGTCATGAACGCATCGCGTAGCGCCCAGCGCCCGCCCTGCAGCGCATAGAGGCGGTCGGCGATCCACTGGTCGCCATCGAGCCAGCGCGTCAAGAACAGCAGCAGCGCGAAGCCCAGCAACGGCATGAGCACATGCGTGAGGATGAAACGCAGGCCGTCGCGCGGCATGACGTCCATCGGACTCTTCCGGATCCTGGAACTTGCCTGCATTGGAGCGACGGACGCGTGGGAAATCGCACTGCGCATGACGGAACTTGGGGTATTCGAAATGACGCGGGCATGCTCGGTTGCGAGGTGTCGGAATGCGGTCGGATCTGACGCATCGGGATGGATGCGTTCATCGGGCATTTCGCTGGACGGCCCTGAGGTGGAATCCGGCCGTAATTCCGACGGCATTCCGATGTCCACGGGTGCAGAATGGGCGCAGGCGCGTGCGCGCCAAACCCGCCGAAACCTGGGAGGCATGGCCGCGATGCGCGTACTGGTCGTCGAGGACAACCACAACCTGGTCGCCAACCTGTTCGAGTATTTCGATGCGCGCGGATTCACGCTCGACGCCGCACCGGACGGCCCCACCGGCCTGCATCTGGCGGTGACCAAGGAATTCGATGCGATCGTGCTGGACTGGATGCTGCCGCGCATGGACGGCCGCGAAGTCCTCAGCCGCCTGCGCGAGGCCGGCCGCGACACGCCGGTGCTGATGCTCACCGCCCGCGACGAACTGCCCGACAAGATCGCCGGCTTCCGCGCCGGTGCCGACGATTACCTCACCAAGCCCTTCCACCTGCCCGAGCTCGAAGTGCGCCTGGAAGCGCTGGTCACGCGCGCACGCGGGCGCGGCCGCAGCAAGGTGCTGCAGGTGGGCGATCTCAAACTGGACATGAGCACGCTGGAAGCCACGCGCGCGGGCCGTGCGCTGCACCTCTACCCGGCCTGCCGCAAGCTGCTGGAAGTGCTGATGCAGGCCAGCCCCGCCGCCGTCACGCGCGACCGCCTCGAGCACGCGCTGTGGGGCGACGATCCGCCGGACGGCGACATGCTCCGTTCCCACATCTACGAACTGCGACGCAGCGTCGATGGTCCGTTCGACATGAAGCTGATCCAGACCTTGCCGCGCGTGGGTTACCGCATCGTCGCCGGCGAAATCGCGACCTCCGCCAGCGAGGCCATCGAGTGACCAAGCGCACGGGACTTCGCCGACGCATCCTGCTCGGACTGCTCGGCTACGTGGCGGTGCTGAGCGTGGCGGTGGTCGTGCACGGCTTCATCGTGAACGAGCACGCCGAACGGCTGGTGTGGCAGACGCTGCTCGATTCGGAGATGGACCACCTGCTGGAACTGCGCGAGCGCGAACCGGGCGC